>OHMT01000120.1_pt1 | contig 65355 bp, 67 predicted proteins | sample 1569371 | NCBI WGS metagenome assembly OHMT01 (sample SAMEA3879500, study PRJEB24766) | human gut metagenome | biome: human-associated habitat; feature: feces | place: USA | collected 1985/1987 | reverse complement strand
GGTTGACAGTCGTTGTTACAAGCTCCTGGTATACACGGACAGAAGGTACTCTAAAAAGCATTTAGGATACACCACCTTGTTTTATTTCAAAAGCTAGTTGTGTTATACATTAGCTATCTTTTTGCTACTCTATATTATACCTAAGCCTTAGGAGGGCAAGGGCACGTCGCCTCTTCTCCTTCTAAGCGCCCAGTGCTAAATCTAAGCTCTACAGTATTATCATCTATACCATCTGAGGTTGGGTCCTTGGGATTACCACCCTCAACATTTTTCATTTCAGTTGCAATACAACGAAGAAGAACACCCTGGTCACTCGGTTCCCAACGCCGTACAACCGTGAAAGTATAGGGTATTACAATATCAGACCTGTATTTACCAGTCCATCCGCTTTGACTTATAAGTTGAGCTGGTGATTGCTGGGCATTATCGAGGTTTTGTATTTGGATAATATCAGCAACTTTAGGTTTTAACATCATAAGAAACATAGCAATCTCAAATCCAAGTTCGTCAGCATCGTCTTTACTTACAGTAAAGATAGAAATTTGGGTGGAGCTTTGTACCATAAGCTGGTACTCAGTATCCCAGAGACCCTCTTTGGTCAGCATCTCCCCCTTTTCATAAATCTTACGAGGAAATGTGTGTACGTAGCCAGTACCTATGCCTGCCGGGATGTAAGACACAGGGCCATTTTGGACAATAATTTGAGGCAAGCCTTTTTGCATATTATCGTCTTCAACAAAGTCAGGCGTAATATCAATTTGAGTTTTATTGTCTCTTGGGTCCCATTTATACTCACCGTGCAGCATGAAATACTGTTGCAAAGCAATTACAAAAAACGTATTTACAATACGCGGTGTGAGTTTAGAATAAGATTTCCCCATGCCTTAAGTCCTTCCTTTCTGGTGTAATTGGTATACGCTGCAAAAGCTGGAAGATTGCGAGGTCTTCATCTTGATGCTGCAATACAACTTCTTGTTTAGTAACAACACGTTTATGAGTAGTCATACTAATTTGGGCTACATTCCAAATCTCTCTAGTATTTGCGTCTACCAAGCAGTCACCCATGCTAATACGGGGGTAACCCGCCGTCCAGCCCTGAAGATTGCCCTGGATTTCAGTACCCTCAAACGCTTGACGTACAGCTGCATTTTCTGCTGAGAGCGACATATAAAGAGCAATCGGGTTGTAGTACCCTTGGATGTACCCAGTGTTTAAACAGGTTGGGCAATTAGCCTTAGACCTTTGGCCTCTAAGCGTATCCCAGCAATCAGGGCAACGCTCTTTAAGCCTTCTGCGTATAAACAGGTACATCAAGTTCCCTGCATGTCCTTCTCGGAGTTGAATAAGATGCCGCCTGATAATCTCAGCAGCATAGAAGTTAGGCTCCTTTTCAGAGGAAAATACACGGCTTTCCTTATTAACATCAGGAAAAACCAGTTTGTAATAAACTACAGGAGAACGATAATACGTACTCATAAAGTTGTCATCTATGTAAAATGGGGGATGACGCTGAGTAATCTCATGCACAGTTTCAAACTCTGACGTAGGCGAATCTGAAATCTGAAGATAACCAACTGATTCCGGAGTATTAAAATAAGTACTCGGAATCGGAGTCCAGTTTATCTCAGCACTACGTACCGTTAACCTGTGCACATCTATTCTAATATGAGGGTCAAGGGGCTCCTCACGAGTATAAATAGTATTGTCTAAAGAACTCATAAGTTACCTCCTTTATAATACGTCCTCATCTGAATTGTTGAGATACAGAGGAAGCGCGGGGCCATCAAAGGCACCCATTGCCATGTATCTCGATGTATAATAAGACTGAACGTCCTCTATTGTAGCTTCAGTGCCATCATAGCGAGCGTTAATCGTAAATGTTGCATGAATGTAGGTATAGGCAAGACCTGCAATCGGCAATTTGCCATTAATGGCAGTAATCTTATGGATGAAGCCTTCTTGGCCGTATAACGGTTCTCCATACGGTCCATATCCATAAGGACGGCCTGCAGGGCTACCTTCAGGGATTTCGTCACCACTATACTGGAGCTTAGCTTCCGGTAATGTGTACTCAGTGTACTCATCCTCGTGTCCGGGGCTTGGTAGAGTATAGTAAATAATGGAATAGTTGATAATCCCTGTTAAATAAGAGCTATGTCTCGGAATAATACTGTGAATAGTAATTTTTTTAACTTCGCCCGGGGATATATCACCTACAGCAATATTTACTTCACCATACGTTACAAGTGGCGTAGTAACCTTAAAGTAATTATTAAGGTCACCAACCTCTTGAATACGAGTATTCTGGGCAGTAACATCGCCTACATTCTTTAAATAGATTGTCTGGTCTGTAATTTCACCGGTATCGCCGTTAAGGCCCGTTCTGGGGCCCAAGGAAATAGAATAGGATGTTGTCTCCTGGAAGAGCTCATCAGTACAGGCTTCATCCCAGTAACACCTGATATCAGCACTCATTCTACTACCTCCCTCGGGTCAGTATACGGGTTATAGAAGGTTTCATCAATTTCAGGCAAGGTGTAATAGTCAAACGCAATTACAGGCAGATATAACTGCGCCTGGGTCCAACGAGGTACGATAATACGGATAGTCATGCTCCGTTTTTCACGTTCCTTCATATCCCCAACAAAAGCATCAGTTTGACTTTCTGTACCATCATCTAAAATGATATTTACAAAGCTCAGCCTGTCGTTTGATACGAGCACTCTGACATTTAAAGCGGCACGAGTACCAACGTTCTGAAACCAAACTTTTGTATCATACGTTTCACCGGTGTCACCATTCAGACCAACAATAGGAGCAAGATTTAGTGTATAGGAAGAGTCGTCCTCAAACACTAATTCTTGTGTACAATTTTCATCAACAAAACATTTAATATTTGCAGACATTTTAACTCTCCTAACTAGCCTTGTTATTTACTGCTTGCACCCTGAGTATAAAAGTTTTGGTCCCGTTTTTGGCGTTCTTTAAATTTGCCGATACCTTCCATCCCAGCCATAACCGGCTCGAAGGCCTTCCCTGCTACAGAGCCAGCAGTAGAAAGTACGCCTGCTAGTTTCTCTTTTTTAGCATCAGCTACTACATTTGCGGCAACCATTTTCATAGCAATCTTATTAAAACCGGGAGCAGCTACTTTATACAGTTCATAAGCAGTGCTTGCTCTATTTTCTTTCGGTAACATAGAGTACAGAGTGAGTGCGTCATGGGCAATTTTAGTAGGGATACTATAAACTACTGGGCCCATTGAATCTGCTGCAGTTTTTACAAAATCCATCAGCTCTGTACCGTGGAACCAGTTATTAGATGCGGATTTAGTCATTTGCGAACGCTCCCCTTGCTCTAATTTAGTACGGTAAGCTCTGTTGAGCTTATTATTTATCATGGATAAAACTCCGTATGTACCAAGCCCTACAGCACCAGCTCGGCCAAACCGCTTTAAGCGGGGTAACTCTTTATTAAAATGATTATCTAATAAGAGTGTACCCAGTGCAGTCGTTCCACCAGCACGGGCAGCTATATTGGAGTTTTTATCATATGGGTCGTAAATTAAACTCATGGTGAACCTCCTTATTAGCAAAGAGCCCCATAGCAATCATTGATATTTAGTGACCGCTTAGTTGCTGTAGTTTCTTGAGCTACTTTTTGTTCAAGTTCCTGACGGAGTGCATTATACTGTGGAAACTTGTAGTTAATAGAGGATTGTACACCACCATCACTGTATTGCATTTCACCACGCAATTCTTTTAGTGCTGTAAGTCTTAACGCCTCTACAACTGCACCATCGAGTAACAGTTTCTTTTTAGGAAAATCTGCGGCTGTATACTTTTTATAGAGTACAGGCGGAGTTTCATTAAAGTTAGAAACCGACCACTCAATACATTTCCAAAGCATTTCATCCGTAAGAAACTCTTGGTATAAAGGAATATTTATATCAGCATAATCCATGAGTGCAAGCCTAACATCTAAGGGAGTTACTACTGAATTTTTCTGCATAGCTGTATCTAATTCTTGTACAGTTGCCATAAGTTACCTCCTTACTTGTTAGTCATATTCATGGACGGGAATTTCATTAACTTAGTTGGGCCTGTAGACGGAGGGATACTACTCTTAGCACCAGTAGAAATGCCAGTAGTACCATTTTGTAAAGACTTAGGCTCAGTAAAATTCTTTGCCATATCTTTTTTATACTTGTTGACAGCAGCTCCAATAGGCCATTTTCTAAGAGTCGAAACTTGAGCCATAAGTATCAATCCTTTTCGTTAATAAAAAAGACCGCCGCCGAAAATAGCGACGGCCTTGTAGGCCATTACTGATTACTAGTATAGCCAATATTTATTTAAAGATTGGAGTAAACTTAGATTCGCCGGTCTGTGTTAACCCATCAATGCTGCTTTGAAATGCTGGAGAGCACCAGGAGCAGCAGCACCAGCTACGTTACCACCAAGGGCACCAGTAGCAGCACCGAGAGCAGCGCCTACCATGCCTGCACGGGGACCACCAAAGCGGCTACCCAGAGCCAGACCTGCGGTAGTACCAGCAGCAGCACCCATAGCGGTACCTGCCAACGGAGCATATTCGGAAGCGCGTTTTTCTTTCAGTTTATTGTAGCCATAAACACCTGCACCGCCGAGAGCAGCCAGACCAGCAATACCAGCGCCTACACGACCCTTATGGGTTTTTGCATAACGACCTGCATTTACTACAGCGTCTTTAGCATCACGGCCAGCTTTGATGGCTCTATTTTTGTTGCCTTTACCCATCGGCAAAAGCAGAGGTTCTTCAGCTGCTTCTTTTTCCAGTTCATCACAAGCTACAATAAATTCAGCGGCTTCACCATAAAGGTCTTCAGCAAACGCTAATTTTTCCATAGCATCAGCATACATGGATTCAGCAGCGTCCATAGCCAAAACTGCATCATCTACAGTCAGGTAGTCTTCAGCAGCTGCTAATTTTTCTGCATAATCCATTTCATCATCGTAGCCATAATCTGTGTAGCCAGCAATGTCATCCATGCCGTATACATAGTCGTAAGCAGCAGCACGTTTTTCTTTCAATTTGTTGTATGCATAAGCACCTGCAGCACCAGCAGCAGCCAAACCAGCTACGCCAGCACCTACGCGGCCTTTATGGGTTTTTGCATAGTTAGCAGCGTCAACTACGTCTTTAGCACGGTTTTTACCGAACTGTTTTACATAATTAACTGCGCTGTCACGTTTGCCCGGAGCTACCGGATTGCCAGTATATTTAACAATGTCACCGATACCTGCAGTTTTTGCACCACAAGCAGCGATTTCTTTTGCTTTTGCCAGAGCTTCCTGAGCTACCATTTCGTCATAAACGGTATTAGTAGTCATACCCGGAACAACATCGGAGCCAGGAGCAGGAGCCGGTTTCTTTTCAAGCGGAACAGTCATGTCAGCAGCAAGTTTAGCCAGTTCACATGCTTTCATTAAATCTTGATTCATTGTATAGTCAATCTCCTTTACGTTTGCCTTTTTTGTTATACTATTGCCTGTTAAGGCTCCAAGAAGAAGTCCGTAAGCTGCAGAAGCTGGATATGACTTCAATGCGCTTACTTTAGGAGGTTTCTTGGATAAGACGCGCTTGACTATATTGGCTCCAGTAAATCCGAGAGCCCCAAGCCCCGCGCCTGTACCTATATAAGTAGGCTGTGCCTCAGAGTATGGCATAGGCTATCACTCCTGAGTTTCAGAAGTTTCCGTTTCTACCTTAGCTTTCTCCTGAGTAGCAGCGGTACTACGTTTAGTGGACTTAATAGTAGTCTTAGCAGCTACAGCTTTAGTCTCTACTGCTTTGGTCTTCGCTGCTGCTTTCGGAGCTTCTTTAACTTCTGCTACACCAGCAGTGCGAGGAGCAGTGGATGCCCCGCCTTTGTCAAAGCCCACGGTTTTAACTACTTTACCGGTAATACCGGTTTTTGTTAAGCCGTTTTCACGAACAACAGATACTAAACGAGCAGCTTCTAAACGTAATACACGGGCAACAAGGTCAGTGTCTTCGTTGTCAATAAAGCGGTTAACTTCATTAGCAGCAAGGTTAATACGACCATTAATGCCTAACTTTTTACCAGTTAAGTTCGTTACAAACATTGTGTAATTACGTCCTCTCTATAGTTAGAATAAAACGGTGGCGATGTCTGTGTCAACGAGTATTTTTTTTGTTCTTTAGCTCTACGTAGCTTCCTCGCCACCGTATCTTAGTTTAAATTGTCCCCGTCAAGGAAGTAAATCGGGCTAACCTAAAATCTCAGAGTAGCCCCTAGTGCTCCTCTGTCTGGCTACGCGCCTACACCAGGGTCGGTGCCAGAGTCCTGACCAGGAGTGGTTGTAGTTGTATCACTTTCACCTTGTTCAGTACCCTGTCCTTCAGTACCGCCACCTTCTTGACCAGTACCACCGCCGGTTTGAGAACCACCACCGCCAGCGTCACCACTTTTTGTGTCGTCCTCACCGCCTTCACCAGAGCCCGGTTCACCCGGTTCAGTTCAAGCACCAGTTAAAGAGATTTTTGCAATACCGCTCGTATTACCAATAGCGATACCAATAGTTTCGTACAGATAGAAGCGGAATTTGTTTGCTTCAGTTTCCATGAAGGCTTTAACATCGTTCAGTACATCGAATACACCAAGATATTCCGGAGTGGTAAACAGATAAATATTACCAGGTTTTACAATGTCATTCTTAATGGTACGAATGAAGTTGTAACCCAACAATTTGGTGTAGCTGTAACCGTTAACGATGATATCCTGCATAACAGCAGAACCAGCAGCCGGTTGCTGCAACTGCAGTAAGCTCATCCAGTCCTGTTCATTAATCAAGATAGTACCAATAGGTACTTCCTGAGCAACCAACAGTTTCAAACCTTCAGCCAAAATAGCCGGAGTAAAGGGACCTGCAACTTCATACTGTGCACTACCCTCCTCGTCGGTTTCGCGCTGGGCAATAATTGCATCAACAGTTTTAATGAACTGTTCGTCTTCTGCAATCTGAATATCTTTAAGATAGTTTTCCTGAATAATCTGTTTAATAGGAATACGGTAAGTCTGCAGTTCTTCAATAGGTTTAAAGAATTCTTCAGACATGATAGTGCTGTAGAATACCTGGAATTTGTTACCGATATAGTATCTCTGCTGAGACTGTTCGGTGAAGGTTACAGGATAAGCCTTGCTGAGTTTATCCTTGTGGATAATACGCATCGGGGAATCCGAATCTACTGCCTGGTCCAGGTCTGCAGAAGTAATCTGTTTCGGAGGAAGAATTTTACGAGTAAAACCTTCTTCACGAATTTTAATACGGCAGAAGTCAGTTGCCAAACCAGCCATCTTTTCCAGGCCGTCTTTGGTAGAAATCTGCTGTACGAAGGAAGTATTGTAAAGCATGGCTCTATTGCCGTCTTGAATAATGTGTTCCATTCTAGTCGTACACCGTCCTCACAAAATTATGCAAATACAAACTGGAGTACGCCATTAGCAGGTTCTGCAATAGCGTAAGCAACGATATCGCCGTCGCCATCGGTAGCTACCAGGTCAAGCAAGCCAGAAGCGTTGAGACCCAGTGCGGAACCAGCTTTAATAGCGGTAGCAGCAAATTTATCGGTTTCAAGTACGCCGCTATTTGCAGTTACTACGTCTACGCGGCCCAGAGATTTTGTATCGTAGAAAATTTTATTGCCACGGAATACCGGAGCGGCCATGCCATGAGTTTTAGCTACATACGCAGCAGTCGGTTTTTTAACGTTTCCGGTAGTAGTATCGAAAACAACCCAATCGCCTTCCTCCAGCAATACATCTGCGGCTACAGGAAAAGATTTAATGTTGGCGGTCTTATAACCACTCAAAATGTTAAGCATTAGGGATTTCCCTCCTTGAATTATGTATGTTACATTCCAAGGCAAGCACGGTCAAAAGCGTCCAGAGATGCCGGACTCAGTACACCGCCACTAGCTTCACCTAATGCTTCGGTGTGGTCGTGCCTTGGTAAATCGTTAAAAACGGATTTCATAGAAGCGATTTTTTCCGGGTTCTCTACAAGATACTCGGTATAATTCTGCTGCTGGTCTTGAGCAAGCATGCCACGTGCTACCATTTCAGCGGCGGTGGAAGACGCTTCTTTACGCAAAGAGTCGCCATACTCAAGACAACTAGCTGCTTTTTCAAGCAAAGATGCTGCCTGCAGCAGAGCTTCCTGTGTGTTAATATTGCTCATTCTGCTTGAGCACCTCCCTATTTGACGTATTTTGAACCCCTTGCAACAACTCACCCGCTTTGGTAATAGCGAGACCCGTTGCAACAGGACCAGATATAGCTTTGATAGGTGCTGAGATACTTGCTCTATCAAGTTGTCTAGTAACACCCGTTTTTTTCTTAAACTCAGGAACAAGTTTTCCGCTCTTACTTACACGGACCGGAATGTCACTGCCTTTGATATTAGTGAACATAGAGTATCTAATTGACCCAGGTTTAGCGTGGCCTCTTGCAAGCGCTCCCAGAGCAGTATCAAGTTTACTGATGTTGTACTGGGCTTTGCCAATAGCTTTTCTGGTAGCGTTTGCACCGAAAGCACCACTTTCTGCAAGAGTATCAAGTAACACTCTATGGATTGAGTACCCGGAATCTTTCCCCGCCAGTATATGATGAGGCCGAGTACGTTTTAGTTCGTCACTGACTAGTTTCCTTTGCCCTCTGACAAACCTTCCAAGACCGTCGATAATTCCTGCAACTTTATCTGTTGACGCCAGGTTGGTCATTCAAGCCCAAGCCCTTCCATTACACCCATCATATAATCGGTGCGTGCACTGGAAGCAGGGTGAACGTCAGCACTGGCGGTTTTCTCCATAGCAAGAGATTCATCATTAGCCAACTTAGTTAACAGGGAAGCGCAGTCACGCATTGCAGTGATTAATTCTTGATTATCATTCATAACTGCCTATCTCCTATTCTCTGTATTAGCCCTGAGATTGAATAGAAGCTGCTGCTTGAGCTACAATCTGGCTAGCTTCAGCAACCTGGCTGGACAGCTCCGGGTCATCTACAACGGAGGTAGCCTGCTGAGCAAGGGTAATGTTTTGAGCTGCGGTATTCATAGACTGAATAGCAGTATTCGGGTCACCCTGAGCTACAGAAGCGAGGGCATCTTGTGCAGCCTGTACAGCAATAGTGGCATGACCTTTACCAGCTTCACGAACCTGGTCTGCAGCAGCCTGCTGAGTAGACACGAGGTTAGCACCGCCAGTTTGCGGAGAGTAATTTTCAGCAATTTTTTCCAGGCAGTCAGCCATGCAAACGGTGAGCATGTCCTGGATAGAAGCTTCTTTAACTACTTCGTCCTCCGGGTCAAAACCAAGAGATGCAGCAAAACGACCATGGAAAATGTCGTATGCCTGATTGCCTAAAATATCCCCCGTATAGGCGGCAATCTTGGTAAGTCTCTCGGAATCTTCGATTCCCTGTGCATGTGCAGTTTTCATCAGTTCTTCAGAAGAAGCGATGCCACCTGCAACTTTTGCTTTTGCCTCTTTTACAAGGTCAGCAATCGTTTTGTTCTCCATGTTGGTGTACACCATCCTTATCTAAAATCGTAATATTGCCTAAAATAAGTTAGAACTCTACTTGCTTATTATATATTATACCTAAGTTGCTTTTATTAGCCAGGTAATAATTTATTCATAAGTTTAGAGTCAATGGTTTGGTCAATGACATTAGAAAGTATTGACCTTCTTTTGCTAGGTAATATTATACCTAACATTGCATTATTTGCAAATTCTGCGAGGCTATCGGAGACTTCAGCAAATTTTTGCATGAACTCTGAATTCTCTATATCACAACTTGCAGTCTTGACGTTAGCATGGCCTTTAAGAGCGGCGTTTACAACAATAGGAGCTGCGATAGACAAGATGTCAGGATTCTCTGCTATGTATCGTTCAACAGAGTTTAGAGGAACCCCGTTGTTATAAAGATTTCTAAAGTGTGCTGACGCGAAGTGGGCACCTACAAACGGTATCGCCACCTTAGCAGCAGTAGTACCCCAGCTTGCAGTTTTAACCTGCTGCATATCTGTAGGAGTAGGAGCACCCATTTTTTTATGAATAAGTGCGGCTAAAGCCGTCAAGATAGCTAAGTTCTTAGGACTATCTAAAATTGCGCGTACAGCAGAGCTACTACGGTATGCAGCATATAAACCACCGAGTATTGCACCTACAGTAAGAGGACTCATTGGTTCACGCAGTTTCGGGCGACGACGTTCCATTTCAAGCTCTTGCGGGCTACGTACAACTGGGAGCGTCGAATAGTCGTACCTCTGGATAACGTGAGCACCAGGATCTACAGCACTTTCAATGTTAGTGTACGAAGGTGGATTTTTAGCGTGACCAAAAGTAAGAGCAGGATTGAGTTCCCAATAATTAGTGGGTACATCAAGTTTAAGCGTTGCGGCAGTCTTAGAAAGTGCATCGCGGTTACGAAGCGCACCAGCAAGTCTACTAATAACAGCAGGCAAGAACGAAGACCTGGCGATTAAATACGCCTGGAGGGTCTTACCGATGTCGTCTTTGTACTCACCCATTTTAAGGTCACGGTCTGCTACAGCAGATTTTACACCTTTTAATACATCTGCAAAAGTATCTAAAGGCATACCACGTTTAACAATAACAATCCTTGTAAACTCTTCCGGTTTCATTGGGATTGCATTGACAGTAAACGTAGTCATAATATCCTCGAGACGATGCTTCTTAGCCATATTGTCAAGCAGCGCGGGGGGAAGGTCCGGTTCTGTAGATTCAATGAGAGGCATCGCTTCTTCAATACCAGTATTGAGTACTTTGACAGCTTCGCTCTGGATACGTTTAATCATAGCCAGCTTATCGAGGTCTGCAGCTTTTTTCTCTACGTTTGCAGTCTTTTCAAAATCTTCTTCAATATCAAAGACCTGAGGGGGCTCTGCAAACGGAATTAAACTATCAAGCTCATCAAAAGCCTGAGCGTTTAGAGACGATACCGTGGTATCTTGACTTGCCACCTTTTCGAGTACATAGGCTATCTTATCAGCCCTACGCCTTACGATACTGATATCGAAGAAGGTCGGGTTGTAGTTAATCATGTACGGCTGACGACCATCAGGGTATATCTTACGTTTGTCGCGCAGGATATGTTCACAATAGTCAGAACGCTTTTTAGCTTTGTTGCCACAGATGCTGCATACGTCAAAGGCAATTTTACAGTTGTGCGCGTAAACACTATTAGCAACGTAAGATTCATCATCTTCTACAGAGAAGTTATAAACCTTGACGCCATCTACATGAGCATGATAAACTTGAGCTATACTGAGTTTAGACATGGGATTATGGTCGCTATCATGCTGCCATACTGTGTCTCCTGCTCTTAAAGAAATAGCAGGTTCCCAGGTTGTAGTATCAGTCTCAGGATGCCAAGTATACAATGGATGGTTGCCAGTACATACAAGGTGCCTACCGTCTCCTAAAATAAGAATAACCATAGTACCTGTAAACGGATAAGTTAAAAGAGCAGTAACTTTTTTAGGACGCATTTCATGAGTGATAACCATATCACCCACACGTACATCCTCAATAGGTTTCTGTCCGCCACCTTCCATCAAAATCGGAGTACCAGCAGGAAAACAGCCCATCGACACTTCAAGCTGTTCACCACGAGCTTGACGGTCAACAAACTCTTTACCCTTTACTTTATCAATCGCTAAGATAAGTTCGACCCTGTGCATCTTAGGATTGTACCAAGAGAAGACAACGTGACCATACGACGGACTCGTAGGTTTATTGTCGTGCTCTTTAAAGACTTTAGCGTTAGTTACAAAAGTATGATGGCGTTCAATAAGGTCTTTTTCAGGGAAATAGTCACCATTGATGTTACAGCCATAATACTCGCCAGCACCCATAGCAATTACGTGCAGATACACATAACCGGGGTCGGGCTTAAAGGTACTGATGAAGGAGGCAATGTCTGACCCCTGCTCACGCAGTTCATCAAAGTTAGCAAGCTTAATACGGGCTTCGCCAGTTTCTTCAACGACACTGCCTAAAGAAAACTTTTTACCAAGCATTTAGGCTCTGCCTCCTTAAAATTATTTGTTAAGCATCATTCGGGTTACGAAATCAGCCATTACTTCACGGCCAGCAAGGTCGCAGGCAACTTTGGAATGTTCAGATTCAGTAACACCCAAATTATCCTGTACAGCAGCCAAATATGCATCGAGATACAGAGGGCTACTAGCTTTCTCAGAAGCAGTTTTAGTAGCAGCGTCAGCAATCATGTATCCAATGCACTGAAAATCAGACATATCTGGAATATACTCTTTGCTCATTCTTTGTATCTCCTATCTTAGTTACCGTTGTTAGCGGTAGGATTTACACTGTTTCTCGTATATGCACGAGACAGGTCATTTGCAACAGCCTTACCAACACCTTCAGTAATTCCTTTGATGCCAGAATTGAGAATCGTGTTAGCTACGCTGTTACGCATATCTTTATTACGGAGCACATTGCCTTCAAGAGCGCTAAGCTCTGCAAAAGTAGTTAAGTTCATATGACCTTCAGCGTCGAGCATGGACTCTAAATAGTTAGCCAAAAGGCGCGGCTCTTCTGCTACCGTTGGTGATGCTTTAATAATCATCGGCATATAACCTTTGAGTACATCATAACCATGGCGCTGCAAAGTCGGCGACATTTGAATTGCAGTACGGAGTGCAGCGTCATACTTGGAGTTAGCCATGAGACCCTTTGCAGACTCAATACCCCAACCAATGCCATGAGCAATAGCACCAGCAGCTACAGTACCAAGAGTACCATAAAACGCATTTCTAGCGGAGTGCGGGATACGGCTAGCAATACCACCTAGGAAGTTGGCTGCAGTTTTCTCTACGCCTTCCTCTTTTTTAGGGGCAAATTCAATAGGGCCATTATATTCGGACGCTGCCTTGGTAATAGGTCTTATCGGTTTCAATGGAGCGACCCTCCCTGTTAATTTAACATTAAATCCTGGATACGGATTTCTTGGAAATCTTATTTGTGCAATACCCATAGCCTTACATCTCCAGTGCAGTTAAAATACGGTTAAATTTAATCGTAAGCGGAGATGCACTAGCATATTTAGTAAAGGCAGGAGATGCGGCGCGTCTTACAGACTCTACGCCAATAGCTGCAGAAGCAAATTTCTCACTGATATCATCGTACACACTACGAATAATACCTTCAGCTTGCGGGTACATATTGAGTACCTCAGCCTCAGATTCGTGAAGCTGCTGAGTGCCAGAAAGTGCTGCCTGTTTAACGAAATCTTCAAAGTCCTCGATAGCATCGTTGACTGCAAGGTTTCTAGCCATTTCTTCCTGATTGATTTCAGAAGCAAGCTTCGTGGACTCATGGATAGTACGGAGCATCATAGCCGATTCTCGGTCAATCGCCGGTTCATAAGTACACATAGCTGCAGTCTTCTGAAAGTCTTCAGTATCCATACCAAAGATTTCTTCAGGAGAAATCGAAGCAAGTTTCTCGCGCATACGTTCTTTAGCTGGGTCTACGCTAGCTTTCTTTTCTACCGACGCTGCTTTGAAGAGGCCATCTTCTTCAGAGGCTACCGGTACATTTACTTTCGGAGTAATCGACGCTGTTTTAATGCCGAGTACAACTTCCGGGCTAGCAACCTCAAACTCCGTATCACCTGGATAAATACGTAAGAACGCCTCAGTATTGGTACGTTCAATCAGCCTCGAAGTCTGGTCGGAGTTAAGACCCAGCTCACTTGCTTTTTTAATAACTCCGTCATTCAAGGAGGCTTTCTTATCTAAAAAATTAGATACAATCTCATGTGCAGCGCTCAAAAGTGAGCTATCAGTTACTACTGCCACGTTATTGTCAACTCCTTATTATTACAAATCGTCATCTTCCAAATCATCCATTGACTTAGAAGGTGCAGGGTTTGTCTGAAGAGCAATGGTAAGTTCACGAATACCACCCTCAGCCCTACTTGCGCTCTTAAGTTCACGGTACAGATTAACGAGCTGTTTAGTCCAATCCTGTGCAACCTTCTGGTCTTCACCGGCATCAGAGTCCATAAAGTCAATCGTCTTCTGGTATGCCTTGCCAAACACAGTACCAAGAGATTTCTCTAAGTGTATCTTAGCAGGCATATTGAATTTACGGACCTTCATATAATCAATGCCTTTATCCAGTGCCATATTCTTGTAGGTAGAATCATCCCCTACGGTACCACGGCGGATGTAATAAAGCTTATCAGCATCATTACGCCATACCGAGATATCAAAGAATATGGTTTTGTACGACTGAACTACTGACGTTGGCATTCCTAAATCGCGGCCAATATCAGCGGGCATCATATCGTCCATCAAAGAGCACTCAAGTAACTGCCTTGCTTTTACGTCGAGGAACAATGATAAACACTGGTCCATAAAAAAGTCTGTATCTTCATAATCCGCGTGTGTAAGAGCAGCAACGAGCTCAAGAGTAACATCGTCTAAATTTCTATACGGATAATACACTTTAGCGTCAGTCTTAAGGCCGAATAGTTCGAGGCTTAGCTCATCTTTTATATGCTCCGAGACTGCATTCGAGGCTTTTATCTCTTCCAGAGCCCTATAAATACGCCAGGACGGGTGCCGTATAGTAGCTGTCGGTTTATACCTGTCGAGTATAGCCACGTCACTAATTCACCACCTTATCCTCACAGTGTATATTAAATCTCGCCCGGTACGTTACCAACACCGATTGCACTTGCTACATCTGTCAATTTATTCATCGCTGCCTGAATATCATTTTCCGAGAGAAAGTCGTACTTCTCCTGGCGTACTAAAAATAACAGCTGACTCAATTGACTCAGTGCATCCACGATACTGTCACTGGCTTTCATCAGAGATTCAGATGTAGCAGAACCATTAGCCAAGTTACCTACAAGGTAAGCATCCATAACCTGGGGGCTATTTACCTGTACTACGTTTTCGAGGTCCGTAGAAGTAACAGGTTTTACAGTGCGGATACGGCCTGCAGTGGGAATCCCGAAGCCCATGTTAGTATCGTTCGCAAGGTCAATACTCATAGCCATTTCAGGAGATACGGAAGCAAGAGACGGGTTAGTCACTGCTGCCTGGTCTTCTGCTTGTTCAGCCTGAGTCTGGTCGTCGGTACCCTGACGGGTCTTTTTATTATCGACTTTCGTTTTATCAGTCTGATTATCGTTACGTGCTGCAGTTTTAGACAAGTCAGACTCCACAGCGTCAAATACGCATTTACCGGTTTTAAGAGCCTGCTCTGTTACTTCAACTGCATCTTCATAACTTGCCGCATATTTACTCATCAAAGCATACGGGCAGTTAATCTTAGAATATGTAGTACCTTCAAGTATGAGGTTGCCCTCATTGTCACGGGCAAGAGTACCGTTAATACCAGTAAAGGAAACGGTCGGTACGTTTATTTCCCCTGCAGCAGCCGGGTCTAAGCGGTCACCATTTACCTCAAAGAAGGTCTGGTCAATACCTAAACTAAAAGTGTACGGCAAGTTAGTTAAATAGTTCATAACCGTTACTTTTTTATACTTACCAGCATCAAAAATATCGGTTACAGCACCAAATGCGTACATAGAGTATTTACTAAGTACAATACCTACCATACCCAGTGCCGGTTCAGATGGCTCAGAATTATTAAAGATATAGTTGACAGGTACTGTTACTGTTGGAGTATGCACAAAAGTAGGTGCTAATGCATACCCGTTATTAGATACGAATAAATATTTAGCATACCTATCGTCGGCGTCTCTATCTGATATAATAGACGATTTATCCGAGGTGTAGCCAGAGCGCATATTTTTAGTAATATCATGCTCATCGTTCTGGGCGTTACCTTGTCTAAACAAGATGCCTGCTTCCATGTGGCCAGATTTGAGCTGAATGGAAGTAAACATTGCCTCACCGTCAGAGACCAAATTACCAGAACTATCTCCTGCCATAGCATCTACTACTTCAGAAGCTATATAATCTTCCTGACGGGGAATAACGAGTTTAGCAATCTTTTCGCGATTATCCCTTACAAATGGAACCCCATTCATAAAGTTAATGCGTTCTTCTTTGGTTGCATTTGCAAATTTAAACAGTTCGTTTACTACGTCAGCCGTAATAACTTCACCATTACATTTATAAGTATCATGGTCCTTCCATGCTACTAAAAGGTCGGGCATCTCCGGTGCTGCAGTTTTCTCTACTTCTTCCGGGGCTGTTGCCTTTTCATGAATTGCAAGCATTACTTCCGGCATATTAGTGAACATCCAGTCTACAACGCTTGCACTCTTAGTCATTTCGTTATAAATATGTTCAACGGCCTCTTTACTTGCGTATTTAACAGCGTCAACTGTTTTAATATTGCGTACCCTCTGAGAAGGACCAATGTAATCTTCGTCCCTGTCAGTAAGGTTACTTACTGGTTTACCAAGTACATTATCCGCATAAATCTTCTGTAAAAATGCAGGAGACAACGGATAAAACTTAGTATCACCGTTAGCACTTGTTACTAAAATGTCAATCGGAGCCATTTTGTTGGCCCTGATAGTAACCGGTGCTGCACATGTGCCACCCAAAAGTTCAATAAGACCATCCGCGTCTCCCGTTGCAGGGTCAAGGCGGGACCAGGTAACAGCACTGATATAGTTAGTAATCTCAGGGAGTTTACGTGCTATATTACCGATTACTGCTGTATTCCAAGTGGTCATATCAGGAGGCAACTGATACCACATGTTGTCACTCATATAAGAAACCCTCCATTTAAGGCATTATTTCTCTGTGTCATATATTATACCTGGGCTTAGCTTCTTCCAGGTAATCCGTGCTCTCTTACAAGGTCCATAAAGGTTTCAGTAGCAGATGGCATAAGAGTACCCGCGGCGCCAATAGCGCCTACTACTTTGTTGTGAGTAGGATTGTCAAAGATAGCACGGGGATTCAAAGTGCCTTCTTCATTCTCAATACGTTTCTGGATGACACGGAAAGCTGCATACCAGCCAGGCACAGAAGCCATAGCTCTTGCAGTGGCCCTGACTTTAGTTTCAACACCCGGGGCTCTCAAGAGACGGGCTACGGATACCAAATTCCTCGGTGCATTAAGAAGTGACCCCACAATAAGGGGTACAGCAGATTTACGCATCATAAGCTCTGCGCTAGAAAGTTCAGTATTATCGTCTAATTCCTGTTTAGACATTACAGCATGGTCCGGGATAAGGAGACTCGCTGCTACCGCCAAAGCAGTCCCAATGCCTACTGCTTTAAGAAGGCCTTGGTTTTGTCTAGCGATAGACGTTAGTACAGTCTTCAGTTCCCCTTTCCCAGCCAATAAAGTATCAGGGTTAACCAATTTAATTCAACTCCTTAGTAACGACCGTCTTTACCTCTACCAAAGCCTACGCCACGAGCATAAGACGGAATCGGATGATAAGAATGTAACGGACTGGTAGCATGAGTTGCTGCATTTTCAATAAGTTCACCCTTGAGGTACTTAAAGCCAAAATTAGCCAACCAGTCTTTTTTATATGTCGGAGCCTTGTTCGTACCTTTCTGGAACGGTATAAACGTCGGCTTTTTCTTTGTTGGATTCTTACGGATGTCAGCCATAAGCTGATTGTAGTCTACTACGTCACCCTCAATAAGGTCATCAAAATCGCCAGGGTCTGTAATCTGCACATAGTTGATAAGACCACGGGACACAACTTCAAAGTTCTTCTTCAGTGCGTCTACACCTGCACCTTCGTACAACTTGGACATACTGTTAACAAACTGAGAGCGACCCTGGTCAATACCTTTGTAGGGTACAATTTTACTCATGTTGAGGATACCGTCTGTTAACGGAGTACCAGCAGAAATATGGTCGCCCAATTTAACTTTGAGGGTCCTTGTAGGAGGAATATAATACTTTTTCTTCCCTATGTAAACATTAGTACCGCCAGCAGGAGCTTTTTCTACTCTAGTAACAGTGCCGGTAACTTCAGAAATTACAGCGGCACCGCTAAACTTCGTACTCATGTTGAGGAAGGATTTGATGGTATTAAGGCCAATAGTATCGCCAGATGCGGTACCTGCAGTATGCTTAGCAGAAAGGCCTAACTGAATAAACGGTTCAGCTAATGCATGAGCACTTACAACGCCTACGTTTTCACCGATATCAGGGAACTTGAGTTTCTCGTTGTAGCCATAACAGTACTGACATACACCATCTCTTGCTTCACAAGTAGCCGGACTGCGTACTACAACCTGTTTAACACCGCGTTTCTTTAGCATCTCGTAGTAGTTAGCGTCGATAAACTTGTTCGTACCAACTTCTACACGGTTAATAATATTCTGGGCATCTTCAATATCTCTTGTTACGCCGCGTCTAGTACCGCAGTCACGCATGGATACTACTACATCAAGTACGTTACCAATAAGCTCTTTAGAAAGCGCACCTGCAGGGGCTACAGAAAGTTTAGCGCCAACTGTACCTTTACGGGTACCATAGCTACTAATCCAGTAATCCGAAGGGCTTAAACCTTCAGTATACGACTTATGAATCAGGAGCGGAATCATACGGTTTTTTGGGTCAGCTACAACGGTAGGCGACGTAATAATCTGCATGACTTGGCTTTTAGAACCCTTAGAGCCAGTGTATGCCCATTGTTGAAAGGTATTATCGGTAGCTTCGTCTGTGAGTTTCTGTGCAAAAGCTTGAGCACGTCGTAATACCTTGTTCTTTTCTTCCTCTGCCTGATGCGCAGGTAAATTCTTTTTGTCTATATCTGCAAGCTCTTTGTCGACTTTCTTAAAGTAAACATCGCGTTTCTTTTTAAGCCCGTCTAAATCAAAGTCGGTCGCTTTATAAGATACACCAAGTTTATACGCAAACAGAGCACCTAAATCTTTAAGTCCGTCAGCAATCTTCGTGTATTCAGGAGCATTCTGTTTACCAATCTGACTCAACGTTCTTGTCATGACTGACTTGTCCCAAACCTGGTCATACTTACGCATCATAACAGGAAGTAGCTCATTTACGAGGACAAGGCCTGCAGTAGTTTTATGCCCCTTATAAATAACAGGGGCGTTTGGTTTAATCATGTCCATGCGTACATCTTGGTACAGTTTATCAGGGTCCATAACAGTTGTAAACTTAGTGTCCTTTGTAAAAGTCTTCACAGGTTGGCTTGCCCGGAAAATACCAAATACAGATTCCTGCTGGGGAAGCATCATCGGCCCCATAGTACGAGGTGAAAACAAGTTCTTGCTCGGGAGCATCTTGTCAAGAGCCTCGACACGCGCTTCTTCAGTTGCAGGGACATGAAGCTGCATTGTATCATACACAAGAATACCATTAGCTATAAATAGCGGAAACTCAGGTACAGTAAAGTCATACGTAACGTCTTCCCTTGGGATTTCTGTAACCTCTATAATTTCGTCCCAAGTAAAAGGCAAATTAAGATATGGGTTAGCAGGGTTTAACTTTTCAGCCTCGCTCCGCAATATAAGCTTTCCGTCTTCGGGAACTAAAGGCTCACGCTTGGGGTCTACACTGATAGTAAAGCCTTTAAACTCTGGTATTAACCCTATACGCGCTAAGATTAATTTAGCTAAGTCTAGTTCTTCTTGAGATTTACAGGTGTATTCTAACTTTTCTGTGTTGGAATTGGTAAAAAGAATGAGCACGATTGATGCTACAAAAGGTAACTCAAGTTCAAGCATATACTCTTTAAAACATCCGCCGCTTTCCTTGATGATATCTTTTGTCATCTCTTCAATGGCTCTACTAGATTCTTCTTTATCTATTGGATACGAAATCTGGTATGCAATTGGTACAAATTTGTGGAGCGAATCCTGTGGAGGTAAGGGACTAAAAAAAGAGTCTGTCCCTACAGTTGCTAGAGAGTGGTCGTCCGTAACTTTGATATTATAACCACTACTAGTTTCTACGTAATACATCTTACCGTGCTTAGTGTGCACACTGCGCTCTGTATACTTCAAGAATTCATTTTTATTCGTTTGAGGGTTATACGTTAATACGTACCCTTTCGCTTTATTACTTTGAGAATGAGTTGTCATTAACTGACACCCTCCTATTCCTAAATTTTCTAAGTAATATTATACCGTAGCTCTTGCAAGAAGGACCAGCGTATGCTATAATAAATTCAAAAAGACATGGTATAAGTATATTGTAGTGGAGTATTACTTAATAGTCTACTACGGCTTTTCGTAATTTCTTTTTTACGAAAAGTTTAAAACTTGAGAAGAAAGGAGAACAAAGATGACAAGTGTACCTTTGAGTCAGTTTCAGTACAAACAAAAGTTTCTGAGATTAGGAATCAAAAATAGTAAAGGCTGTCAAAAACGTATTAAAATTGGGACAGACGAATACGTATCTAAAAATTTTACTATTTATCTGAATCCTTTTAATTCAGTTAAAACTTTTCGATTTGAACGAACTAACAAAGGTGGTCTTCTTCTTACTCAAGACCCACAGGGTGACATTGAGCTTGAGATAGCGGCTGATGTCACACTGCCTGCTTCAAGTACCGAGCCAGAAGGCGATTACTTGTATTATGAGCGGAGTTACTATTCGTTTCAGAAAAAAGTAATTAAAGAGCAGGGTTACATAGCTATCAAATTTACAAGAAACATTGGAGGAATTAATTATGTGGAATGATTTAGAAAGAAGAATTTATATCCAGGGCGTAGCAAACTATATGGCGTTTGAACCGGGCAATGAAATCGACGATGAAGGTATCCTGGAAATTGTACATGAACAGTACCCGTCTGTTCCGGCAGACGCTCGTCTCGCTTGGACTGTAGTTACCGACACTGACGGTTCTCAGTATCGCAAAGCAACTGTTGTACCTCGTGCACAGTCCAAAGGCTGAGCCAAGGTGACAATGAGCTCTGCAAATAGCCGATAGGCTCTGGTACTGATGTGGGTATCGACTTACAAAATCAGAAGACCAAACATGTAAATACAACAAAACTAAAGGTAAAGCTTTATATTTCCCCCTAAATGTCTGTCCCAAACTAATAGGCCGTGAGTAGGTTAGAGTAACATCTAGCTTACTTACGGCCTATTTAATTTTAAAATTTTGTTTTTAATTAGTTAATTTTTATTCAGGAAGGAGGATAGCTATGGCAAACATAGTAGCACAAGAACAGGGCACTTTGGATTTGTTTGATATATTAAATATGGCAGACGGGATTCTGACCATTGACGAAATTAAAAAACTGTTTATGGAGCGGTTTGATAACTGTGAAACAGTTGGCGATATCTTAAACGTCTCGTACCCTGCAGACTTGGAGCGCTTGCTTGTAAACATCGGAAGACGTACTAACGAATCCCGTAATTCAAGAAACAGTGCTAGCCGTGCGCTCCTGGATTTAGCAGATGCAATCACTGGCTGTAGCACCGTTATTACTGCAAAAAGGAGGAGGCTGATTTAATGAACAGTGAAGCTAATGCACTTGTAACTAGCCTGTGGACAGCTATTTTAGAGTGTGCAACAAATAAACTAGCTTCTGGTAATCCTCAAGTTATGGTAGAAGGCCAACACACCTTAGACGCCCTCAAATCACGTTGGAACATAGCACAGTGGATTTATAAGAATGGGCAGAGCAAAAATGCTCCAATTACTATAGATTCTCTGATGTATTTACTAACAACGGGTAACTCCGGCTTAAAAATTGTAGACCTCTGGCTTACTAACCAAATATTTACTACGTCTGTGCGCGGTAGTATCCCTGGTAGCGTTTATAGGGATATGGATGCAGTGCAATCCCGCAGTATCGCGGAATGGAGCGCATCCCGAAATGGACGTGATAACGGTCCAGTTTACAGTATTGTTATTTCTATCCCTCCCACTATCTGGGAATATTTGAGATTATTTCTCTATATTTATCACACTTTTAATGCTGTAGATGTTATCCCAGCAATGGCAGTGCGTAACTATGGCCCTACCGAGCGCCCTTATATCCTGTCTAAATCCAGCAGGATTTATAGGGAGCAGGCAAAGAGAGTACTGGTACTCTTGGCAACTCTGAACCCAACATTCTGGAATATTCTTAAAATGGAATATATCAGGTTTGTCCAAAATAATGGAGAAACACTGCTTTCTAAGTTGTACACAATTACGGATGCTAAAGAAGTTGAAACAGGTGTTAAACCCGGCGTTGTAGTTTTAAGCTTACACCTTGATAATCTTCCGCAAGAAGAACTCCGATTGGAGGACATTATACAGTTTAAAGCAAGCCTCGATGGCCTCATTGAAGCTGCTAAAGCTATCTTAAAGGCTACAAAGATGCCCCTTAGCACCTATATTAATAACTTACTAAAGACACCTATGGAAGGAGATATGTTTATGCATACAACACTTGAACTCCTTGAAAACTTACTGCAAAAGTCTGTTGTAGTAACTGAGCAAGGTGAAATACTGAAAGTAAATCTTAATGACAGTACATCTGACCAGCCAACTGTGTCTGTTGTCGATGTATCAGCTCCTCAGAGGTTAGCGTTAGCTAATCCTGAAATTACGAAATTATCTATAAAAACACAGACTGGGGAAGTTAAAGACGTTATCTGCCTGAATGACTCTGACGTGGTTGCAATCACCCAGAGCATGAGCGCGAATGATAATGCACTCGCTGAACACATTGCGGCCCGTAGCCAAGAGCTTATCCAATCTGTAACAAATGGCATACATAGTCCGGATGACCTCATTGCATCGAATTTAGTAGACTTGGAAGCCATCCAGAGGGCACAAAATGCTACAACTCAAAATCAGGCAAACGCAGTAGCTGCTATGACTCCTGAAGCCTCAACTCCTTCTGGAACAGCTGAAACTACGAATGAACAAACAAATGTTCGTATTGATGAAAATGGTAATCGTCTCGTTCGTCGTACACGTGTAATTGCAGGTCGTACTGTAACTATTTGGGAGCAGGAGAATGGTCCGACTGCGCCGCCTACGCCACCAAATGAAGGTGTTATTCATATTACACGTCAGCCAGATGATGATTGGGAAGACTATGATGACGATGACGATGATGACGATATTGACGACGATGCTGACGAACCGGTAACTAATGTACCTCAAGAAATAGTAGGAGCTGAACCGCTGCCAGTTCGTGAAGAGCAGGTTGTAATGATTAGGGGTCATCGTGTTATCATGAGGCCCGTAACAGAGGAGTGATATAATGGCAACTAAAGTATGTCAATTAGAAGTATACAGTGATTCTACAGTAGTTATTAAAGAGGGCATTGGTTGGACTCCAAATGACTCTACTGAGTCTTGTCAATTTGATGAGCTCAATAATAAGCGTATTAGCTTGACCGAGTTAACTCAGCTCTTAGCTAATAAATCTAAAGTACAATCAGTTATTATCCCGCCTAACTGTAGACATATTGTAGAAAACAAGTCCGACGCATATTTCACCTTTATAATCCCGAGTTTTAAAGGTGTTATGATGTTTGACTGGAAAGACGCACCAGATGGGTTAGCACGTAAATTAGGGCTTACGTCTGACTCTTTTATTGATGACACCGCGGGCCGGTCTATTCGGCAGTTTGAAATTAGATATCCTGCGGCTTGTATTATTGCTAAATTTATTGTAAGTGCAAATCAAAGTAAAGGCACTAAAGAGTACCACTTTGAAAACATCTGGTGCTTTGCCGTAAAAAACGATATGGAGCCACTTGACAAAATGCAACTCTATAGCTGGCCGTTCTGTAACATGTATAATACAGATTCTGTTTGTATTGGTAATATTCAGAAAGACTACGATATTAATAATATTGCGGGTATTACATCTTGTATTTATAATGGTGTAAACAATGGGGACCTGGAAAGTAACTGGAAAGCTAATGTTAAAACTTCCCAACGGGACTCTGTACCAGAGGAGCTTAAAATTGAGGGTGACGGAAGTTATGAATTTTTAATCCGTGCTTCCCGCAGCCCCGGCTTTATCCCTCAGCAATATTGGACATATAAAAACAGTTATAGGTCTTTTATTGAAGGTCTCACTGGCGTAAACTTTGGTAAATAGTAGAAAGGAGATATAAATTATGGCTAAAGAAAATAAAGAAGTAAAAAATACAACACTTGGAGTAACGGCACCTCCTGCTGAAACTCGTACAAGAGCTCAGGTTGAAGATAAAAAGAGCGGGGTTATAGTTGGCGTATCGGACGTTACGCATGACCTTGGAATTCATTATGAAGCTTCAACAGAGGAGTCTACCACTTATTCTTGGGGTACTAACTGGTGGAATAAAAAGAAAGAACCTGTGCAGACAGCTGAAGAAAAAGCAAAAGCTGCTAAACGTGCAGAGCTTGTAGCTAAATATCTGGAGAAAGCTAAGTGGGAACATTGTGCACTTTTTGAAAGTTATGATGCATTCAAGAAAGCATTTGATGAAAAAGCAGACACCATTAAAGAGGATAACTATTTCCCTGCTAAGAATGGTTGGATGGTAGCACATTTGCGTGAAATCAATGGCAACAAAATTGTTGCTATTGACCAATCCAAAGTGTGTCCACTGCTTGATGAACACAAACGTACCCTGGAATTTGAAATTAATAATAAAATTCCTAAAGACTTACTTGTGGAAATCATTGGCTCATTCCATCGCGTTTGTAAGAAAACTCATGATGAAGCTGCGGCTCAAATCTATCGAAAAGATGATGGTACCTATTTCGTTTACTATCCGGGGCAGGATGTATCTGGTGCTACAGTAAAATATGCTGACGACCAGGGTATGCTTGATAACAGAGCTGAGAGTACCTTGGTGCTTGAACTTCACTCCCATAACACTATGGGGGCATTCTGGAGTGGCACAGATAATAAAAACGAAAAAGAGGTAGGCTTCTACATGGTTATTGGAACCTTGGGCTCTACTAACGGCAGTTATCTCTTACGTGCAAAATACAATGGCATTTATGTAAACTTCCGCGCGTGTGAACTCTTTGACATGACCGAAGATGAAGAACGCGAAATTTTCAAAGCTGAAAACTTCACCGAAGGTAATCCGATTATAGATAGCTGTGTAAGGACTTATTCTGCCAGTTATCGCGGCAGTTACTACAAATCCTATGGCTATAGTTATGGCGATTATGATGCTTTTTATGGCGGCAGTTATAGTGCTTATCGTGGTCTCTATGGGGCTAAGTCTAATAGCAATTTTAAAGATAAAGTAAAAACTCTTTGTGAAATGGCAGCAAAGAACCCGGACAATTTTAAACGGTCTAAAACTACCGAAAAATTTGCAGATATTGTTACTGCTGTAAGTGATAGTTATGCAAATAGCTATCTTTGGAAAACATCTGCCATGGACCCGGGTGTCGGTGCTTATATTGCTGAAGGCTTTGTTTGGATTGACAGTGCATGGCGTGCTATTGATGTACTCACAGCTTCTCATGAAGAGCTTGTAGACCGTGAAACAAAACAGTATGTTAAAGAAATGGAGGAACTTTATAGTGATGCTGAGCTTCAGGATGACATCCAGTCTGGTCTTGGCACTCGCTCCGCTTCTTATATGACCGGTACTAATGACCTTAATGAGGAGCCTTCCTTTCTGGGCGACGTTAACAGGCCGTTTACTGTTGGTAGTCGCTATAATAATAACAGCAATACTTCTTTACATAATATCAATGAAGAAGCTATCCGTAATGCTGTAGCAATGCAGACTTCTGCGCGTCTCAATGCTACTAATAATATTACCAATGCTGTGATTAAAGCCACTGGGCATTCTGAAGGCAGCACTGACACACGCATTTTAAACAAATTTAAACTGAGCATCTTTTGGGAAATAATTACGCCTTTTGAAAAATCGTTGCTCGCGGATACTATCGGTGTAAGCTTGCTTGAACTTTCTACTGATATGGCCTCCGCTATCGCTTCAGGATTTGAACTCGCTAGTGATGCAGCGCTTAAAATCTATGAAATATTGCTTGCCCCGGAAGACGGCCGTGTCGCTATTCGCGAAATCTTAACTAACGAGCTGCCTGAATATGTGACTAAAAGTAACAACATTGTGTATGCATTTAATGATTGGGTTAAAGCTCAAAAGGAGGATAACAAATGAATCTATTTCCAATAGACATCCGTCCAAATACAATTCTTGCAAATATTAAAGAAAACGTGGAAGCCATGAGAACTATGCCTGGACGAATCCAAAATACCTTGCTTTGTACTTCTAAAACTCTCAGCATCGTCCAAATCGGTGCTGGCGGTACTGGCGGATATGTAGCAGCTGAAATACTCAGATTCCTCGGCTCGCTGCCTTATTATCTGCAAGCCAGAATTCTTTATACTCTGGTTGATGGTGACAACTTTGAACCCAAAAACTTAGGGCGTCAGCTTTGTACCGAAGATGATATTGGCCAGAACAAAGCGAAAGTACTTGTTGATACGTATGGCGAAATCTTTGGCTGTAAGAAAGATAATATTCATGCTGTTCCTACGTATATTACATCTGAAGAGCAGCTTAAACACATTATTCGTACCTGTGGTTCTCCGGATGGTACACTGAGATTTAAGCTTGCTAATGAAAATGGGGATACCGACAGGTATATAAATAATTGGCATGACATGGTTTCTATGTCGGGTTCGGGTAATATCAGTCTTGATACTACAAATATCTTTAGCCGTGGCAATCTCACAACTATTATTATTGATTGCGTAGACAGAACTACTCCGCGCCAAATAATTAATAACGTAATTAAAGACCTGGCTGAAATCAGGGATAAACGTAGAAGTCTGGATATTGTAAAATATGACGACGCTGCTACTACGCTACGAAAGGCTAACCAATACATTTCAACCATAGGTAGAGGTAAGTATCTTATGAATGGTGCAGCTATGGTAATCGGACGCCAAAACAGTGACGACTTTAGCGAAGTAAATCCAACTGGCGAACCGACTATCCTTAACAACCGTGAAATTTACCTTATTTCTTCTGGTAATGGTAAATACACTGGCCAGGTTTACTGGGGCAGGGCAATCAACGTAGACGGTGATTATATTGAATTGCCTCATCTGTATCCTGGCATTGAAAAAGGTAAATTTATCCCAGTACATAAATATACTGATAGTCTGGCACGTAAAGGTAATCATCTCTATAAGGAGTTGAACAAAGATTATAACGTGCGTGTATCTTTGCCAGACGCTATTGAATCTTTTGGCAAAATATTTAGACAATATCAAGGCTGGTATTTAAAGGGATTTTCTGAAATACTTAGGTACGATGTACAGCCTTTCTATATCCCTTGGACACTTTTAAATAGTGAAGAATTAGAGGGACAATCTGAATTCTTAAATGGTATCACCCAGTTACTAGCTTATGAAGCGCCACATTTACCCTTTACTCCTGACTGGTGCATTCATGGAGCATGTAAGCCAGATTTAAGGTATTCTTCTATTAATAGCCAGAGAGGTTTACTTTCTACTTTCTGTTCTGTACCGCTGCCATATAAGAAATTCCCACTTCTTATAGACCCCAGGATTGATGCAGAAGAAGATGCACTCAGCTGCGCCGAACGTGCAGTACAAAATGTACAAAACATTCAGACTAATAAAACTGCAGCCCAACTTGTAGTAAATTATTTTATGCAAATCGTAAATGGGCTTTATCCGTATATTGAAGTATCCACTCCGCTTACTACTGCTGGTGTAGAATTTAACGTAGCAACTAATACGTTTAAAGCGGAGCCTCTAACAGTAGATTACCTGTTGGAATATGGATGTAAAAATCCGGACGAAGAATAGAGGAGATGGTTAAATGCGGGTTATTTCTGACGAAGTATATAAAAAGTTTTTACATAGTCCAAATATGCCCGAGCCATCTTTACGGTACCAAAAGCTGGGATGTTGGTCAACTCCCGGCTTTTATCAAGTACCGGAGGTAAGTAACGATTGGCATTTAGATTTAAGTGATACACCAATCTGGATGCCAACTTATGGTGGAGACTGGGAGATAGGTGAGCTTGTACCGCTCGTCTCCCAAGTCAAACCTTTAGCAGATTATGTAGGGGCGAGGACTATTGATGAGTTTCCTACTCCTGCTACTGTTAAAGCACAAGGTAAAGTGGTACCAATAACGCTGCAGGCTTTCTTTGGTCTACACCGAGTTATGCATGTAGATATGTATTATCTACTAAAACTCGCAGCTAAATTAAGAGAAGACGTAGAAATAACAACTGGTATACCAGGAGAAGAAACCGATGTCTGTGTTGCTCAAGAGACGGGACTCGCCATAGTAAGGAACGACTCCCCGTTTGAAGACGTTTCCCCAGATGTATTCTATGAACTTCTAACTCCCCCTTTGGAGCAACTTGTAGAACTATATTTTCTTTATTTATTCTTAGAATTCAGAATTTATACAGTACAAGCATTAAAACCTGATGGGAATCTGTATATGAAGCTTATAATAGATAGTACGGTGCCGTGGCAAGTACTGGAAATCCTCGAACTTGTAGGTAAGGATGCGTTTGTAAAAGCACTTACACGCGCAGTATATCTTAGTCTCGAACTAACCTGTACACCGGGAATATGCCAGTATATCTTAGATAAGTCAATAGCGTCTGAGCTTTTACAGGTGGGAAAAGAAGTTCTAGGTAACCAAAAAGATGATGAGCTTATCTTTAGCATCTTTGATTATCTTGTAAAAGGACAAGACCCACTCGTAGCCTATGCTAAGGGAGTACCAACTTGGGCTTCAGATTGGGGCGTGGCTATCGGAAGTTCACGTAGCTGGTCTTTAGGTAATGTTATTACGCAGAATATTTCTGATTTAGTTTTAACTACGTTCAATATTCCTGTTAATGTACCAGGACTAAAGGAAACGAATCTGGTAAAACGCTGGAATATCCATAATAAAGAAAATTCAGTTACTATGCTTTCTACTACGTCGGTGCCACTTTTAAACTATGTAACAACCAGAATTAATCTTATCAACAATGTACTAAGATGGCTTCCTGCGGAAGTTTATCAAGCTATACTCAGAGCTCTCACTGCTATTTATACGGGTATAGGAGCTTCCAGTAATGACCGCTTAGTATTAGACTTATTATATGGAGAGGGCTAGATTATATGTCAGCACTATTTACAACTATTTTAGCTGGAGCTACTGCAGTTATCTGTAGTAAACTCTGGCTTAACATTGCAATTTTTATAGACCCTAACGATATTAATTAGAGGAGGTTATGTATATGACGGAAAAATTCACATATAAAGAAGCTATTGAAAGTACAAATAAACTTAAACCCGGCCCTAACGCGACCGCTATAATGCTTACAATAGGCGACTATTTTGAAAAGATTAAGAAGAGCTGTACAAAGCTCACTAAGGAAGATATTGATAAAGCTAAGTCTACAGCCCAGACTTTGGCAGACTGGTTCCGTGTTACAGGACAGACTGATGCTCTTATTAAGATTAATTTTATGACACGAGTGCTCGAGGCTGAAGCGCTTTTCGTAGAACGTGGTGGCCAATACGCTATTAACCGTAAAGACTTAGTTTGGGCAGCAAGAGAAATTGATGAAGAAGGTGCTAAGAACCTTCTTTTATCAACGCTTGCTAAGTTCCAAAGGGTTATCCCAGGGCCTGTCATTGCAGAAATGCTTAAATATAAAGACATCTTTGATGACTTCTTTATCCTTTGTACGGATTATACAGATGACCATGCCATGAGAAACGAGGAAGAAGAAAAACGCCGTGAAATAGAAAAAGACCCGATTCTTTTTGGCGTCATCTACCCTCACTCTGAAGAAGAAAAAGCTCTTATTGGTGACGCATATGAAAGACTCTACTTCATTGATGACTGGATTGATGAATACTGCGACTTGACTTTAGAATCTTTGACCCGCGACTACGGGGTACAGAAACTCCCTGTCAAAGCCATGAATAACTTTGTAGACCAGGTGAATAAGCTTTTGCCTGAAGAAAGCCCTCTTGATAGAGTACAGCGTATTGCTAATATCAAAATGGACGAATTTTACTCTGGAAAAACTAATAAAAAATAATGAGGAAAGAGGTAGGCTCTAATGATTGATATTACAGGATGTGACTATCTAAGGCCAGACATGGATGAGGTAAAAGCCAGGCGGCGTAGACGTGAGGATAGCCTTGCTGGGGTAGGTAGGCTTATGGATATAGCAAAGCCTACAAACATAAATTATGGTGACTACCTAGAGCCTCAATTAGGCCAAGTATCATATTCTTGGACCTCATGGAATAACATTGGTAGTTCTACCTCCAACCCTCAAGTCCGCAAGATAGTCTATAACATATGTTATGAAAAGATGTTACCACAAGGCGTTAGGCGCTTAACTAAGGAGTTTAAACAGCACTACGATTATGTCGAAGGTGAGGTTTGTGACTGCTGTGGGATTCGGCGTGATAGCCTTGAGTCCCCTGGCTTTGGCAAATATGGCTACCCTCACCTTTGTAATAACTGTGCATATGATATGTATAAACATGTAATAGCAAACCCCAAAGATTACAATGAAAGCCTGTTAAGTATAGGCATTGCGCCACTCATACAACGCCGAGTATACACTGAAGAGGATGCTATTCAGAGCTGGACTTGGGCAGAACCGGTATTACCACTAAACCCTCAGTCTAACTTGGATTCGTCGTTTATTGGCCAGACCTGGCTATGGATGCAAACTAGTACAAATTAAGAAAGGAGGATGTGTGTATGGATATATTTTCAAACCGTGCCGGAGTAGAATTGCTTCGTCCTACAGTATATCTTAAACAAATTACACCGGGACTAAAAATACCCGAAGAAGTAAAAAAGGCAATGACGCAAAAAGCCAGGAAAGATATGCTAGAAAATGGTAACCAAATTAAGAAAACGATTAAGCCTGGTTACACAATGCCTCATGCTACAACTATGGCTGAACTTGAACTAAACAAAAAAAGAAGAGATACACATCGTCGCGATTCTGATAGCTATTATACTGCGGGATCGCGTTCTGGCCAGGTAGAAACAGCTCCTGATATTATTGCAACTATTCCGGGGCTTAGGCTTGGAGACCTCGCCGAACGTGATAAGCTGGCTATCTTTAGTCCAGTGTATCGGATAATAAAAGAAACCTTAAACCAAGACACTGAAAATCGGCACATCCGTAAATACCCAAAGTTACCCAGGGAAGTGGCAATGAATCTCCTTGCCTCTGAGTTGATACTTTTGCCCGGGGTTGTACCTCAATTAGCCTGTCTTTTACGACTACTTTGTGGTGATGGTGAAAAAGGGCTTAAAGCTGCAGTAACAGTACTTACCGATTATCTGTTATATCGCATTGGATGTGGTAAAGAAGGTACACCATTTTCAAGTAGCGTACAACACTTGGGTGGTATTGCAAGTGACTATGCTGTTTTAAACCCAGGGGTTTTAAGACTATTTGGATTATCTGCGATTTGTGCTATTGAACCTTTCGGTAACCTTGCAAATACCTTATATGCTATGCATAACAGGTCAACTTCATTAGCCTTCTTTAGAGACCCCCAAAATACTATAGACGTAAATAACAGAGACCTAGCTCATGCGACTACCAGCTGTATGTCTATGGCTAAATTTACAGAGCCGGGTGTACTCTGTCCAGACGCACTAGCCTTATGCTATAATATGGCTGCACCACTTGCTATTGGTGAACCAGGTTCATACTCAAGCACCGGCCTTAATACTAATGTTACGACTAGGCTTACTATGGAAACGGAAGAAGTAGTTGCTGTGTTTAATGCAATAAAACTGTGTCCGGCTCTGGCACCAGAGATTATCAAGGCTATTAAATGGGCACCTGGGGAAGATGCGCTTGCTAAGCTGGTGCATACTACAAGAATTTTCAGTGCAAACACTATTGGAGCGCTCGTCCCATATCTCCTTAGGCTTAATGTTATGTATAAAGCGCTAAGTTGTCCTGAGCTTAATATTCGTGAAGTATGTGAAAAACCACATTACAGAATGCCGGGGCGTCTATACCGACAGCGTAAACTAGAACAAATTATTAGTGGTATCGCTGCTGGAGCTATGGTTTCTCCTATGCTTATCAAGGAGTTTCTGACTTCTCCTATTAAAACTATGAAATGTCTTAGCTCTGAAGAGAGTGTAAACTGGCTAAACTGGCTTTACACTGCAAACGGTTTATTGGGTAAAGATTGCTTTGATTATCCGTGGATGTATTCTTATGTAAACACTAAAGCACTTTATTTTGGTTCCAATCAACCTACAAGTACTACTCATTGGAACATTTATAGTAGTTTAAGCATCCTGCTTAGTACCATGATTCTTGGTACTACTGTAAGAGGTACAGCGCTCTTACCTGGAGTTACGAGTATACTTCTGAGGCCAATTCAACATTTAAGCCTGGGAAATCCGGAATTTACAGATATCTATTGGAATCTTTGGGACATCTTGGAAAACTCTCCGCAGGGCAAGGAGCTCATAGCCTATACTGGTGAACTATTACAAAACTTTGCAAATAGGAAACCCAGTGGTGATGTGCAACTGCTTCTAGACTTTGCTAAAGATAGTGAAGGCATAGACTTTAAATATCTAGAAAATAGATATTTAAAAGATATGGAGAAATCTGTAAACCAGTACGTTAAACCAATGATGGCTAAGTTCCAAGCTAGGTCATTTATGGCTAATCTCTGTAACAGCGTACACGCAAATTCCAGAGACGGTGCAGATATCCTGGCAGATACCTTGTGGGTTGATGGAGAAAAGGATGACCCTGAAGACATCTTCGGTGTCTTTGCAGGTATTGACGGGTACAAGCTAGAAGAATATGAAGTTCCTAGTGGTGAGCTTCGTACTCGTATTGTTAATACAGCCTACAATACCAGACAGATGTGGGGTGCTACTAAGTTTGGCGCTATTTGTACCGGCATTATGGGCGGAGACATGACAAAGCTCAATAACTTTATACTACACCTAACAAATGTCTGCAATTGGAATGAGTACGATTGGCAATCTTTGTGGACCTATGCTCATCTTTGGGCAGCACAGTGTGCTAATCCAGCTTCTGTTAACTACAGAAATGTTTATAAACCATTTGCTGATATGGTATTAGATGGCTGTAGCGTAAACAATTTTAATAACTTATATAAGGATGCTCATGCGATGTACAAAAAGTATGTCTGTGGTTGTATCAAAATTGCTCCCAGTCATAACTCTTGTGTGCTTCCTGGTAAAAAGAAGAAATTGGTGCTACCAGATGATAGAATAGAGGCTGAAAAGTTGGTTGGTAATAAACGTAACCTTACTCCTACTGACGTACTTTTAAAGCTCTGGGCTCGCACTGGGGTCTTCATTGGTAATTATATTGGTTGGGGTAAAGATGGTGCTACCCCGGATACAAAAGGTAAAACAAAGCCCGCAGAAAACATTGTTAGTAATACGCCTCTACGGGTACTTATAGGATACTTAAAGTATTTCTGGGATACTCATGACAATAAAAGTAATGCTCAGCTTATCAAGGAGGCACGTAAGTACAAAATTGATACTTATGACGTACACAAAATAGCACTTATTGGTACATCTGATGATGACTATGAGCACTATATTAACAAATGTAAGTCTTATAAGTCTGAGCTTATTAAACGTGAAAGTGCGTGGAGAGCTTGGGCTGACCAGTTCTTAACTGAGTACAATGGAGAGTATGCTATTGCTACGAGAGAGGAAGTTGTGCATTTGTGTACAACTTCTCAAAGTCTTACTAAAAATGAAGCCTATGTACTGGCATATTTTAACGATATAACTGCTAAAGAAAAACGTAGCAGAAGCATGTTTAATAGTCTTAGTGCAGCGACCCGCAAGGAATATACCTTCACAATGCTGCTTTGTGGCTATATGCCGATTGTAAGGCACTCCCAGGGCAATGAGCGACCAGAGATAGTAGGATGGATTGATACTAAAGCAAAAGCTAGTGATATCAATAGCCATTATTCGATGTGCGTACTTGATGATATTCCGTCTCAATTTAAAGAAGATTGTAGACATAGATTGTCTATATTTAAGAAATAAGTATAAATAGTATTATATATTATTTAGTATAAAATTTATTAACAAGGATATAAGACTCTGAAATAATTAATACGAACACTGTTCGTACGGATTTTCTCAGTAGTTTTGTATCCTTGTTTGTATTTATTTTTTCTTTTTTAGCTACATATTTTGATTAAAAAGAAATTGTTTAGTGAATTTTTAAAATCGAGTATATCGACTATAAGTGCCAATTTTTTAAGTACTGATTTATACAAAATGCATAATGAGAATAAGTATTAATACGAACACTTGTTTAGTATTTACAAAAAATTGTGACAAATTTGTGAAATTGTAACTTTTTAAAAACCAGGAATCAGCACTTTTTCCCGACGCCATCGGGGTAAACTAAAAGTGTGGTAAGGTTTATGCCGAGCCTGTCGCAAATTTTGGCCACTGGTTACACTTTGTCTACACTTTTCAAAAAAAAGTGTAACCGTCGGAAACCGCATGGAGACTAGCTTTATTATATATATACTACAAAAACTACACTTTTTTTATATATATACTATATACGTGCGCAAGGGCCCCGACCCCGAAAATCGTACGTTTTACACGAGTATATCGTATAAAATTCACGATTTTACGATATAAAATTTAATGTGTATGCATACATATAACGTCGTATATATACGCGCGTATATAAGCATACTTATTCAAAAAAAGTGTAGTTTTTGTAGACAAACCATCGTAACCCCAGTGTTCATGCGGGTTTCCGCGGTTACACTTTTTTTTTAAAAGTGTAGACAAGGTGTAACCACCCTCTCTTTGTGCCGATGTGTAGCCAACTATCCTTACCACACTTTACACTTTGAGTACCTAAAATAGCAAAATTGTAAACATAAAATCCAGGTATAATATAGGGGCTTCGCACCTCTTCGTTCCTACCTTGTCCCCACCCTGCCCTTACTTTTACACCTTTTGTACCCTAAGCCACCATCCCCCGTACAGGCCTTGGGACTCCATTGACATCATTGTGACATCATATCTTCCCCCTCTCACTATTTTTCATCCGCATCAAAATCAGTACATTTCTCAACCTCAAACATACCCCTGAGAGCTCCATATTTAACCCCTGAGGAGTTTTTATAGTACTAGGTATATACTTATATGGCTTTAATATAAAATCACCTCAGAGGTGAATCTCATGCGTCTCAACTATAAATACCGAGCCACTCGGCATCTCTGGTTAGCAATGCCTAACAATGTTCCCTCTCACATATCTCAGTTAATCATTTCTCAATACCAAACATACCTCTGAGAGCTTCATATTTACCACTAGAATCGTTTTTAATACTGAACGCATATAAGTATATATCTCAACACATAAAACCACTCAGAAACAAAATATGAGGCTCTAAGACACATTCGCATCTCGGAGCCCCATATATCGGAGGAGGATATCTTTAGTTTATAAAAATGGCTAGGCGTCGCAATTACCACTGAATAAGCTCATAGGCTACTCTGGCGTCAACGCCACCATCCTTTGTCATACCAAGCTGGTAAATCCAGCGCTTGTTCCTAACATGGATGCCCATTGCTACAGAGTCAAGTCCAGAGTCGGTACTTGCTCCAGCATAGATGCCAATGCCATGCTTGGAACTGTCAGTGTGAATGCTGTAGATATTGGTCCCACCGCCTTCAGCTTCGGGCCTATCTTCAGAAATCACTTTATCGCCACCATCAGACTTGACAGCAGCGTCAATAGTTTCCTGAGGCGTATTAGAGGGGAAGGAGTAGAGAGGTTTCTCAGCACCTTCCCTAATTGTAACAATCTCTTTGTAGACGTGACTGGCGTCATCCTTGTCCTTAATTTCCTGCTGTACAAACTCCTCTGTAGCCTTGCCACCCGGGGCCTGTACGATTTCCGGGGCAGTATCGTCCTTAAAGAAAAAGTTGTACACCGCCGCAACACAGGCAATAATAACCAGTATTTTAACGAGTACGTCAAAACCTTTACTTATCTTGTCCAGCATCGCAGTTCAGCTCCTTTTCTTTACCTGATTTATACCTGTTAGGGCAAGTATTACGCTTTTCACACGTCTCGCATTTATCAGCAGGAACCTTGGGATTCTGCCGATGTTCTCTGATGTATATTTCCTCGTCCTTGAGCTTATCACGCCGGGCAATGCTTATCCAGAGGTTAGCAATGAACTTCGCTGCCTGCTCAATAGTCAGGTTAGGAATCCTGTAGAGGTTTGCACTGAGCATAAGCGGGATAAAAGCGAACCACAGTGAGTTAGGCATGGGGTACAAAGCGTTAATAAAGCCTGCAACGATAGGGGCGATGAAGATACATACAGCAAAACAGGCGAGGAAGTCGGCCCAAGGGAAACTCATGGGGTAGTACGTTTCGGGTGTCCGCGTACTCTTCCGGAGCCGGTACAGTACACAGAAAATGACGAGCCCGGCGCAGCTACCAAATAGGCTCATGACCATGTTTTGCACCGAGCCGATTTTAAGGACTTCCTGCCTGACCAGCTCGTACAAAAGCTCGGTTAATAAATCCACCTTCACCACCTATCCTATGTAAAAATTTGTTGCATCTACTCTTAGTATTCTGGCGGTAACTTTGAGTACACAAGGTATGCTGTCACCATTACCAAAAGGACTACTGCAGTCCAGGTAAGGTCAACACTGAGGGTCTTGGCAAACTGGTAATCCTTTGTGGACTCTAAGTTTTCCGTAAGCATCTTCTCAGCTTGCAAAGACCTGGCATTGAAAGGCTTGTACTCTAAAATTATGGCCAGTTTGTTATTTCCTGTCAAAGACCCGTCAGGATATACGTCACGGATACCAAAGATATCTTCGTGGTCGTAGATGTAAGCCACGTTTATAACATATTTGTTCTGGAATCTGAGTGGGTCTTTAGCCATTTCGTTGGGGTCAATAGCAGTCAGTTTGCCTGTACGTGGGCACACTGAAAGCATCTGGTCCTCCGTGAAATTAAACAGGGGCGGCGAGATTTCTCCTACTTGCCGCATTGTTTCACTACGGGACGAAGCGAATAAAATATGGGACCTGTCAGTGACAATGACATGCACATCGTCACGCAGTGGGAACCATTTGTTAATATAACCATAGCCTTCTTCCCCAAATATTTTAAACAAGGGGTTTTCAAGGCTATTGGTCTCATAATACTGAGTGAGGTCATTGTAAAGCCTCGTTTTATCATTGCCATACTCTTTAGCAATGCGTTCATCAATAGTATCCCTGAGAGACTTTGCATGATTCTGCATCAGCTGGTAGTTCGTCGAGATGATAGTTCTACGGCTATACTCCGTAGACTCCTCAATATGGGTAGCTAATTCCGTGTACCAGTCATTCATCGCTGAGATGTTGTGGTAAGCATGGAACATAATAAGCCCTAAGAGGGCTACACCCCCAATAAAAATAGTATGGCAGATTATACGAATGAATTCACAATGCCTCAGTAAAAAAAGGGTAAAATTAGACGGGATGCGTGGACTCCCATCGGTACCCTTTCTTAGATTAAACATAGATTACACCTCATAGAAATATTTTATAAAAGAATATCTCCTCCAAACAGTTGTTCGTAATAATATTTCTTGAGCGCATAATGACTTTAGAAAATTAATACGAACAGTTGTTCTAATGTTCGTTATAATTTTATACAGGAATTACTAGCTAATACCATTGCCATAACGAATCATAACAAATCCGTCATACCCAGAGTAGGCAGCACTGTTATACGACGTATCAGGTGCATATTTATAAGACGCGCCGCCTTTACCTACTGTAACAGTAATTTGTTGTCCTGGGGTGACAGTGACTACACCATGATTATATAAGCCAGAGCTGCCGGACGCTGCAATGTTGTTATAGTCAGGGTTACCTGTATAAGCATATGCACCAGCGCCAGGAGATGAGGTACTACCCACTGTTTGTGTAAAGCTGGCAACCCAGCCAGTAGCACCATTTTGAGCAGTTACATGGTCACCAGCAATAGCTGTGCCACGACGTGCATACGGTGTTTCCCATCGAACAGTGCCACCGCCCCAGCTAGAGGTACTCCACTGAGCGCCAGATAATGTGGTACGGGTACCGACAGTTACGGCACCTGCACCTTGGGCAGAGATGAGATTCCCAAATGAGGAATCACCACCTGGCGAGCTCGAATTTGTACGAGTGTATCTAAGCGACATAACACAGTTACCTGAGCCCCCACCACATAATGCTACTTCAACTTTAGTAACGTAAGCAGGCACTGTCCATAAATAAGTTCCGGCGCTTGTCCAGCTATATTCACCAGATGGTATCGGTTCAAAGGTAGCACTAATTAGTATGTCCTCATATACATACATAATAATGTCGTTAGTTACTTCTTTCCCATTTACATAGATATGTGCTGGATAGTAACCTTCATCTGGTACACCAGAGATTATGAGACGGCTGCCCTTTGTAACTCGTCCGGATATGTTAGTTGTAACACTACCATGTTCTGTTTCAGCAAAAGAAACCATATATGTTTCAGCAAAAGAAACCATATATGTTTCAACTTCCGGTTTTTCTGTAGGCTGTTTCTGAATATACCACTTAGCAACATAAGGAGGCTGTATAGTAACAGCGAAGCTCGAAGAGCTCCCTGTGCCTGCAGAGCCGCTCGTTTCAAGTATTGCCTTCGTACAGTTATCCCAGTCCCAATACCATTGGTCCCCATAAACAGTGCCATACTTGGTGTATCGTGAATACGACCCAGTGGCACCACCACAAAGGAATGTACAGTTACTAAAGGTATGGGTATGGGCTTTAAGCAGCGAGTTTAAGTTAATATTCTTAGCCATAGACCCACCAGTAGCCGAGAGTATATGCTTAGTACCCCAGTTAACCGGAATACGGCTGCGTAAGTCAGGTGTACCAACAGTGCCATCACATAGTCTCCACCCTGACGGAACCTGGTTTGATTCTCCGTGCCAGATAGCAATAGCATAAGCAGGGATTTCGTCATCGTTAAGCTGACGTTCAAGGTCATTAAGCTGTTGTATATAAGAGTCTATCAGCGATAACAGGGAAGGTGGCATAAAACCAGCGTAGTCATGCGATACATTACCATGGGCAGTACTGCCTCTCATACCTATATGCTTGTCAAGTGTTGTAAGGCAAAGCTGAACGTTGCTTCTCGGTTCTGAGATATGTATCGTCTTGACAGGAGTACTATTTGTAATTGTCTGGTCTGTGTATGTTAAAAGTGGAATTGTTACACTCATAATTAGTTACTTCCTTCCTGTTGTACACCGATAGGCTTTATAGTTATGATACCTGACGTAAGGGCTACATCAAGGTTTGCTAAAGTAGCATTAGCATTGATTTTAAAGTCAAACCGATGACTGCCTTTAGTAAGGTGTATATTTTTATCAATGAGTTCTACAGCCATTTCCCCACCGTTAAAGTAGCCATAAGTCTTAGAACCGAGTTCCTCGTTGTCTAAAATCAGCGTCACAGTGACTTGAGCATTTTTATCTCTACTTCCATAGAAGTTAGAATATAGCACATTTCTTACAAACACTCGGTAATCATTTTCGGTACGTATATTTACATATGCTGTTGTAATGGCTGACTTCTTTTGCCCAATGCGAGAAGCCACAGTAATAGGCTCAAATCTAGATTCGGCAACGGGTTTATTGAGGTTTTCGTCTTCAGCCGGGACCATGCCATAAGCAACTTTAGCAGCTTCATAGTCACGTAAGTCTTGTGTAAACTCTGGGTCTTCACTATAAGCCCTGAGAGCTGCAGTCATAATGCCATACGTATTGACATCGTCGAGGCTCAAAGTCTTCGGCGTGTAGCCATTAAACTGTACAGTGTAGCTAGTAAACTTATAGGTGGAGTTTGGGGTCGTCGTGATATTCATAGCCGTACCGAATGGATAATTCTGGCTTGTGATTTTAACACCATTAGCAGTAGTTGAACCGTAGGTAGGCTGGTTAATTCGTAAGTTACAAATCTTCTGTCTCTCTGTAGCTACAATCGTAATATCTTCCATTACACAGTAGTTAAAAGGCGGCGTCTGGTTTACACCATTTACAGTAAATGACGAGATTTCGTAGTCAATCGGTGCTACAATACGGACGGAGATAACGGTACCCCAAGGAACTGTACGGTCAGTCGTTGTAGTATCATTGACATAGATTTGAATATTTTCTAACTCAGAAAGTATCTGCACTCTACAAGTTGTACCCGTATTAGCAGCATTTTTCATAATAAAGGGAAATTTAATATAGGGCGGTAACCCACTGGAAAGAACAGAAGAACTGCCAGCGTCAGACCCAGTGTAGTTAAAAGTGTCCCCAGCATAGTACATCAGGCTATTATCTGTATCAGAGTCGTCAGAGCCAAGGGTATTCCACCCAAACGGTGTACGGTTAACGAGGCTACCAGGTTCGTAGTATTTATTATGTTCAGCAAAAAACGCATTATAAAAGGTATGAGTATGCGCTGCTAACGAAGATAGAGTACCGAAAATACTGGTCCAGTCGTTAGCATCAACTTCAGAATGCAGCGGATACGTTGTAGAAGCACTACCACCAAGTACAAACCTGTTTCTTGTATCAGGAGTAATCCCAGTACCGTTACACCAGTACCAGCCAGTAGGCGGCGCACTTGGTGCGCCCTTCCAGGGAACGATAATACCATCAGGAATACGTAAAGCTACCCTTGAATTGAGATTATCAAGCCTAGTTTGAAGCCCATTAATCTCCTTGACAATCTCTGGAGTAATAAAGCCGGACTCTGTAAGCGTCACAGCTTTATGAGCGTCGTAAGAGTTTTCAGCTTTGTGGTTCTCCAGCTCATCATGGACCTTATTAGTGTATTCTTCAACTTCTTCCGCATGTCTTTCTATAATCGGGGTACGGCCACTATAAAGAGGGTTATCTTCCCAGACAATAGTACCATAAAGTTGTCTTGTCATAAGTTAAGTCCCTCCTTTTTAGTAGCCAAGAATACGGTATTCTATAACATCAGTAGGCTCAAAGTTAGCACCAAGGTTAAGAGTTACAGAAGTAAGTGAAAAATCAGTTACAGTGACTTCAGACTTCGAGCCATCTTGGTTGTGTACATCTATGTAAAAAATTTCGGTATTGAAACTCAAAGGGTAACTAATAGCAAGAGTAGCAGAATCGCCTGCTTCGGTATGACCCCATACTTCTTGGAGACCATTGGTCTCTCTTAGCCAGCCAGCTTCATCAGCTACAGAGCCATAGTCCGCTACTACTGTTTCGTCTTCTGTCAGTACAGACATAGCAGTAGCCGCTGTAAGGCTAAGGGTTTCGGGGTCGTCTTCAGCGAGTGTCATTGTTGTACTTAGGTCTACAGCGCCAGGATGATACGCTCTAATAGAGCAAACTACATTGAGACTATCGCAAGCCTCACCGTTACCCGTTGCACCTACATGAATAGGATAGGATACAATAACGTCACCACTAGTTTCCATAGAGGATGTACCACCACCAAGTCCGCCACTACCATTCCAGAACCAGGCAGTTGTACCGCTAGGATAAGTTGCCCCACTGTAACTACGACGTCCCCAATAGCCATTATTGTTACGCATTTTACCGAGGCCATGGTAATGCTCTGATTGTACAGTAGGAGCGTTGTACTTGATAGCGTATAACGCAGACCCTGCAATTACGCTCTTAATAGTCGGTATTTTAAGTAGATTAGTCTCTTCATTAAACGCAAAATAAGGAGCAGAGCCATATTCGTTTAAAATAGAGGTATATTTAGCACCATCAATGATAAGGCTGTTCAGTCTTGCATAATTATACAGAGCACTATATGCAGTAGCGTCTACTTGCTGGCCATTTAATTCAAGACAGCCAGCAGGGATGTTCTTAGCGAAAGAAACATGTATCGTACCTACTGCGTCAGCAGCATATTGAGGTTCATCTTTAGACTTAATAATGGTTTTAAGTGTAAAATAGCTGGGCTCAAGGTTTACGTTAGCATCTGAGCCTGATACAGAGCTGCCAGAGCTATTTGTAGTATCAGTGTAGTAGAGCGGGTAAGTAGAGCCATTTGAGTCCGAGGCAGACCCACGCCAGCCGCCACCGGTATTACGAATAGATGTACCGGGAGACCTAGAGACAGCAGATGTAAGCTCGTTGTAAATTTCGCACTGGCAATAGTTGTTAAAAGTATGGGTATGTCTTGGGAGTGGTATGTTACTCAAATCCAAGAGCTGTTGACCTCCAACTTCACCAACATCTGAGTCATTAGCAGACCCTAAAATAAACCTATCCCTGTTAGCAGGAGTGCCGTTAGCACCGTTACAGAGTTTAAAACCAGCAGGAACACTATCATCGCTGCCTGCCCAGTACAAAATAGACCCTTCTGGTAAAGCAGCAAGATTTATTGCATCCTGGAGTTCATTGATTTTATCTTGAAAGCCAACAAGAAAGTCATATAAGTCGGGGCTCATAAAACCAGGTTGGGTAGTATCTCCGATAACATGAGCGTCGCTACCGACAGACTCAATATGACTACCAATATCGTCAGCAAGGTTTTGAATTGCTTCACGTATTTTTGGTATTTTATCACGGACAACTACTGTACCATTTACAGATGGCTCAACTTTTTTCGTTGTCATTCTAATTGGAATATTAGCCATAACTTAGTGCCTGCCCTTCTTAATAATAGAGTGCATAGCCTGCACCGGAGTCATCAGTGTATTGCGTAGCGTCACCCATTTCAAACTTGATACGGCTCCAGGTAAGGCGAGTGGTATTTAGGTTTTCCAGGGTGTACATATAAACTTTAGCACTGACTGCATCTGCAGGAGCTACGACTGACAAGGAATAATAACGGGGCTGGTTGATGTGGGTAATGTTAATCTGGGAACTCGAAATCTCTTCACCAGCAGAGTCCAGCCACGATACACCTACACCAGCTTCGCCTGTCGAGTTTTCTGCTGAGTACATAACAGCACGCAGAGTATATAAGTTACTCGGTTTTACCTCAACTTCATCAGAGTCGATGGATGCAGCCGGAGCATTAGCCCCTACCCAAACAAAGCAGTTACCAGCATAGACATCATTGTGCACCGTTGTAAAGTTTGTTTCCGGGTAGTTGTTCCAGCCGACATAAGCAAGGCGGCCAGAAGGGTTAAGCAGGAGGTTTACACCTACTTTATCGAGTGTATCAAGCACTGTTTCACCGGCGTCAGCAGCACCTAAGTCGTTAGATGTTTTAAAGCTGAATGCCTTTTTAGCAAGGGAGATGATATAAAGCTCGACATCGTTTACCCATTCAGTATCGTATCGCACTTCAGTTACAGGGCCGTTAAAGAAGTCTGTGTTAACTTGGTCAGTACCAAGAATAATGTCAGCATCATCAACAAGCGTAGTGTTTACAGTAAGCTGGGATTTATAAATATTGGGCCCTGCACACATAGCAAACTCAACAATGGATTTGCCCGGGTCCTCCTCAGAGGGCCTTATGCGGAGTGCACTAAGCAAGTATTGTCCAAGATATTCTTGAGGTACGGTGAATTCGGTTCCGTACGATACCGTACTCGTGCTGAGGTCGTTAACATACAGTGAGAAGACCATGTTGGTACCTGCCTGTGCCCTATGTACGCCGCCTACTTTCAGTTGAGGCATGGAGATGAATACGGGTCCAATAGGCCCTGCATGGGTAGACATCGAATATTCTTTAAAAATCGACCAGCACATTACCGTAATATTGCCGTTGTCAGGGTTAATAACGTCGTTATATTGGCAGGTACACTGTTGTCTCGTTGTCGCAGTATAAGGTGCCAAGATACCACCAGACTGTACCATGACGTTCTTAATAGTAAACTCCGCACGGCTATCAGCAGCTTTGAACATAATACGAATACTAACTTGGAATTTGGTAGCTCCTTGTGGGATATCAATGTTTTCAATGCCTACAACGCCGTCATAGCTACCACGGATAACAGAAGTAGTATGAGTGCCGACTGTCGTACCGTCATCAGATAAGAGGTTAAAGGTCCATTGCACTTCGGTACTCGTACTCATCATGTTATCATTGGTCTGCAATGTAAAACCACCGGAAATCTTATTGAGTGTTGCAGAACCAGTATCGGTAAGGGGAATCTCAGCAGACGTAAAGATGACGTCGCCGGGAACAATATCATCAGTTTTATTTTTAGTTGAAATATTGGTGTAGTCTTCAGTAGTAGAAATCACTACAGCACCAATATCAGGGTCGTTGTTTACAGACCAGCCAGAAGTAGTTTTTAAAGATGAGTCAGATGTGCCAAAACTCATCATGTTCGTTGCTGCACGCTGAGGCCACGCTGCACCTAAGAAGTTACTGTCTTCCAGGAAGATATCAGCTGCACTTGTGGTCAGTACGGGGGCTACAGCACTTACTACGTCGATGCCTTGGCCTTCACAGTGGGATAGGAATTTAGTATTAGCAGTAGTAAAGAGAGACGAGGACCTGGCCATGTAAGTCAGTGCTGCTTCAAGCATAGCGTCGCGGTTAATGGAGTCAACAACGCTACGGTTAAAGTTTTCAGTATTTGCACCTTCGCCTTCTTTTATTTTAATTGTATCATAGTCAGTGGCAGAGATGACCTGCTCACTAATTTCAAAATCTTCAAAAGCCATTAGTTTAACTCCTCCGATTCGTAGATTAGGCTTATTTCCTCTGAGATATATTATACCTAAACCAAGCTTCCCGCCGTAAATAGAAAAAACGACCCCGGCTCCGTGAGGAGCTGAGGCCGCTTCCTGTTAAAAGAACATCAAGAAAGGAGTGTTGTTTTAGCTACGATTAAGCTGCTGGCGTACCCGTAGTAGTGGTTTTGTTAGCAATAGCATTCAAGATTTCCTGAGTGGAGAGGCGTCCTTTCAGGTCTTGGATGAGGTTGCCTTGGGTATCAATGATGCGTGCCTGGTCCCTGAGTTCGAGCTGGCAGAATTTATCATTGATAATCTGGGTCTGAGCGTCAATCTTAGCACTTAAGAGTGCGGTTTGGCTCTGCATCTGAGAAGTGATAGCGTTGGTTTGGTTAAGGACAGCAATCTGATTTTCATAGTTAGCGGAAGTGATTGCGTTCTTAATATCGCAGCAACAAGACTGCATCTGGGAGATAATAGAAGCATTACCTGCCTGTACAGCAGTGATTACCTGCTGGCTAGTCATACCAACCTCACCTGCTACTTTGTCGATAGCACACTTAATGTTGCTCAGTGCATCGTTCACACGGCTCATATCACAGTTGAGAGCGTTAGCAATGTTGCTCAGTGCTTCTTTATTGCCGTTCACTGCTTGCAGCATCAGGTCATCACTGATACCAGCAGCACGAGCGCGGGCAATAGCAGTATCTACAGCGCCTGTAATAGCAGCGTCGTTAATCAGTGCACCCCCGCCAAGAGCGGTACCAGCACCGAAGCCACGGCCACCGAAGCCATAGCCACCGCCAAAGCCAAACAGCAATAATACTAAGAGCCACAGAAAGCCCCCACCATTGCCAAAGCCCCAGCCATCGCCAGAGTTATTTTTAACAGCATTTTGAAGAAAATTAGCAAGGTCTAAAGAGTTATCCGGCATAACAAAAACCTCCTTGGGGTAACTAAAAGTATGCTAAGTAGAAGGGTTCTTCTACCTTTTGTACTTTCAGTATACCACAAAGAGGTTCAAAAAGTTGCTCAGACTATTGCCAAAAAGCAATCAATTATTACTCAGTGACAATTCAGCCATTACTTTATGTGCATATTTAGCAATTCTTTTCAGAATTGCCTTAATTTTGCGGTCTAAAGTCGAGACAGACATTCCCATTTCCTCAGCAACGTATTCCCTGGTAGGTTTATATACGTTCTGGCGGTACCGGAGGTCAAGAATTCTGAGTTCTGGAGCTGCAAGCCCTAAGAAGTTACAGAGATTTTCGTAGTCCGGCTGCGGGATTTCTCTGAGCATCGACTCTATTGCCTTAAAATCTTTAGTTCTTCCCATTATGTTCACCCTCTGTAAGAGCAACTCCGGTAAATGCTTGTTTCAAGGGTGCGTACAGCACGGCATCCAGGCACTCTACTTTGTCATGAATAGAGGCTACTTTTGCTTCAAGCTCCTTGAACTCGGCACAAGTAGCATACTCACCGTCGTGCGCGCTGGAAGCGCTACCGGGAGTAGCACCTGCAAGGGCCGCATCGTGTGTATCTTTATCCACAAATTTGTATTCCTGGCCTTTTACGTAGAGGTAAAGATTTCCAGTTTCTGCTACAATGTAGCCTTGTGGAGTAGCAAAGCTAGACGATTTAGCACTTTGTGGAACTGCCTCGTCCTTTGCAACGGGAAATATAGTAATAGCCTGGGGTCCAGTTAACAACATTTTCATATGTGGTCATCTCCTAAGTAAATTTAAGAGAATCACACAGATATTTAGAGAAATTACAGGGCTAAACACTATAGTAAAACGGAGCATAATCAGACTTACAGGGCAGCTCGCCAGTTATTTCATTCATTCTGTTGCCGATTTTACGCACTGTTTCACCTATAATAATCTATACCTGCGGGATTTTCTCATAGTTTATTAAGTAAGTTAATTAGATTAGGACTGCTGAGAAGAGCCGTCCGGGTCTAACAACCAGTCTAAGATACGTAAAATTGCTGAAATGTCTTCTTTGGTAGCATAATTTTTCGCTTCCAGCGTTGATTCCGTGACGTATCCCTCCGGTATGGCTGTGAGGTACCCAGCGTCATTAGTAAACGCACTGATATTCGTAGGTACAGTAGGGATACTAAGCGCTACATTGCCATTCGTGGGTGCCTGGCCGTTCACTGTACGCACATACGTCGTAGAAATCGGATTACCGGCACCGTCTTGGGTAGCTTTAGTAGCACTGGCTGCGTTACCATTTAGACTGCCATTGAATTGGGTAGCGGTAACAGCGCCTGTCACAGTCGCATTGCCTGTAACTTTGAGGGTACTGCTGCCACTTAAACTAATTAAACTGGTTTTCTCTTTCAGTGCGGTAATATCACTGGTATTTTTGTTAATTGCGTTGACGTAGATAGCATCTATCTCTGTCAAAAAACCGCTGTCGTTAATGAGCTGACTAGTTTTAGTAGGCAGGTCACTTTTGGCAGCATAGTTAAACGCAGCTAACTCAGATTCAGTAATATATTCGTCCGGTATAGCAGTGATGTAGCCAGCGTCATTAGTAAAGGCACTGACATTCACTGGGACTTCAGGGATATCCAGTGTAAGTTCCCCACTAGCATTTGCAAGAACGCCGTTAATCGAAGTTACGGCATATTTAGCATTTGCCTTAGGGTACCCAATCTGTAGCGATTTTAGCCAGGTACCGCCACTATTTCCAACGGTACCCAGCATAAATCTATCAGCGTAATTTATACCAGAGGATTTAACAATCTCTACCAAACCAACATTGAGGCTCGTCTCAGTAGAGTTGGTTATCGCAGAGGTCTTGTTATTGAGTGCTGTGATTTCGTCATCGTAATTGTAAGCAGAAAGGTCTAGCGTCACATTACCAGAAGAGTCAGCGGAAACGCCATTAACACTCTTGACACCACCCTCTACACAGTCAATGGATGTGTAAGGCAGATACAGTATTGTGTTGTCACTGGCGTCTTTTGCCATCAACGCCATGCTTTTGGTAACTAGACTCATAGATATCTACCTCATTATTCAAACAATTTAATGAACAGTTCTCCTTCGGCAAGGTCGCCAGGTTCGCTTACGCCACTACGGACGTTGGATCCCCAAGTTCCTGCACCAGAACCACTAGCTCTGAGTACCTGGCCTACAGTGCCGCCGGTCGGTAAGTGGTTGTTACCATCACCGGTCGGGTGAGTGTATACTTTGGTCTTAGAACCATCAATTTTGATATAACCATTAGTATCAGAAGCTTCAACTTTGTTAGCCCCTTCAGAAATGGCGTTCAATTTGTTTAAAAGTGCGGTAGTAAAGTCTTCAGTAGACAGCTGTTTGCCTTCTACTTTATCAACTTTATTAGCAATAGCAGCATTAATAGAAGTTACTACATCTGTATGTTCCTGGATGTAGTCTGCGATTTCTTTTAAGGTATCATATGTACCAGGAGCGCCGTCAATAAGTTCATCAATCGCAGTACTAATAAGGCCTTCAACCGTTTCCTGGGTGACGGCCCCCCCCCGTAGCTTCTGTTAACTGGTCTAATTTACCTGCGATAGATGCCAGACGGGTAGCTAATGTTTCTTGAGAGGAGCTATCAACGATGACGTTGTCAGCACCAGTTCTTACCATTAAGTCAGTAAGAACACTCTCAAGCTTCATTTGGAGCATAATATTTTTTGTTGCCATAATAAGCTTACACCTCGCTGTCGCCTAACATTTTAATTTTTATAGGAAACGGTAAAATCACTTCACCATGTTCATCAATTAGTTTGCCGTCCTCGGTGTGGACGAGGTTAATACAGGTAGGCTCAACGTCCTCTCCCATAGCTTCCTTGATTACCATGTTTCCCGTGTATATTTCAATACCCGTAGTAGAGGGCCGGATTTCTGTGACGGTTTCTTTAGAGTAGAACTCGATGTCATCTAAGATAGACTTCATCATGCGTTGATACTCAAAGTACACATCGTAAGACTTAAGGGTTGGCCACTTTACCGGGGTTATTACAGGGTCATAAACTCTGACTTTCAGAGCCTCTGTAGAGAGTACCTGGTAGTCGCCAAGTTTAACAGTGCCAATAGCAGAGATCAGCACATGTCCCGGCACGAGTACTTCAGCAGGGATAGCGATTTTAAACTTTTCCCCTGTGCCAAGCACCGGTACGATAGCGGTATTACCAGATTCTACATGTTTAAAATTAAGGGAAATGTCACATTTTAACCAGTCTTCGTCTCTCGTTTCCACACTGATCCAGAAGGACTTAATCTGGTGTGCTACAAGGTGGATAAAGCCTTGGTTAATAATAGTGGTACCCTTAATAAGCATTGTAACAGTACGTTGAGACGCTGAAGTTTCAGTATCCTGTTTTTTAGCTTCTTCTTCAGCTTCCTCTTGTATTCTTTTATTAACTGCCTCGACTTGGCGTCGTTCCCACCAAGGGAGTTCGATGTGAGCTATGCCTCCGTTTTCTTCCCACGGAGTATAGTGACGAGGGTCAATAAAGTACTCAATCCCTTGTACACATTCACAGTCACTATTCGGAAAGGCCATAAATTAGCTCACCATCCTATCAAACAAAAGATTTTGCAAAGCAGGCAGCCCAACACAACCAAAGCAATATAAATAAAGAATGTACACCACATAAAATGCGGGTATCTTGTACTTCTTTAGTTAATTTTTGCTCTATCCAGTCTTTGCATGAGTATTTGTAGGGCTTCATATCGCTTCTGTTCAGCCTTACCAACCGTAATGACCGTGCATAGCCCAAAAGGTGCAGGCAAGAACCAAAATAATCCAGAACGCAATGTTGCCGCTGAGTTCTTTAGCATCAGTAGCAAAGCGGTACAGGAAGTTTTTAATGGATTCCATGAGAGTTGTCACTCCTTTATTTCGTTTCAAGTGATTTGAACATAGTCGAGAGTTTATTCTAAACTCTTGAACGTAGTCGAGAGTTTATTCTAAACTCTTGAACGTAGTCGAGCGCTTATTCTAAGCGCTTGAACGGGTTTACAGCAATTGCTAACATTGCCCGCTGTTTAACGGGGTCAAGGCAGCGTTTTAACTTCCACCCAATATATAATCTAAATCTAAACCATTTGCAGTATTGGGTCTCAATGTATACTGACCAGGTAGCTACCGTGAGTAGCTTAAGCCATTTCAGCCAGGTAGCATCGGTTTCATTTTCCACTACGCTTACCCAGCGGTTGTCGTTGCGAACGTCAATGTCTACATAAGGTTTATTGTCTTTACCGTTATAAGCTCGGCCATTTACTTCATAGCTAAAGCCGTAGTTGCTGTTACGGTACAGCCAGCATAATCTACAGAAGTAACGTTTAATCTTCTCTTCCGTAGTAAAATTAGGGTCTTTAATCTCTACATAGCCAGGTTTAATATCCGAAGGGTCACTTTTATCTTCATAATGGTACGTATAGTGCTTGTTAAAATCGTATTTAAAGATATCAGGCACGCAGTCTTCATAAATCATCCACGATACATCTAAGCAGTTATCATAAGTTTGCCAATAGCGTAAGCACTTTGGTAAGTTGCCATACTCATCGGCAAAAAGTACAACAATGGGGTTAGTAAGATAGGCAATGACCATAGCACATAATTCAAATATAGCCTGGACTACCCAAAGTATCATTAATCTTTACCTCCTAATTTAGAAGCAGCATTATCAATGCTATCAGCGACTTTCTTAGCTGTGTCAGTTACTTCTTTGGACGGCAAGGTCGGCATCAAAGGTGCCATTGGTTTATACTCTGTCGGAGCCAGAGGTTTGCCGGGAGCTCCTGCACCAGTGTTATACTTACTATTGGTCCATTTGTTACCTGTAAGCCATGTTGCACAAATACCAACAAGAGTTAAGAAGACGGTACAAAGTTGGTCATAGTGGTTCCACGATTTAAGACCGTCACCAGATACCAGTAGCCAGATTGTAACGCAGAGCCAGATGAGTGTTGCAAGGGTGATAAGTCCAACAGGTACAACTCGATTTACAGAGTAAATACCGGCTTCTTTTAACATCTCTGTCAATTTTTCAATAGTGTTATTTATCCAGTTGACCATTTGTTACTCCTTTATCTTACGTAGTCATTATCCTGATAATGGATACTGTGACCGTTCAACCCAGGCGACCAAGACAAGACAAATCCATAGTCACGGCCTTTATAGCCGTCAACCCATACTGTTAAATTATAGGTACGTCCGGGGACAACACCGATATACGTATGGGCGTTTTTAAAACGCTGCCAACGAGCTGTAGAGCGTGCATTTTGAATCCCACACCCAGACCCTGGGCCATACTTGATACCTGAGTTTAGTCGGGGCCTTTCATCGCCCTTATAGCCCCAAGTGAAACTGCACTGTACAACGGTAATATGAGGTGGAACTGTGAAGTTAACGTTCCAAGTACTACGATATGTACGCTTATAGGTAACACTGCCGGTCGGTACGTCTGCAGCAATATTCGGAGTAATTATCATGTCCTCTACAATGTTAAACGTGTAGGGGTTAGTAGTAATAGTAGAAGTTGCCATTTACGTCTCCCTCTTTGTTTAATAAAGAATACAAAAGACCCCAATTCGTATTTCAGTGTATATGAAAGGAGGAAGAAAAGATGACAAATCCAAAGGAAATTCTGAGATACGACTGAGGTCTTGTATCCTATATTTTATTATACCTAACACGATTTTAGTAGGGCCTACGGCGTTTACGGCATTTTCTGGTTTTGTAGGGGCGGTTCATGCTCTCAAGGTCCGCATTCATCTGTACGTTATTAGGTGCTACATAGTAAAGCCACGTAGGCGGCTTCTTAGAGGAATCTATGTTACTATTACGTTGAAAGATTGACGGAGGTACCGCTCCGTTACTTACTAGCCACATTTCCATCAGCTATATCTCCTTTCTTTTTAGTTCGGAGTTTCTTTGCTATTCTGCGTAATGACCTTACAGAATCAAGCTCATCAGAGTCTAGGCTATCTCTCATAATCGCGCTTAGTGCTTCATTTACTGCCTGAAGCCTAGCGTTTACTTTCTTAAGCTCACTAACTTCACTGTGAAGGTTTTTAATCTCTTCAATAAGCAGTGGATAGCGTTTTATCATCTTTTTTAAACGGCGTTTTTCCTGATAGAGTTTAAAGCCACCAGTGTTTGTTTGGAGAGGATTTATCATTGAATAGGACCCCCAGCCTCCAGCTCAGCTATTTTAGCTTGCAACGTCAAATTCTTAGCAGCAAGTGTAGTGTACTCTGTTTCCCAACGGGAAGTAAGACGTTCGGCATCAGCTTTGGATTTTTGCCATAATTCTTTGTACGTCTGTGAGGATTGTAAGGATTCATCAAGTTGAACTGTGAGCTTTTTGATTTCTGCAAGAGCCTCAACGTTACTCCAGGCGAGCGACTTGTTATCATTAAGAAGCGAGGTAATAGTCTTAACGCCTTCTTTAATACGGTCATTATCCATACAGTAGTCTACGCCATTTCGCCAATCATCTAAATTCATAAGTGTAGCTACTGCTTGGCGGAGTTTTATGTTTTCATTCCAGAGTTCTTGCAATCTACCTTCTAAGTATTCGTTACGGTCTTGTATTCGCTTAAGTTCTGCACGTGCGTTAAAAAATTTTTTAATAAATTTAAACATTTGTAACTGTACCTGACCTTTCTTAAAGAGTTGTAACAGAGTATTGTACTTCTACATACCCAGGCTGCCCATAAAAGTCGTAGAGTTCACTGCCAGCAGAAGCTCCTTTATTATTACCAATACTAAAACCATTGTCGCAGCCACTATGTACATCGAGTGAGGCTCCGACGCCTCCATGGGCTTCTACAGAGTCACATGCTGTAAATGCGTCGAGGGTGTTAGTGGAATTTCTGGGAACCGAAAAGGCGTATACTATTACAGACGAGTTACCACCATCCTCAGCATTTTTTCTTACGAATGGAATATGGTCTTCTTCTTTCTGTACTAAAATGGCGGGGTCTCCGCCTTTACCTACGTGTACTCGCAGATATTTTTTAGTAACAGAGCTTACATCATATGGTAATTTCGGAAGTACAAAGGTTTCTTTTACTTCTGAGCCGTAACCACCAGGGGCACTGTGTTTAATTGACGGGAGGTCAAGCTCCGCGCCTCCGCCTCCTGCACCGCCACAAGTAATGGTGATTTTTCTTACTTCTTCAGGGAGGTCTACGGTATAGTCGCCTGGAATTTTAAAAGTCCAGGTATAGGTATACTCATAAGGCTTTGTCATTTCTCTCAGCTTCTTTCTTATAGATTTGAGCTAAAAAGTTGTTTACCAACTCAATGGGTACTGGATTTGCTGCATAATTTAAGACTTCTAACTTTGGCAACGTCAATACCATGAATTTACCTTTAATGAGCCAGTCATTATCCAGTGCAAGCATACCAGCCACTATTTTGGTTTCTGGTAGCCCAATATAAACCGTGCGGAAGCCTACACCTTCATTCCGCCTGTAGGTAAAAGGGTTCACTCCGTTTAAATCCCCGATACAGACTTCCTTGGTAATAATGGAGTCTATTTTGTGTACACCTCTAGGTATAACAAGAACCGGGTCAGGATAAACCCCGATACCCGGTATTTTAGTGAGGTTAGATGGGCTACTCATTTAGGCTCCTGCTTTTAACTGTTTTCTTTGTTTTAAACGTCTTATAGGTATCATAAACACACCCAGCAGCGAGCCCTATTTGAATACCTGCGGTAAGCGGTCCTACAATGGGGATTAAGATAAACGGCGCTGTAGCTCCGAGTTCTCCTATAACTTTCAATGTTTTGTGATTACGGGAGTTAAGGTTGCTAAAATCAATAATCATGGTAATTTCTTCCTTCCTATGTTAAACTTTATAATTTAAGTATAACCTAGGAATTAAAACCTGTCAAGAGCTTTTTGCTTTTTAGTTTAATACTACAGCGTTGACTGCGTCGACTGTTGTAGCCGTGTTTACCTCTGCTTGTTTTGCCCAGCCATTTTGCTTGCAGTTACCACGATGTAGCCCTAAGTCCACATTCCATTGTAGGAGCTGTTCTTTAGTAAGATTATATATTACTTTATTTGTTTTGTCAGTAGTGTCTGTACCGTCAGGGTAACCACGCATTGGGTAACCAGTAGGAAAGTTAATGGCAAAAGCGTCAGGGTTGAGGTAAATAGTGTTTAAGTCACTTGACACTGTAAGCTGGGTGTTGACATCACTATCGTAAGTTACATTGACACCGGTACACGCGCTGACAAATCCACCAATAATTTTATTTTCAGTCCAAGCATTGACTTCATCAAGTTTACGTGCTTTGGCTTCGCCAAGAGCTTTAGCCGCTGACGCAGCGGCCTCTTCATCTTCATCTACATCACTAGCAAAAGCATAACTGCCATCAGAGAGCTGTACAATAGGCTCGGTTGCCAAAGTACAGTTATCCTGTATCCACTTAGAGACATCCTCTTCATTCGGGATATCCATGACATTCGTAATTTTACCGGTAGAGTCTGTTTGATAATATATGGCCATCTTCAAAACTCCTCTCTATATCGCCGCAAGTTGCCTTGCAGCGGGAAATAATTCGTAGAAATAATCTTTTAAATTTTTCAATTTATATCCACTTTAACCTGAAAGCAGTTAGCTATTGCCTTCGACTGGTACGAACGGCGCAGGTTAAACTCCCATGTATTTGTAGGATACAGAGTATTACCTTGGGTCACATTGTCTATCAGGTCACTCAAAATCCGAAGGATATGTTCTCTGTAGTAGTCAAGGAGCCACAATGGATACTCTGCCTCTACGTCTATATTATACCTAGAACATAACTCTTTAAAAGTAGCTCGGTCTGTAGGGGTCATCTTCGCCTGGAAGGCAAAAGCTCTAAGGTCTCGTGTAACACGCTTAATTCCAAAGTCCTTGACTACAAATTTGGTAATAGCGTCATTCATCTTGTAAATTTTTTCAAAGAATTCAGTTTTAGAAACAGAGCGTTTATTTTTAGGCACTGACATCCCAGATGTCCCCTTTCAATTATAAAATTTATGTAAATTGCTAGTAATAGACAGTCAGGTCTACGGGGCACGCCACCACAAGGGCGGCGAATAGCCGATGCAGATAACCGGGCGCACCCCAATCGAGTCGGACGTACCCCACGTACCAGCACGGCCACCGCTGCCAGCAATGCGGAAGTCGCTGGAAGAAGCAACACCACGGAGCCAGAAGCCCCAACGAGAAAATTGAACATGGTTAATAAAGTTAAATACCGGAAGCTTCATGCATGCTTCACCAGTATCATAGCCAGAAGAGCTCCAGATAGTAGAGCCATAGATTTGCATTTCAGAGGGCAAAGTTGCATAAACTTCGGTCCACTCCCAGGAAGACGATGCACCACTTGCATTACCATACATGTTAGAACGTGTGGTATCGACAGCATTAGAGAGCAGAGCGTAGCGTTTGAGGAGATGGGTACCTAAGACAGTTTGGAGGTTAGACACAACGGTAGGTAAGGTGGATGTGTGCATTGCAGAACCTTTATAACCGCCAGACGTGGTGTTGGTAGAGTTCATCTGAGCGTTAAAGAGGGGTACTCGTGGGATGAGAGTTATGTGATGCTGAGTAATATAAGGGGTAGGATTAGAGGAATTATCTAACCAACCTTTGTAGTATTCAGTATCGAACCCTGCAATCATCCAGTTAGCATTGTAGGTCCCGTCTTTGATAGTAATATAGTCACCTAAGTAGAGGTCAGTAAAGTTGCCAGTGGCGATTTCGTGGTTAGACAAGAAAGTTTCAAGTTCTGCCGTAGAGGTAAAAGTCCCCAGATTTTTACCGCGGTAAATACCATTGTGGGGGTAAGCATTGAAATCTGTGGGGGAATAAATGGAGTACCCTAAGGTGATATCACCGGTAGCGGAGTCAGCAGAAGTGCCATTCACTGTGATATCCTGGCCCATATCTGTTACAGGCACGTGGTATGCTTTAACGAGCCAGATACCAATGATTGACTCAGGTTGTACGGTATCACTCGCACCGTAAATAGAATTACTTAATGAGGCATCTATTTGCCAATCCGCTCCGTAATATGGACCCTCTCTCCATGTGTACCTGTTGCAGTTGTTTTAATACAACCGTCATAATTGCCATCTGCAGCTGTGGATACGGAGCCAAAATCTTTTTTACCAGTAATATTCGGCAACCCTGCATCCAAGTTACCACCATTGTTACCGGAGGTCCCACCACCTCTAACCCAGCACCCCAGGTTTGGCAGTCTAAACGTCGTACTACCGTCGCCTACACTGTACTTGCCAACATTCCCGTTATGCGCACTACTGATGCTCTGCCACTCGCCTTCCTCCACGAGGAATCCAACCTGCTGCTGTACCCAGGCCCAGAGATTCGGGTAGTCTTCCCTATTGACCTCTTGGCCATTCAGTGCTAAATACCCAGGCTCTATGTTCGGATTGATACTAAAGCGGATTTGGCCAATTTTATCGCCACCTGTAGCGGCAGTACCTGCCGGTATCCCCGCGTCAGCGATAATCGTGCCGAAGTACCCACCATTCCATTTCTTGCTACCACTGCCGAGGTTCCAATCTGTTCCTGGTGGTACAAAATTATGGTTCCCTGTAATGCTCTGTGTATTCAAAGTAATATCACTCATGAATTTTCACCGTTCCTCCTGTTGTCTCTTTTTATAAACCGGCTAGCATCAGCATAGCCACATTTGCCTTGGGATTCGGCAATAGCTGCACTGTATATTTCAGCCCATGCGTTAGGATAGGCGTTAGCCCAAGTTCTGGGCCGCACTTCGGCTATTCCACACTCGCTCCATGCTTCTCCACGTCCGGTTTCTTCATTTACGTACATCAGACTTCATTCCCTTCTTTATCAAGTAACCCCAGTACCTTCTTGACTTCGTCTTCGGTAAAGCCCAGCTTTAACAGCCTGCAGTTAGGGTTCATCTGCATATAGCTCTGGAAATATCTTTCCTTGCCCGTAGCATCATCAGTTTCAGTCAGTACCCTTGCCTTGCCTTCAACTTCTTCCCCGATTTCTTTGCTTTCCAGCTCAAATACTGTGAACCAGTCATATGCACTGTCGAGTAACGCCTGCCAGCACGGTCGCCATTGGCTTTCAGGGAACGCCCTTCTTATGTATTCATAGTCAGCTTTTGTATTCAAATGTTTCGGAAACCCTTTCATAGAGTAACCTCCCTTACTTATTTTCAGAAATTCCGTTTGAAAGTAATCCGTCACCGTACTAAAATGTACGGCTTCTTCAAAATTATGAGTATTGGCAAAACTGAGCCAGCCTCTGTAACTCATCATCTTGCCATGATAATTCTGTAATGTACGGTAGCCTTTCCACGACTTATTATCGAGAGTTGCCAGTTTTACAATACCCTTGCGGATGGCCTTTCTAATTTTACGTGCGGTTGATTTCCTAAGTAATATTTTACCTGAATGGAAATGGCGATAGCCCAGGAAATTAATGCCCTGGGTTGTAGAAAGGAGTGTATTTTTGCTCATACGTAAACGCAGCGTATCGTGTAAATATTGGGGTAATGTACGTTGAAGTTTGAGAAGGCGACTCTTATCATTAGAAAATACTACAAAATCGTCACAGTACCTGATATACTTCGGTAATTTTTGGTCCTCTAACATCCACTTATCAAGCTCGTTTAAATACAAATTACCAAGCCATTGGCTGATGTAGTTACCTATTGGTAAGTTAGACTCTCCTTCAATACTATCAATAATATCATCGAGTAACCACAGTAATCTCTTATCTTTAATTTTATTCCGTACAATCTTTTTCAATACTTCGTGGTTAATACTGGGATAAAACTTAGAGATGTCGCATTTGAGGCACCATTTGTACGACTTCGCGTAAGCGATACACAGGGCACTACCTTTGTGTTGGCCTTTGCCTTTTCTGCAGGCAAAACTATGCTCAATCATTTGTTTCTCCCAAATAGGTTCTAGAATATTCATAATTGCGTGGTGTACAATACGGTCAGGAAAGAATGGCAATACATAAATAAGACGTTCTTTAGGCTCTCTGATGATTTTAGTTTTATACTTAGAGGTCTTAAACGTCCCTTTAATTAGCATCTTTTGTAAAAGCGGTAAATAGTAATCGGCTTTGGCTACGACTTCTCTGGTCTTCTCAAGCCGCATCTTACCATTCTTTGCTTTTTGTAGTGCTAGTTTCAAATTGTCCATGTCTACTACTTGCTCAAATAAATGACCATATCGCTTCATATTAATATCAGTCCTTTCAGAATAGAATAATGTACATATTTAAAAATGAGTATAAAAAAAAGAGGTATTGTTCTTCGGTTCCGGCGGTTTTACAACCGCGAGTTCGTGAACCTACTAGCAATACCCTTCCCCTTGTTGGGTGTTCGACCGTCGGACTTACGTCCTCCGCCCAGGAGTAGAGAGCCAGGGTCATACCGTAAAGGTCTTGAGTATGTTTTACTTTAGTAAGTACGAAGCCTCAATCATGGCAAAATATTAACGCGGAGCGATAGCCCTGCTGCTTAATACATCATAAACTCGATTACGTGGCTCTTTGGAGTATCACCGAAGACTTTGGTTAGCCATTCTGTGGCTCAGAGCCCGTTACATGTTGTAACCGTTTTATGCTGTAATTACTAAAATACCCTCAAATGTAACGTGTAGAGAGCGGTGATGCCCGTAAACGGCGTCAGCCGCTCTTTCTTGTACACAGCCTGGCAAAGCCTTACAGTTGATACTCGGGGCCACGCCACGCGCGGAGTTATTGTTGTTCAAATTCACAACCGAGTTATTCCAATTAACAGAACGAGAACCACAATAAGAACTGTTATTCCAGTTCCCGCCAAAGTGGGCCGGATTGCGCTCTAGACTCCTCTTACCAACCTCCCTGCTAAACCTGACTGTTTACGTCTATGTACTTTGATAACAGTAGCTTGCCAAGGCTACGACTCAGCAGCAGCTTCACAACTGCCCGGCTATCATTTCTACAGCAGTTTGTTTAACTAGGGTTTCCGGTTAGCGTATATCTTAAAGATGTTATAGCAGTGGCCAAATTAGGAGAAGTCGAGTAGCGAATCCACGGTAATCCCGGTTAAGTATTGTAACCCCTCGGTAGGTGAATACGGCCCATTGGAAACTTACATCTTGGTTGGGTGTTTTACGTGGTACCGGGCCTTCCTAGCTAGGTCACTTACATGCTAACACATCTTATAAGTGAAGTTTAAAAAGGAACAAGCTGGGGAGATGTCAGGAGAATTTAGACCTCCATTTAAGCAAAGGAGTGAGAGCATGACTGCCGTGGTACCAGGCTTAGCAATAAGAAAGGATAAGAAAGCGCTTACTAAACCTGATTCCCAGAGCTGGTGTTTCAAGCCCCAGTTAACCTCTGGGGGCGAGGTTGGAGGTCTTTATCCTCCTGACATTTATTATTATAACAGGTAAGGTGATTGATGTCAATACCTATTTACGATTTTTTTTTAAAAAAAATTCTAAATTTTGAAGTAAGTAAAGAATAAGGGCAAATAACTGAAAATCCGCGCCGTCCCGTCATTCACTCGCTGGCGCTCCCTCATTCCGGTCCGGGAATATGGACGCGGTCCGGGCCTTACGGCCCGTCCGCTTGACCGCCCGGGCTTACGCCCGTGCTTATGTATAAGGTAGCGGGCCTTCGGTTCGTTCGCTGTCGGGCTTACGCCCGAGCAGCTCGCTCACCTCAGTCCGCCGGTATGAGCCCCGGGGCCACGCCACGCGCGGAGTTATTGCTGCGCAAATCCACAACCGAGCCATTCCAACTAACAGAACGAGAACCACAATAAGAACCGCGATTCCAGCGCCCGCCAAAGAGGGCGGCATATGTCGTTGCATAATATTCGCCACCACGGTTAGTCTCGGTGGGTACTATAGAGCTATTATAAGAAGAACCAGCCCAGCCATTAGTAGTACCATGGGTAGTTAAGTCACTGCCCCATTGCCACAATACACCAGTACAATCCTCACAACCATATTTAGAAATGATACGCTGCGAGTTAGTCGCTGTATGACCACCTGTGGTATTGGGGTCTGCACTACCTTGGATATTTACTGCTTCGGGGCTGCCATCGGCGAGTTCACGGAACTCCCACCTGTGAGGTAACCGTTTTTTAAGAGTGTTGAACTCTTCTACCCATCTCCACCAATGATAGGAACGAGCCGAAGTACCATCGGCGATTACTGCCCCGTATTCAGAGACTACTTTTTCACCATCCCAGGAATTCAGGTAGATATCTGCCCAGAGGTCAAGAGGTTCAATGTATACCATGCCTTCCGGAGCCGACACTGGACGATGCCTGAGGTCCCAGAGAGAGGCAGGAAGTACGTCACCAGCTACGTATCCAGAAAGCGGATGCCCGTCTATCGTACCAACATCAGCACAGAGGCAATGTACACCACCGATTTTACGGGAGTTGGTAGCATTGTAACCAATAGGGGTGGTAGAGTTCATTGACGCTACGAATACGGGGATACCAGACTCTACATTAGATGGCCAGCAAGCATAAATGTAGACGTCTTTACCGGCACGTGCGCTGGCTCCGCCAGCTAATGAGATGTCTACCTGAGAATCGGACTGTGTAACAAAAGCGTAGTTACCGATGTTGACTTCTAAGCCTGCAGGGATAATCACTGTCGTATTATTTGCATCAGATACATAAGGTGAATCATGCCAGTAATAATGTTCAGGGTTAGAAAGAGTACGCATAATTTTATAATTATTAAGCGATTCTTCAGCTACACCTGCATTGTTGGTAATATTAGGGAGCCCCATGGTCCAGTCGTCATCATCATCAAGGATAAAACCATTTAATTCATCAATTTTATCTACAGCCTCTTTGAGCTCTACGTCGGAAACGAGAGTACGGTTAACTACAGCATCTTTAGCTTTGATGAGACAAGCGAGTTTAAGGTGCTTAGGTTGGATTTCGGTGGAGGTATGTTCTGAGCCAATGGACTCTGAGTCAGATGCTGCAAAAGACACAGTACTAGCTGTGCCAGCTGTAGTTGTTGCATAGTTAGCAGGATTGCCATATGTAACAGAGAATGCTCCACTCGCACTATTTATCTGAGCATGACTAAGTATAAAGTTACCTTCAGTATCACGAATAGTATCCGTCTGATAGGTACCAGTATTCGATGCTGACGCATCGGCCCTAACGAAGTCTACAATGTTAAATACACGGAAAGTAGTAGAACCGTCACCAGTAGAGAAGTAGCCTACCGAGCCACCATCATTAGCAGTCTTGGTAGCCTGCCAAGTTTCCTCGGAGACAAGATAGTTGTTATCAGTAGCCCACTGGTAAAGGTCAGGGTACTCAGAGCGCTGATAGAGGTTACCATCGCATCTCAGCCAGCCGTTAGGCACAACTTTAGCGAAAGAGAACTTAATATCACCAATAGCAAAACCTTCACCAGCCTTTTCAAGCAGGGTCTGGATATTGATATCAGAGATTTCAGTCGTTGAGGAATAAGCCTTAACCACGTAAAGGCCGAGCATGGTTTTGGGGCGGACTTCAGTAGCACTACCATATATAGACGACTCTACAATTGCAGCCAATGGAGCATTAACACCAAGGCTATTAGCTGATTGCATATACTCATCTGTACCTGAAGTATTAGTGTAAGCAGCACCTGTGTAGCCATTGGTACCATATTCTTCAACATAGACCCCTGAGCTTGTCGTATCTTGTCTATACAGAATATCTAATGATAGCTCGGGAAGGCCGTCCGCTTGATATGTTCCAACACTTTCTTGTACTGCACCTCTAGCATAGTCTAAGAGTTTCGGTACTCTAAACAGGCTATCACTAGTATTCGCATATTTTAGTACTGATGTCTGACTTTCGGCCATTTGTTGCCACTCAGTTTCAGTAACAAGCATGTCAGGATGGGTTTGTACATAGTTCCAGAGAGGAGCATACGTTTCTTTATCAAAGGTGCCGCCAAGCAACGGTAAGTCGCCGGAGTCTACAGTAGTAGACAATTGCCAGCTAATAGTACCAACGTTTACCCCGTCGACACGTTCAGCACCGGCCATGAGCTGTACTTCCCAAATTACAGTACCGTCAGTAATTTGAGTACCGGCAACAGTAGTAGACGCTGTTACGTCGTCTCCCCCACCAGTAGTACCAGCAGTGATACACTTAAGAATCTTGCCAGCCTCTAAGATAGTCGAATACACCATATCATCAACTTCATACGCTGTATTAGCCTGACGATATGGATTTTCTAAGCTTTTCTTAGCGTATGCACCTTTTTCACCGTAGCTGATAGTCTGCCAGTCACTCCAGGTGTTACCACTATAAAACGATACATAAATACCATGGTCATCATCAGCCTGTCCGTAAACAATCTGAGTCATAGTGCCATCACTGTTACGCTGTACTTGTAGACTAAACGGTACACTACATGGGGCGTTCGTAAGCCCAGTTACAGTACTGGCAGCGCTGTAGTTATCTGCAGCCGTCAGGCCATGTACATCCGCATTATCCGTGATAGCCGTTACTTCAAGAGTTGTATGAGTGTGTGTACTCGGAGGAAAGGTGCTCGGTTTATTTTGCACACCGCTCCAATCTACAGCTGCAGCAATGCCAGCAGGGAACTGGATAAAAGCCTGGTCAGCCTGATCAGTACCGAGTTTAGACGGATCACTTACCCAGTATACACCGGTAGTTTCACCTTCCATGTCTACAACTACAACAACGTCATTTTTCTGTACTTGGTCAGATGTCAGAGCTAAACGTTCTTCATCCGAATTTACCTGAATAATATCAGCTGTTGCTTCTTTAGGAATAGCCTCAGCAGGGAGCACTCCGGTAATAGACGAAGCGTCAATGCTCATTGCTTTCGTTTCAATATTGATGTTACCTGATAAATCTGTAGTAACACTGCCACTCACAGCACCGCTTAGGCTAATAGTTTTAGGGGTTGTAAGAGTCCTCCGACATCATATCTACTTTTTGTACGACATCGGATTCTGTAGGCATTACAGGAAATTGCTCTATACTCATAGTTTCACTCCTCTTTAAACTTCAGGGGGTACACACAGTACAACATAGCCATCAATACCGGTAGGACTCATACACTTTAAAGTAACCCCGTTACTCGTTTTAGTTACCAGATAATCGGTTACCGGTGCATAATCACTCTCTTCAAGACCAATGCCATATAGGTTTGCAACATCAGCGTTCTTGATATTTACGCTTAAAGTACTGCTATCCTCACCTTCAGTCCAGTCTGTAGCTTCAAAAGGAATTGTACGGATTTGGCTTACTTTAGGCTGGTTCGTAAATTCTTCTTTAAACTTTTCAAGCTCATCAGCTAAACTCTGGATTTCTTTAATATTACCGCTAAGATACTTCGATACGTCAAGCTCCGCTTGTACGCCAAACGAATTTAGCGGAGTTTCTTTCTCATTTACCGTTTTAAACATTAAAATCTTAGCTTCTTTATTGTCTACAGTCGGAGTACCCATAGCAGAAACTAAACATTTACTGGTAGCAAGCATGGGGTACCAGATTTCAATATCCATAAGCTGCTCTGGAGAAGTACCGGTAGGCAGTTCTAAAGTAATGGTACTCAAAGAAACACTAATCGGTACTACCCCGGCATTAGTAATTACCGAGTCTGCATAGGTAAGATCAATTTCCGGACTTGTGATAATCGAAACGGCGTATTGCGTTTCAGTAAGCCATTTGCCCGGTACACTGCCTACCTTAAGAGCATAGATTTTCTGCTTAACGTAAGCTCCATCCTTGTTAATAATGAGTTTATCAAATAAATCGTTATCTGCAAGCCATCTCAAGGTAAAACCACTATAGCTAGCGTCGTAACTCGAATTTTCACTAGTTACACGCATTTTAACACCAGTAATCGAGTGCAGCCCTGCTAAATCACCTACAGAACCCGCAGTATCTTCAGGTGGCAGGGCATTTACAGTGATAGTCGGGTAAGTCCCGGTAGTCATGTAGGAGGCATCAAATTCGTCTGTAGCGGTTGCGACTAAATCAATCTTTTTAGCGTAGCGTGCGTCGCTTTCATCTTTAGTATAGCTACCCATAGCGATGCTCTCGGCTTTTTCAGCAGCTACTTCCGCACGATTAGCCGCGTCTACTACCACCTGGCACCAAGCTGCATAAGCATCGTTATCAGGGTTATTGTCAGCGTCTTCGGGGTAAATGCAAGGCCTCATCGTTTCTGAAGCGTTATGCTCTACAGTAAGGGTAGTCGTAAGCGTTGTAGCTACCTGTTCCCCATTTTTACAGCCAATGAGTCCCACATAGATTACACCTGGGCGCATTAATACGTTTGCCGGAATAGCCTGGTAGGCATCGGGTTTTACGTTTACTAAGTATACAGTCTGATTAGTACGCCTAAATTCAGCTGTAATGCTCATGTCTTCCCAGCCATACCCAGGTTCAAAATGGAAAGCGATGTATACATCGTTAAGACTTCCGGATGGGATACGGTAAGTACCCATATTAGTAAGCATGCGGTCTTTAACGCTAATATCTATTTTCATTAATTACGTGCCTCCTTCTCCAGTTTACGGACGAAACTACGTAAATCGTCTAAAAGTAACGACCCGTTATCAACGTACGCCTGTTCTTCCCAGCCTTTCTTTTTAGCTGCGTTTACAAAAGTTGTACAAGCAGTCTGTACAGTTGCCATATCGGTAGCATTTAACGTTAAGATACTCTTTTCGCCTGCGCCATTGACATACCCACGGGCTTGCCATGTGCCTTCAGGGTTAGCAATACTATCGTTAAAGTTATTGCTGTAGGTGACTTGAGCTTCAAGGTCGCTATCAAATTTTACATACTGGCCCTGGATGTAAGCGGTAAAACCTGCCGTAATTGCCTTTTCCGTATTCTGGTTAATAATTTCTTTGGCTCTCGCCTTGAGCTCCTCGAAAGTCATTGTCATAATACGGTCAACATATATAGGTTTCTTTTCATCCCAGTCATATCGCCAATAGTTACTGGAGTTGTAAAGTTTAAAATCGTTATAGCTAACACTGATGGCTTCAGGCGGTACTTTTTGAAACTCTAAAATGTAACCGCCAAGTTTCTCACCGGTATTAGCATCAAACGTACAATAATAATGTAATTCTTCAGGATTCTTCATAAGTCAATCTTCCTTCCTGTCTTAGTTAGTACCGTAAGCTTCCCACATAATATAGGCATCTGCAGGCAACACTTTAGTATACCTATACGAGACAGATGCATTTGTAGGTTCACCTAAGATAACAGTACCGCTACCGTCAAGCTGACCCGAAGGGTCGACTACTGTAGTCTTGATGTTATACGGGCTGGTACCTTCTTTAAACGCCAGGGAGAACACAATAACGCCTTCGCCTTGGCCTTTATCAGTACGGCCCCAATTTTTAATAAGGCCCGATTCATATACCTGATATCCGTTAGTACCGAGTTGCCTCGTTACGTTATAGGCAGTAGCTACGTCAGACATCGTGCTTACAAGGTTATTGACTGAGGTTGCTAATGCTGCTGTATTAAGCGCAGCAGCTGTAGCCTGATAGTCAGTAGTATAACGAATACAAAGCGTAACCCCTACAGTAGCGGGGG
>OHMT01000074.1_pt1 | contig 80007 bp, 58 predicted proteins | sample 1569371 | NCBI WGS metagenome assembly OHMT01 (sample SAMEA3879500, study PRJEB24766) | human gut metagenome | biome: human-associated habitat; feature: feces | place: USA | collected 1985/1987 | reverse complement strand
CACTTCTGCCAGAAATCCGGCTACCGTGATTACTCCTATACCTTTGATGGCAAGCATCTGCTCGCTTTCGGGTATCTTCCTGCACAGCTTTTCTATCTCCTCCATAACGGCGTCCATCTGTGCCTTTTTGTATTCGTAATCCTCGAGCAACAGTTTCATTTCATACCGGGCCGCCGAAGAGCCTTTCTTTAAGCCGATGCTGCGTTTTGCTGTCTCACACAGGGTCGTTGCCCTTTTCATTCCTACAGCCCTAAGCTTTGCATCACGCCAGATTTGATTGATTTTCTCGGCTCCCAGTTCCACGATTGCTTCCGGAGTACAAACTTTCTTTAGAAGCAGCATACTGCTCTGTGCTTCATAGTCCCCAAACACATCTGTGTACTCGGGGAAATATATGGCGAACCATCTGGCAAATCTGTTTTTGATCTGGGTCATCTCCCTGATGAGTCTCTTACGATTGGCCACCATAATTCTTAAATCAGCATACACACCATCCGGTGTATATGGTGCAGAATACCGGCCCTCGGTAACCAGCTTTGCGATCACCTTCGGATCCTTCCTGTCATTCTTGCTTTGGCTGTTGTCATCCAGTTCCTTGGTCTGCTTTACCGCATAAGGGTTAACCATAACCAGGAGGATGCCCTCATCCTCAAGATAAGCGCCAAGGTCAAACCAGTAATGACCTGTCGGCTCGATACCTACGATTGCATCCAGCTTCTTATACTTGTCCTGTAAATGCTGCATCCATGCTTTGAAAGATTCAAATCCTTCTCTGCTGTTGCTGAACGGAAAGACTTTCCCAAGCTCAATGCCTCTCCAGTCAAATGCCCTGGCGTACTGTGTCGTGCTTCCGATATCGATTCCAACTACCAAAGTTGATTCTTTTACTTGATTGATTTTTTCATTCTGCTTATAATTCATTTGTGGGTGTCTCCTTTGAACAATGATTCTTATTAACCGCCAAGTTAACAATCATTATTCTATGGGTGGCACTCATTTTTTGCAAACCGGTTATTTGTTACTTAACAGGAATGCTCCTTATATACTTTTCTGCGTACTTTGAAGAAGAATTTCTCAAAGCTGTTGCATATATTGTTCCTTGGGTTGATACCTCATAGGCATCCTCGAGTTACTGCTCCAAATCACTTGGTATCCATTCTTGTTATCCTCTTTTTTTAGCAAAATTATAGAAAATACTCCTAAATAGAAAAGAGGTGTATTTAACGGATTATTGGTCATAAAAAAAATTAGCGTAACCGCTATCATTTTCAAGATGCTTGCACTGATTTTAGCAGATTCCTTCATCACTTTATAAATAAAGATGCAAAACAGAATTATTCCAACAATCCCCGTTTCTGTTAACAGCTTAATCAAATCGTTATGACTCGCTAGTCGCTCTGGAATGGAATAATTAACATTTTGTCCACTGTACACTTGCAAAGCCTTTATTGCTTTTGCTGATATAGCTGTTTCCCCCTCGATATAGTCCGCATATCTGATTGCAAATTTGTTATACCCGAAACCAAACAATGGGTGTTCCTTAAACCCTTTAATCCAAACTGACCACAGTACCATGCGATCACCTTCGGATGGGAACAGTTTCAAATACATATCATAATTTGTCACCCTTACTACAACAAGTGCAAAAACCAGCATAAATGCTCCAAGAACAAGGAGTTTCACAGCTTTCTTTCCTAATTTTCGCTCACTTATTAAGCAAATTGCAATCCCTATTATTCCTGCGCTTGATTGTGTTCCCAAGGCAGCTAATAAGGCAGTTGCACTTACAAAAAGTAATTTCTTTTTGTCTTTTGGGGCAATATACCGCAGAAATAATAACATGTATAATATGAAAAAGCAATTATAATTTGCATTATGTGCAAACCCCATCGGTCTAAGAATAAAAGAATGATGAATCACATAATAGGCAATAACTTCAAAAATGCTTAGGCACGAAGTCACCATCAAGTTCAACAGCATTGGCTTATACATCATCTCAAGATTCTTATTTATATTTTGATATGCAAACATTATGCAGAGGGAAAAGCAAGCCATATTCCTTATGCCGGAATAAAATTCCCCATCAATACCGCCAGCCAAGCCTAGCATAAAAATAACAAGGAAAAATAGCACAAACCATTTGAGTGCATCGGAAATTACAATTCTAATTTTTCCTCTCATAAAATCTATTATTGATTTTGCGACAACAAGCACTATCTCTATATTTCCAACTCGATAATAAAAAGATGTCGATGTATTCATATATATCATGGGTAGTGTTAAAATCAAAAAATACGATAGAAAATCAACTCTTCTACTGCAAGGTTGTTTAACATAATTATATATATAATATATACTCAGCAAGATAGGCATGTATAAAGTTGTATTGTTTATGATCGACTGCATATTTTAATCCTATAACGCTCACGACTATTTTCTCGTGGCTACCCTTTTTACTTTCACATAAATTTTTACAAATTTTCTCCAACGATAGAACTTCTTTATATGCCGCCACACTTTTTTATCCATTGGCAACGGCTTACACTCTAGTATTTTTTTAAACGCCCTTTCCTCGTCAAATTGTTTGGTATATTCCCAGCATTTCCGGGAAATAAATTTATCCTTATCTAGCTCCGCTAATATAACATCCAAGCTTCTTCTGTCTTGATTTGTTTTCTTATCCCAACCAGGGTATTCGCCTAAAGAATATCCCTTAGAATCAAATATCCATCTATAACAAACATTTTCTTCGTCAATACCCTCTCTTACTGGTGTAACAACAACTGCTGGGCACGAATTTCTAGCTGCATCCAAGGCGCTTGTCCCCATAACAAAAGCTATATCCTGTGTAGCAAAGAATGCATCCAAGTCATCATATCCTACAAACGGAATAAACCTACTTTCGTATACCATCTCCTTCGTCAATCGTTTTATGTCGTCGACTGCATCCCCATCTCCCACAACTGTAAAACACGCATTTAGGCTGTGCGCTTTGCAGTATTCGTTAAAATCTAGTAATGCATGCCTCAGTGGGATATATTTAAAATCATGAGACACTCTACCTACCCAACATGCACTAAAAATCTCATCTTCTTTTACTCTGTTTTTGTATTCCTGAGTTGAAATTCCAATCGGAATTAAATAATCACTATCGTACTTTTCGTCCGCAAATTTTAAATCCTTATATGTATTATACCTGCCCACTACATCTGTAAAGCATATACTTCTATGCTCTGTAATGTCAATCAACGCCGCCTCTGCTTCTTTAGCTATAATTTTTGTTATAATTCCTTTTATTCCTGTTATGTGAGCGGGATTATAATACCCATCCTGAAAACACCCCATACCCATTATCCATAAAAGAATTCTTTCTACTTTTATCCCTTTACGTGACAACGCATAAATGTCATCATCAATGTACGAAGGCAAAATTGCTAAATTATAGGTCTTTGGTGGTGGAATAATACCTTTATTGAATATGCACTGCTCTACATGATAATTATTTTTTAGTAACCAATTATATAATCTATCTAGAAGATAGTTAGCTCCACCAAATGTATCAGATTTACATATTAATATTTCCATATTATCTATATTCACTCAAATCACCATCTCTGTGTCTAAAATAATCGCTTTGATTCTCAATTTCTCCCACCGGTAAATATCCAAATCCACTTACTATTCCTAAATAGCCAAGCAAGAATAAGAATCGTTCCTACCGTTAATAAACAAAGCATAACCACTGAAAAGTATGCCGGTATAATATTTTGCATTCGTCCTAGAAAGGATATCGACCAAACCTTAAATATATAAATATTGGGGCAAAAAATATTTGTAAATAACGTATGCGAAGCATATACAATGAAACTTCCATTCCTAAAGAACCAGTTATTTTTGCATGGACACATTTTAATTTTCATTAGTACTATAAACATCACAGGTGCGAGATATAAATAAATATTCTGTGATATAAATGATTTATGATAAGCAAGAATAATCCCAAAACATACAACCATACCAGACACTCTTCGAGTAATTTTCTCGACATTATTTGTATTATGTGTCTCAATATCGAATGGTCGTCCTATGTTTTCACTTATATATCCTTCAAATTGCATTCCAAAATGTAATGCTACATATCCCCCAAGTAGATACATTGGTGCATAAAATATAGCTGACCAGTAATTTGCAGACATCATATTTAACGCTACAAACGTAACCATGACAAGGATTATAACAAAAATGGAATTTTTATTAGAAATCATCCTCTTAATAAGTGGGGATAATAGTACGTAAAATATGAGTAGTACCATGAACCATAATGGGCCATCTGCATTTTTAAAAGGGACAAACGCCTTCAGAAATTCTTTAAAAGAGAAACTTTCTTGTATATGATTTATCGGATTACGAACTAACAACCTGAAAAAATAGCCAACGCCATTCCATGCAATATATGGAATTAGCAGGGTTTTATATTTCTTTCTTAATAGATTCTTATAGTCCCCTTCATAATTGCGAAATAAAAAATAGGCGGACATAAACAAAAACCATGGTACGCCAATCATTCCCGCTTCTGCAATGATTTTACATGCAGAATATGACCAGTTATCTCTCACTGGTAAATTCCCAGAGCAATGCATTATTAATACCAATACAGCAGCTAAATTGTATGAAAATCTAATTCTTTCTGACGCTATCCTGTTTATTCTTTGTTCTACCTTCACTTTTCCCTCTACATATAGAATCCAATATGACTCAATATCTTTCTGCTTCCTACACCTATTCTGATTTTCGCACTTTGAATTTTTGATATTCTGCCAAAGTTATCATAAAGAATATTCTTTCCATCTAAAAAATCTTTCACATATTTTTCTAATTTTAGACGTTTTATTTCGTTTGCATTCCATGAGCCTTTTACCACAAGCCAACCACGATTGTATTTATAGGGCATCATATCATCATCTTTTAAATATAAAAATTTTCTATCCTTGTTTTTTCTAGCTCTAATAGATCCATACAGTTCTGCTTGCCAAGCATTTTCTGTATCCCTCAATAGCTTTATTAATTCGTCTGTTCGCCAGAATCCGACTTGCATATTTACGAGATAATTACCGTACCATTTCTGTTTGATAATATCAGGTGCATACTCCCTATCCACAACTCCAGCAATCCATGCTAGTGTCAAATTGGAAATCAGATCATCCTTCCGCATTATTTTATAATACTTTTCGATAATACAATTATCTACAACATCTTCCAAAATAAAATCATCCAATACAATCATTATGTATTTTCGATTTATTAGTTTGCAATAATTCATTAACCTTCCCGAAAAACTGCTTATCGATGAATTCAAAGTCAAAACTTTATCAAATTTCAAGTTCTTTTTTTCAATACCCAAAAAACAGTCAAACGGACAATCTGGCCAATTTTTATGAAAAAAATCAAAAAATATATTCAATAGAGATTCATTCTTATCACAGCTCAGAACTAGAATTGCACATTCCTCAGAATTAACCATTACGCTCCTATCCTTTCACAATGCCCTTGCAAAATCCTAAAAAATACCTTGGATTTACACTTTTAAACATCAAAACAGTACACTCTCTAATCGAAGGAACCATCAGTCCTAATATTATGTAAACACAAACCTGTGAAATCACTGAAGCCCAAGCAGCTCCTATAATTCCCCAAAAATGTATAAAAATAATATTTAAAATAACATTAATGATTGCCCCCGCTAAATTAATTTTCCAAAGAACCGCTTGCCTTCCCTTAGCCAGTATCCACGTATCCCTTGCAGGTCCGATGTAAGTAAAAATCGTATGCCAAACAGTCACTTTAAGCACATTACTTGCTGAAACATAAGCTGAACCATACAAAATAAAAATAATTAACTTGGAACAAATTGTATAACCAACGCAAACCGCAGCAGAAAGGTAGATTAGTACCGAATAAAGGCTTTTCATATTTTCAGCGAACAAACCCGAATCCGTTTTATTGCTTTCTAATATTGCCGGTCTAAACGAGTCTATTATAGCCACAAAAACAAACGCTAAGACTCCGGCACAGTTATATGCTGCGGTATACAAGCCAATCTCTTCATTACCCATCATCCACTTCAACATTAATTTATCTGTCTGCCCCAAAATTGTAAGCATAATGTTTGGTATTATAAAATATTTACTCTTATTAAGAAGTTGAAGGCATCTTACTTTTGATATCGTCAGCGCCTTCCTACTCTTTTGTTTGAAAATAATTATTCCTATTACAGCAATAACCCCATAATCTATAGAGTATGACAAAGCAAAGAGCCAAACTTCTGCTTGATTAATCAAAAGGAATACTTTATACAATGTTGTAGTGAGATAAGCAATTATCGAAAGAATGCTTAAATATTTTGACAGCAATTTTGCTTGGTACCAATATGTAATCAAGTATAATGCCTGTGCAAATAAAGTAACCCCGTAAGCAAGGCAGCACAACAAAACATCAATCTCACCGCAATTTATAATCGCAACAAATGCTAACACTCCTATATAGCATATTGCTGACGAAATCAAAGAGCTAAAAATAGCACTCCCTAATATTTCGCCATCTTCATCCTTGTTCTCCACAACATCCTGGATTATAACAACAGATAGTCCCAATTGAGCCAATGGAAATACAAATGTGAACAACGTCATGGCATAATTTATTACGCCATAGTTACTTGTACCAAGATACTCTGCTGTCAATCTATTTATAATCAGACCAAGTATAGACTGTAAAATCTTCCCGATCATAATCCACAAAAAATTTTTCGTTACTTTCTTATCAGAAACCTTCATTTGCTTTTTGATATCCACTCTAACTTTCTTAACAAACCTTGCAAATCACCCTGTTCCACAACATTTTCCTCTGGTACGCTCTCTACGCTTCCTCCAGTTCTATATGTAATGCAAGGTGTTCCGCACGCTTGTGATTCTAAATTGACCGTAGGATAGGTATCCTCATATGTCAAATTCACAAAAACATCCGATGCCGTATATATTTCCGCAAGCTCACGTGCACTATTTGTTCGTTCTATCCCCAATATACGTTTAGACTTCCTGCTTACATCCCTTATCTGTTTTTTTGTCAATCCAACTAGAACCACAATCCATTCATCTGGCAGTAGTAATGAAAGCTGTACTAAGTCATCTAAGCCTTTTTTCTTACTCCATGCGCTTGCAACGCTAAGGACAATACGCATATTCATAATATTGTATTGCTGCCTAAAGTCTCCGAATGTTGGCTTGAACACTGCTAAGTCAATTGTATTATGTTTTACTTCCACTTCATACTTGGATAAAAAACTCGCCTTCACCAATTCTGCCAGCCAGTTGCTGGGTGTAACAAACGACATATTTGATATTTCTGTAAACAGCTGTTTCTTTATCTCCCAGTTTCTTTTTGATCTATCAAAAAACAAACTCTGGGGATATTCTCTCTTTTGAGGGCAAGCGTAGCAACCGTTCTTCCATTTGTCGCAATTAACAGCAGTAAAATGGCTGCAGTGGCCTGTAAACGCCCAGCAATCGTGTAAAGTCCATATTATCTTTTTAGATCCATTTAGACTTTTCAGATATTCAAAAAGCACCTTAATATTAATGTAATATCCGTGGATATTATGAAGATGTATTACATCCGGATTCCACACCTTTACCCATTCGATAAATTTCTCAGTTGCACGCTTGCTGCCGAAGCAGCAATCATCAAATACTCGTGCTCTTAGGGCATGCAGTTTGACATCCATATTGTTGCCAATTCTTACCGCATACTTTTGGTACTGCTCCGGGACTTCTTCACGCCCATATGCAATTTTAACATCATTCCCTTGGCATTCCAGTTCTTCAGCCAAATCAGTACAGATTCTGCCAGTGGAACGGATGCCACATACAACATTAATCATCAAATATTTCATAAAATTGCCTTATTAAAATATGTCTATTTTGCACAAACTATTGTCCTACGGAATCTTCTCTCCGTTTTCCTTTTTCCCCAACCACCTAGCAACACTGTCATTAGATTCACTCCTGTATCCACATAAAGATTTTTTCTGCAATCTCAATGAAGTACTCTTTATTAATCTCGTCCACATTTTCTGTGATATTAAGGAAGTATATCTCTTCCGCCAGTCTGATTTAATACTTATCATACTGTATATCATTCATTCTATTCTATATTTCATATAAACCAGCAAATACCTGCAACGTAGTGCCACACCGCGTGAACAGCTGACATCCTATCAGCACAATTTCATCTTTTATTTCTTCTTTACATTTATCTACATAAAATATTTCTTTTCGTCTTAATATTTTTTGCCAAGAATATATCTAAAATATTTAATTTCTGTTTCTAACCGCATTATATTCATCTAAAAGCTGGCCACATCCATCAATACAAAAAAATGTCCATGTGTTGTTTCTCTGTTGTCCTACTTCCTAGATACATCACAGGCGCTACTCGAAAGAACTCCCATAACGTTCTATCAGTATTCCTGCTACAGTCGACATCAGAAAATATAACTCTGGAAGCATATTTTCTGATGTATTCTTCCAACGAGCTATATAAGGTTGTTTCCTGCATATTCATAACTTATTCTAATATCCTACATTACTTATCTAGCGAATATTCTTTGTTCACGTAATCATATGCATTCTACGCCATTTCAAGTATTGCTTTTTCAAGTCCAGCAATTTGCTTAATAGAGCACATTAGGATACTTATATCATTAAGTTATCCCCCTTGTCAAGAGTATAATACTCCTTAAGTTTCCGCGGTTTTTCCGCAAACCAGCAACTGTCAATGACCTCATATATAACTTTCAATAAATGTTCAAACCATATGCATTCCTATTCAATATTTGTCTTTCATTTATTAATCAACAGATTGTTCTAAATTTGCATCTGACCATATCATCTTCATTCGTTCTCTTACCGTCCTTAATATCTAACACCTGAGTAAGCAGATAATGGCCTTCTTTGTTCTTCCACACTATAACATCGTTGATATAAGCCATTCTCGCCCTAGATGAATGATCTACGTGAAGACACTGCTCTTGTGTAATACACAAAATCTGTAATGAATCAGGATCCATTTTCATGCATGCTATCCATTCTATATCATCGCAATCCGAGTACGCATGAATGCACTCATTATCTCCTTTACTCCATTTTGTACTAAATTTCCAACTATCGTCTCCTATTTGATAAATTCCATCAAAATTTGAGTAGTTAAAAGAAAACTCCGGTAGCTGTTCAAATACTTGCCATCCTTCATTACTACGCATAACGAATTGATAGCTGATCAAATTCTCAACCCTGCGTTTTACTGTTGCTAACGACACATTGAGTTTTTTTGAAAGGTCATAAAGACTTATGTACGAATTCTGCTTTAAACACAACCATACTTCTACATCTACATTTATAGGCAACGCATCCACATAGTGTTCCAACTTTGTTATTGCGCTTTCTCTATACCCTTTATCTGTATATTTCTCATTTATACCTTGCAACACTTGGCATACGTACCTCAAAATACCAAATAATGTGGAATTAACATTTTTATCATTTTCTGTACTGTGCACAAGCGTGTTACGATACATTCGTAATTCATTTATCTGCCCCCTACACCTACTCGAGATAATCTTAGCATCTTTCAGTATATCTAGGCAATCCATAATTCGCCACTTTATTTCTATTTGATTTTGTGAATTTTCATCAAATACTTTTCTTGCCAAGTCTTTCACTACTCTTTCAAGCAAGTTGTAACATGTAATAAACGAGCCAAAACTTGTTTCAGAATTGCTTTGCCTTTGTGAATACTCTGTATCAAATTTTTGCTTCTCTTCTGCCTTCAATTTTTCAATCTTATTAGGATTTACACTTCCAACATAGCGATACACTTCAACCAAGAGACTCAAGAAAACACAAACTACAATAAGCAGGAAAAAAATTGTGAAATCCAACACCATTTTTCTATATAGCGTTAAAACAAACAAACTGAGCAATATCGACGCACTGCTTAAAATCGATATTCTCTTTAATTGTTCAAAACTATCTGTACGCACGGTAGTTGAGTAATCCACTGAAGATTCATCCTCTTCACCTATTTTTCTGATTTTATCATCAATAAGAGAATATGCCGCCAATGTCAGTCCAAACAATGCACCCGTAACTTGTGCAATTGTAGATAAAAAGTAAAGCATTTGATTTTCATTTAAGATAAAGGGACTCCTAACAAGGTGCAACACCACTGTTACCCCAAAAATAATTATCAGCGCTACGGCATGTTTATGACTCCTTGCTATTCTTTTTACTGTAATTCGGACCTTAGAAAAATAGCATTTCATAACCGATCACTCTCCAAAGTACAATATCATATGTATTCTTGAATCTGATCTATTAACAATTCCTTATTAAAAAATTGCCCTGCGTACTCCTGAGCGCATAAAGACATTCTATCACAATCAACCTTTTCTGCTTGCGTTATCTCAATAATTGTAGCAGTTAACTTTTCGATATCTCCTATTTTTATACATTTTCCGCACTCTGCTTCTTCAATAATCCTTCTAGTTTCTCCATCTGCCACTGCCAATATTGGCATTCCACAAGCCATATAAGATTGAAGCTTTGCCGGTATCGTCATTTGAAATAACTCATTGTCTGCAAAGGACAAAAAAGCAACATCGAAGTGTGCCATATATGCCGGGATTTCTTCCGGCTTTTTTCTACCAAGCAGTCGGAACATATCACTTACATCTTTTTCCTGAATAATCTTCTCAAGTTCTTCTCGGTATCGACCATCGCCAATGATATAGAATCGAACCTTCTGCCCATCCTTTTTCAAGAGTTCTGCCACCTTAGGCAGGATATCCAAGCCCTGGGCATATCCAATATTTCCGGTGAAAACTATTTTCAAACACTTATCATCTTCCACATCCAGCAAAGGCTGCTTTTCCACAGGCTTATAGAAATCCTCTGCATATTGGGGCCAATAGATTACCTTGCTTTTTCTGGAAGATTGCTCTGTCTCCTTCTTCTCCGTTGTCTCATATGCGCTGTCGCGCTCTTCAATTCTTTTTACAAAGCTGGGGGACGTTGCAAATATCTTTGTACATCTTCGGTAGATATAATCCACCATACGGTCTATGGCGCCAATCATCTGCCGGTTGTGGATACCTGTTACGATTTCCACATTTTCCGGCCACAGATCCTGCACATAGATGTAGCAGGGAATCTTCTTGCGTTTCGCATACCAGACGCCCACGAGGGCTTGTGTCATGGGGGACACTTCAAAAATAAACACTTTATCCGCCTGCACTTTGGTGAACAGCTTCCAGGCAAATCCGGAAACCACAAAGCTGAAGTAGTTCAACATCAGCATGATAGAATTTTTACCACGAGGAACCAAAGGCAATCTAATAATGTGGATGCCTTCATATTCTTCCGTTCTTTGCTTGAACCAGCTATATCCCGGATAGAATTTTCCCTGAGGGTAATTGGGGATTCCGGTCACCACCGTGATCTCATATCCACGTTTCACCCATTCTTTACAGATATCATTGATTCGAAATTCTTCCGGATAGAAGTACTGGCTGATTACCAGAATATGTTGTTTCTTTTCACTCATTGTTCCGTTCTCCGAATGGATTCCGCAAGGCTGCAGACTCTGTAATTATTATTGCCGCTATTGCTATGGGTGTCTACTATCTGCTCCCTGCCATTCAGGTCACTCATATCCATTTCATAAGCAGAATCACCAAATGCCTTCGTCGCCAGATTCCCGATTTTCCCCGGGAACTTCTGCAGAAGCTTAATTGCCCAGCCAAATCCCGGGAGAAGAATGATTTTGTGTCCTTTGGCTTCCGCAATCATGCGCACCATTTCTGAGGTATTGGTATATTCTTCATTCTGCGGAAAGAACACACCTGCTTCCTCTCGATCGATGAGCAGACGAATGCACTCACAGAGGTTATCAATGTAGAGCATGGAACGTTTATTGTTTACCTTCGGGAAGATGGGCAGTTTTCCTGCCATCTTAGCCAACTGTGGATAATTTCCTTTGCTGCCTTTTCCATAGATCATAGGGGGTCTGAGTATGACCGTTTTGAATGTCGGATTGTTTCTGGACAGCTCCTGAATTCTCTGATCTGCCTGCCATTTGCTGTCTCCATAGAAATTCGCCGGCTGCGGCTTGGTCGCCGCGATAATAATTTTCTCCTTGCAGCCACCATAGACAATCATGGAAGACATGAAGAGGAACTGTTTTACCCCTGCTGCCAATGCCTTCTTTGCCGTCTCTACCGCAAGCTCTGTGTTTACTGTATAATAGAGCTGCTTCTGCTCTTCTGTAGCATGTCCCACATCTGCATGGGCAATGCCTGCCACATGGAATACTACATCATAGGCGCTGAAATCATATACTCTCCAGGTATCCTTCTGCATATCCAACGTGTCCACTTTATATTCTGAATGGTATTGTGCAAGCCAATGCTCTAGAGAAGTTCCAATATAGCTCCCTGCTCCGGTAATCAAGATTTTTTTCATGATTTCTTATCCTCATGCATAGCTCCGGTGCCGCCCTCTACCACACCATCATGTTTCAATACAGAAGTGATGGTTCCGAAGAAGCATTTTACATCCATTCCAAATCCCAGCTTTTCCACATATTCCCCATCCAGCTTAGCTTTAACGGGAATCTCCAGTTCGTCACGTCCATTAATCTGTGCCCATCCTGTCAGTCCCGGCAGGATATCGTTGGCACCGTATTTATCTCTCTCTGCAATCAGGTCATACTGATTCCACAGCGCTGGTCTGGGACCCACGATAGCCATCTGCCCTTTCAGGATATTGAAGAGCTGGGGAAGCTCATCCAGGCTTGTCTTGCGCAGAAATTTTCCTGTTTTGGTAATATACTGCTCAGGGTCTGCCAGCATATGCGTGGGCATGTCCTTGGGGGTGTCCGTGCGCATGGTACGGAATTTGTAGATTTCAAAGTGTTCCTTGTTCTTGCCTACGCGCTTCTGACGAAAGAGCACAGGTCCCGGGGAGTCCAATTTGATGCAGAGCACCAAAATCAGTAGCACCGGACTGAGCACGATGGTAGCAGCCAGGCTCAGCAGAAAATCTATGATTCGTTTGATAGGAATGTATATCTTTGCAGCTGTACGATTCACGTTGTATTCTCCTTGATGGGAAGGGCAGTTCAGATGAATGCCCAATTTGTCTTGTATATTCTAACACCAATGCGAGGAAAATGCAATTTTTATGGGGAAATTTTACTGTGGTCAGTGTATCTCAATATTCTATTTCTTCTCTTTGGTCACCTTCATCCATTCCGCCACAGGATTACTTCATGATCATCTAAAAAGTGATGCCCGGACCATATTGTCCGGGCATCACCAAGGATCCCCACTATGATCAGCGTTCCCAAAATCAATGCGATCACAGCGTCCTGCTCACCACCTTTAGTAATCCGGTGTACTCTACTCTACGATAATACCGCCCAGAATTGCAATATCCTGTCTTTTCAGCAATGCCAGTTCATTTGCAATCTCATTGTACAGAGTAGACCCTGCTTTTTCTACCAGCACCACTCCCGTCATAACTTCGATCTTCTCCATGGCCTCTGCATTATAAAGGACATTATCCAGAACTGTAACGTTGATGCCTTCCTTCTCCAATGCTGTCTTAAGGTTTTCACATACACTGCCGGCACCGGCCTCCAGATTACATCCCATCAAGCAGATAGTATTCAGCTTGTTTTTCACCGCTGCAATCTTTACTGCTGCAAATGCCAGTTCCATAGACTGTTCGGCATCGAATTTCCGCTTACCGTAATGGCGAAGATCATCCACCCACTTATCCAGAATGAACTTCTTCTTAGAATCCTTTACCACCACACCAATCTGAGGGATGTGGTATAAACTCTGTAATTCATCGGATACACGAATCTTGCTGTTGAAAATATACGCCAGGAACAGAATTCCAGTATAAACAAAAGCAAATAATACTGCCCCCAACAAAACATATTTCTTGCTTACAGAAGGGCTTGCCAATACCGGTTGCACCTCTGTCGTCGTATCCTCTTGATCCACCTCATCCTCTTTGGTTTCTTCCTCCCAGGTCAACAGATCATAATACTGCTGCTGATCTGCGGTAAATCCAGCCTTCGCAGAAGCAATCCTTGCTCTGAGATCACTAACCTGATCGCCATAATCTATCTGCCTGTCCATCACATCGGTGCTTATAGTCTTACCGGAAGTCTCAGACAGCAGTACCAACTCATGATTGCCCAATTCCTTTGCAAGATTCTGCTGCTGTTCTATGTAGCTGCTAACTGCAGTTGCCAACTGTCCGCAGGTCTCTTCATCCTTCTGGATGACCGTTACTTTCAGGCTGTCATTTCCAATACCTACATTCTGTACATCTTTTTTTTCAAATATCTCCAGCTTCGTATTAACAGAAATCAGCTCAGCTGCGTATGCAGCATCGATTCCCGTCTGCTGCTCCGCCCAATCATATAAGCCTACGCTGTCAACGATATTCTCATAAACTGTCCCCAGACGTTGCGCCAAGCTCTCGTCCTCCGCCTGGATTCTGTATACCAGCTCTGTCTGTGCAATATTCAGCGGATTCAACTGCATGTAGATGGATTCTCGAGAATATGTATCCTTATATAAGTATTCCCGTTCATCATTAACCGTAGTTAAAACCGCAGCCTTGTCGCTATCGCTCATACTATCCTCTAACTGCGCCAGTTGCTCTTCTACTGCCATTGCATCCAGTTCCGTCTCTTCCTCTACTGTGCTCTGCACATTCTGGTAAGATTTCACATAACTGAATCCTCCCATTAAAACCGCACCTATTATAAGTGCAACCAATAAGCCCTTCCAGTGAGATAGAATATCGGCTATCATATCCAGTAAATCGATTTCCCGTTCTTCCATGATCCATTTAACCTTTCTGCTGTTTATAATTTGTATATTTGAAATTATTGCGATTAACGGCATTATTATATCATGAAGGTGGGGGTTCCTCAACCGGATATTATTTTTTGGTCGGGCAAACAAACCCTACTTCAAGGATATTGGTTCCTGGCACTGTAAGGAACATTGGTAGCAGGCACTGTGAACACATGCTCGAAACGGCACATGCACAGTATATTTGCTTTTGTTCAACACATCATAACACTAGCTTATACTAATACTCAGATGCTGCGGCAATGATCCGATAACAACCAAAGATTCTTCCTCACACCAAAAGAAATAAATTCGCATACAAAATTGTGGTTCTCTTGATGTTCCCTTACGCAAATGCCTATCCAACTTCACTTTTTTCCCATGATATTGAACAAAATAGGTATCACCTTGTTCTCCCGCAGCAGTATCCGCAATTGCTCCAGCTTCCTCAATTCCTAGTTCCGAACATTTTGCTTCAAACTCTTTCTTTGTTAATTTTCCCATCCTCATTTGATAATAAGTAGTACCCAATAAATGTATTGACTTAAATACCAATTCTGGATTTTCATATACTGCATTTTTTAGCGAACGAATAGCCCTATTATGTAGAACAATTCTACCTGGAAAATATGTATCAACCCATTCTTCTAATTTTGAATAATCATCCAAAATCGGAATATCTATTTTATCTCCCCTACTACATGCAAGTTGATGTTCTAACACATCTATTCGCAAATTCAAGCGATATACTCTATCTTGGATTTCTTCAATTTGCTCTTCTCTTTCTTCCACTTGGATGAGTGCTGTTAACAATTCATTATCCTTATCAGAAATGCTTTCTTCAAGTTGACTTATTTGCCGTTCATATGTTGCTCTTAACTGTTCTATGTTGGAAATGCTCTTTTCCTTTTCGATAAGCAATTCTTTATTTGCATAAAAATAGAATTTATGTCCTAAATTTCTCCAATCAAATCTAACGTTTGTATTATACTTTTTCACATTTTCTTCCAATATATTTTTAAAAGCGTCCCCGGCAATATACTCATTTCCCATTTTATCCATATAATTTGATGCCATAATTCTATTTGCAACTGATAATGGATGCCTCATATAATCATCCTCGGCGAAATTGGCACCAGGAAAATACGTTCTAATTGCTCCTCCATAAACTCCCCATTTTTTTCCTGTGACCTCATTCCACTTATCTACCATATTGCAAGGAATTCTTACAACATGAGCAAGCGATGCGATTTCTCGAGCCAAAAAATCCGCATCTACTAAATATCCTTTTGTATATTGACCACCAATATTTTCACAATTATCATTTTCAGTTATTACAATAACTGGCATTTTTCTGTCAACATTCTGTATCAAATCATAAAGATGTTCAAGGGATTTTTCATCTTCTATACTCCAAGCCTCAGCTTCTAATTTCCGAACATCTATAATTCCATTTTGTTTAGCTATATTCACCACAAAGCTCGGCATGCTAAACTCTACACTGCATGCATCGTTATTGATTGGTGTCGAATAGGATAATTTGACTCCAAACAATACTTTTTCGTCAACTACAATAATTTCTGCCTCTGTCGTCCATATTCGGCCTGGAATGGAACTATCTGGATGAGATACTTTCATGCAAAAATACGGTTCCTCAGGTTTGTATATAACACTTATTTCATAACCCATACGATTTTTTTCGTAACTTCTTATATCATCTGGCACTTGCAAATTTACAAACTTGTTCCTTATCCAATTATATATTACTGTACTATTATATTTTACTGTTCCAAAGATAGTGTTTTTTACCACTAATTGAACAGACATTTGAAATGCCCGATTGACATAAGCCCCTTCCAATGTGTATCTCACTTTACTAATCATATCTTTTCTCCTAATGCTTCATATTTGGGTATTTCTTATTTTATCATTAAGTCAAGTTACTTGAAAAAAGAAAGTACTTTCTTTAAGAAATTCCTTCCATCACCCTCTGCAATGCGAAATCATCTTCCATCTTCAATCCAGCTATTCCCTTCCTAACATTGGTCCTCAGAGATTCCCTCTGTTTTCTTGGTGCATCCATCAATAATAGTGGCAGGACTGCAGTATCCAGATTTCCCAGCTTCTCATTTTTCTGTACTTTATAGAACACTTCCTTCAGCAAGTCAAAATCCGGTCCTTCCTGTATGATGAGTTTCAAGATTCTGATGTACTCCTGATAATAGTTCTGAGCAACTTCATCGAATTCATCGATTCTCATTCCGCGGATAAATGTCTCACAGAATGCTAACGCCTCTTTCTCATCCCTTTGGTACAGAGAGAGCAGATACATAGAGAACACCATCAGTTCCCTTACCACTAAATAGAATTCCATCTGTATCTCTATCTCCGGCAGTTCCCTGGGCAAATAATTTTGTCGGATTGCATCAAATAGTTTCTCAGTCTCCCCCAGTTCAAGAAACTTCAGTTGGATATAGGAGTCAACACAGTACAGATTTCTCGTACTCTCGCTCCAGAACCCATCGTCTTCAATTGCATCTCTGAAAAGTTCTGTTGCCATCTCTCTATAATCGCATTTCTCCGCAAGCTCTGCGCAGATATGATAGAGCAGCTGCCTCTTGTCTGGACGCCAATATGCCACAACGTCTGCATCCGACACATTATTCCAGAACATACGTAAATCAGGATGCATATAGTCACTTCCGTCAGCAAATTTCTGCGGTGCTTTATCCTTAAGTAATTCCATGCCGATATAACCCATCACATGTGTTATCTTGGTAAGAATCGCTATCAGTGCATCATCCTCTGATTCACGCTGTTCTTCCAGCAGGTCTCGTATGAATGCAAGGAAGGAATCCATATAATTGCCCAGTTCTCCCAGCTGATACATCTTCATCCAATATTCGGCTTCTGCCTTTTCCGTCGCCCTTGGAAATTCCTCTTGCCCCTGTAATCCTCCGGCTACATGCTGCATGGATTGATAAACCTTCTCAATCTCTTCCTTATCTTCCGTGTCAAGTTGGTCCAGATACAGAAGGCATGTGTCCATCATGATGAATTTGATTTCTCTTTCTTCCGTCCGATTTATGGCACCTATCTCTCTTTGAAAAAGCTCCCTCTCAGCCGCAGCATCCCCATTATCATGGGCAACTCTCGCCATAGAATCCAGTACTTCGCAGTATTGCACTGGATCTCCTTCTACGATATTTTTCACGGAATCATACAGTTCTACTGCTTTTGAATATTTCCCGTTCTCGTGAAGTGCATACAACATCACATGTACTGTGCTTGTCCATAGTTTTGGTGTTGCAACAGCGTCAAGCCGGTCATAAAGATTCTTTACAATTGTCTCATACTGCTCCAAAGTTTCCTGGGAATTCTCCATTGCACTCTTTAGCATATACGCCAATAGAGCGTCCATGTCCGGCGTTTTTTCCAGCTGTTGCCACTGCTCCATTGTGAAATGGCACTCTGCGCAATCAGCATATTCTTCCAGTTGATTCACTGTTTTGATACTGAGCATCAACACTTCATTATATGCTACGAAGAGAGAGCCTCCAACCATTTCAAATGCATGCTCGATTCTTTCCATTGCAATATTGTCCACACTTTCTAATTCCATTGCCTCGAGCCTCTGGTAACTTTTCTCTACCTCATCCAAATGTTTCATGAATCCATCAAATAGTGCCAATGAAACAGTCGGGCTTGTGCTTGCCTCCGCCATGCTCTGAATCGCAATCATTAGCGCACACATAGGCTCTTCGTCTACGAATCCCCATATTTCGGCTGCTCTCTGATCTAAATCTTCCTCATATCCGCCCTTCCATGCTCGGAAATATAACTGGTTCAAGCGTACATTACATTTAACTACAGGAGACATTCCCTTCGGCAGCGGGAGTTCCTCCCAGAAATTTTCCACTGTCAGGAAGCATTTCTTCACATCATTCTCCCGCATTTGCTTCATAAGGCTTACACATAACATACCCTCTGCATCATATTCTTCCAGTCTGCTATAGTGTTTAATTAAGTCTGAAAAACCCATCAAATCCAGCGGCTGATTCTTCAGAATTTCTTGCACAGCAAAATGATCGAGTGCCTTTCTCTCCTCAGTACGCAGATGTTCCTGTGCGAACTGCTCCATGACCATATTAGGACATTGATAGAACTGACCCTCGCTAAAAATCCAACGATTTTTAAGGCTCTCAATTGCAGTATCCGGTTCTGCAATTGCTACGGGAATATCAGCAAGGGCAGGGATCCAACTTCTCCTTATTTTATTGCCGAGATAAAGGATTCTATAGTAGAGCCGTCTTGTATTCTCTTCCGGCACATTTTCCAAGAACAGTGTCACCATCTGTTCAGCCAGTGTATCTGTCCTGCGGGAAATTATGGTCAGAAATACATCTGTATCAATCTGCCATCCGTTGTGTTCCATTTTGTGTATCACTTCCATGACAATCGGCGGAAGGGTACCACACAGCTCTGCGAAATTCTGATATGCCTTCGTAGTAAGCAGTTCTTCGGGTGCATTATGTCTGCGCATTATTTCATCAATATCATCATGCGACAGTCCGAGAAGTTCTATCGTGAGAAAACTGTCCTGTTCCAGATATCCCTTAATGTAGGGTTCGATATTCTCATAACCGCTTGTAATCAGCTTGCATTTCTTTTTCTGTACCTGAGACAAGATTTCCAGACATTTTTGCTTTACTTTTGTATTTGAGGCACGTGGGATGCCGTCTAGAATAATCACTGTCTGTTCAGGCAATGTAAGCGCAGACAATTCGATGCTTAGGAAGCTTTCCTCATCCACACTGATCCATGCATAGCTACCTACTCTTTCCGCAATGCGAATCAGCGCCTGTGTCTTGCCTGAGAATACTTTACCATAGAGATGAATCCAATTCCGCTGTCGCAGATTGGATAGCACTTGGCGTACAAAGGATTCCTTGTCACTGCCACCACGATATTTATAGGGAAGAACATCTGTGATTCCGGCATTTCTCAGTGAGACAGAAACATTCTGTGCAGAACCGCCATTTATCGCTCCCACGTAGTTTTGAAATTGGCTGCTAAGTTCCTTCCCAGTTCTCTCTACCGCAGCAATAGTATCGTTATTTATTGTAATCATGGTCTGAACAGTGTCATGACTTAGTTTCTCTGAGTTTCGTCCGAGCAATCTGGCCAGCCCTCTCTCCGAATCTGTTAATAAGGAAGAGCATTCCTCATCACATATTTTCATCACTTTTCGATAGAAGTCTTGTACAATATTCTCTGCCTCAGGAGATACCATCACATTTTCCCCACGCAGATACGTCACTGTATCATATGTCAATTGTGTTATAAGCTGTTGATCCAAGATTCCCGATGAACGTTCCGGTGCTGAAACTTTCCGGTGTATTTTTTGAATTGGCTGCATATTTTGGATATAATTAGTAAACGCTGCACCATCAAATACCCGGTTCTGTTCCAGCAATTGCCCCAGCTCAGTATTTACTTTTTTGCTGATTCTCTTCTCAAGCTTCGCCCTGGAATATTTATTGAGAAATGCATGCTGCACTCCCTGCGTGCTCCCGTCATAGATGAGAGAAGAAATTATATTAATTACGATGCCGGATATTACCTCGCCCATATGCCCGTTCCTCCAAAAGTATTACATATTTGTATTATAACAAGGGTTCATATCTTCCTTATCTTGGTCTGCAAGCATTCCTGTTGAAGAAGTGTTGTCACAGTGCCCCCACTCCCAGCAATGTCACCAAAAGCTTTGGTTTTAACCGGATTACTGTTTTTGAATGCCATATTCTCTTAACGATGCCAGGGGCTTCTCTTTTCATGCTGTTTCACCTTGCTCCTTAATACAAAAGCAAAATACCACCAACAGGCGCACACCTATTGATGGTATTACATTTGTGCATAGCAAACTATATACTTCTTTCCACCCTTTTCCCACAAATGCCATTCCCCAATAACCTTATAAGAAAATTGTAGCATTCATGCGGTTTTTGTCAAGAAATTTCTATTTCTACTTGTTGGTCTGCTCTGGGGTCAACTCTTCAATGCTCTTCACCCATTCCTCAAGGCTTTCAGCCTTGATTGCTTTCTTGAACCAGTCCTGCAGGATTTCCAGGTTCTTCTGGCTCTGCAATTCTTTCATCGTTTCAATCGCCTCCCACCTTATTCGGAACAATAATTATCAAAGTTTATTTTTTAAATTGGTACGTCGGTACGATCTCCTTGATATCCTCGCGGATCCGATCCGTCTCCGCATAGGCATCCTTGTAGATCTTGTCCAATTGCTTTTTGAAAACATCATCATCAAATTCAATCGGTTTTCCAATATAGATCATCTTGTTGGCAGTCTTCTTCAGTCCCTCTTCGTTCATGAGAAGTTCTTCGTACATCTTCTCTCCGGGACGCAATCCGGTGAATTTGATCTCGATGTCCTCACCCGGCTTGTATCCGGACAGCTTGATCAGGTTCGTCGCCAGGTCTACGATCTTCACCGGCTCTCCCATATCCAATACGAAGATCTCTCCTCCTCTGGCATAGGCGCCCGCCTGCAGTACCAGGGATACCGCCTCCGGTATCGTCATGAAGTAACGGATAATGTTAGGATCCGTAACGGTGACAGGGCCGCCTTCTGCGATCTGTTTCTTGAACAGGGGAATGACACTGCCGTTACTGCCTAATACATTGCCGAAACGTACTGCCACGAAATTCGTCTGCGACTTGCGGTTCATCATCTGGATCACCATCTCGCACATTCTCTTGGAGGCGCCCATGACATTGGTGGGATTCACCGCTTTATCTGTGGAGATCAGCACGAACTTCTCCACACCGTACTTATCTGCTGCCTGTGCGGTACGGTAGGTACCGAAGACATTGTTCTTGATCGCCTCATTGGGGCTGACTTCCATGAGGGGCACATGCTTATGGGCTGCCGCATGGTAGACAATGTTCGGACGATATCTGCGGAAGATATCCTCGATACGCTCGGTATTACGGACAGAAGCGATCAACACTACCAGATCCAGTGTCGGATATTTACGGATCAACTCCTGTTGGATCGCATAGGCGTTGTTCTCATAGATATCGACGATGATCAGCTGTTTCGGCTGATGTCCTGCAATCTGTCTGCACAGCTCGCTTCCGATGGACCCGCCGCCACCAGTAACCAATACGATCTTATTCCTCACATAGTTCAGGACTTCTTTTGTATTAATCTCTATGGGATCTCTTCCTAAGAGGTCTTCGATCTCCACCTCTTTTAATTTTGCCACGGAGACATCTCCGTTGATCAGCTGATACATTCCCGGAAGGGTACGCATTTTACAGCCGGTCTCTTTACAGATGTCCAGGATTTCTTTTTTTACCTGGGTATTGGCAGAGGGAATGGCAAAGATGATCTCATCCACATTGTACTGTCCTACGGCATCTGAGATCCTGTCTCTGCCGCCGACGATCGGCACGCCACGCAGGAATTTTCCATGGCATCCCGGATTATCATCGATAATACATTGGGGATTGAGATTTAGATAGCTGCTGGTCTCGATTTCTTTTAAGATAGCATTTGCCGCTGCTCCGGCACCGATGATCATGACATTGCTGCCGTCTTTTTTTGATTTTAATTCTAATCTTTTTGAGTTAATCAGGCGTAAAATGCGATAGCTAAACCGAATTACCGTGGTCAATCCAAATAGTAAGAACCAGTAGAGCACGTAATAACTCCGGGGCATTTTCTGATTCAAAATATGGCATAAAATCACCTGAGCGATGCTTGCACAAGTGGTCGCAAATACAATATTCAATAATTCTGTTGCACTGGCATAACGCCATACACTCTTATACAACTTCCATAAAGCAAAAAGCAACAACGTAAGCAAAATATTGTACGGTATAATATATTCAAATTTTATCAAATACTCTTCCGGTATTCCGTTAAAGCTAAAATCAAATCGAATATAAATTGCTGCAAAAGACGCAACAATAATGGACATGATATCTAATAATATTAAAGCAATAATTCTGTTAATGGGTATTTTAAGGAAGTTATTCTTTTCTTTCATAATTTTAGTTAACTATAGCCTTTCACAGTCTTATCTGAATAAAATCAAATTGTATTATATCATTTTCAACTAATTATCACAAATTCCCTGTCTCCAACCAATAAACAATAATACAATTGTGACAGCTCCGCTTCCCCAGGAGAATTCTAATAGTCCAAATAACAAAGGAACTAATATCAAAAAAATATATCCAATAAGATATGTCTTTTCAGTTTGTAAATTATTTTTCACTATCCGTATCAATGTTCCAATACATATGCCGATAAAACATATACACATCGGAATTCCGAAATCTGTGGCATATTGAAGATAAATATTATGTGCGTGACCTATCCAATACCATGAGAATAATTGAAATCCTTGATCTTTTTGTTTATGCCCCATAAGATTCAGGTTTTTCCAATACTGACTATATATTGTTTCACGAATTAGAAATTGATCCGCAGACTGTTCATCTTTCAGAACTTGAACTTTATCAAGCTCTGCTGCAAATACTTTCAGCATAAAAGGTGACCTGCCTACTAAATCATCTGTTATTTCTCGAGTTCTTCTAATTGCGATATTCAACACATCGTCAATATCCACATATTTTTCTGAATTCCAGGCATCCCAAGAATGTACTCTTTCCTCACTCCACTCTCCCCAAAACCACACTGGATGATGGAATACTGGAGGCAAATATCTTGTCATTCCAAATGTCACCGGGAACATCATGCATATACACAGCACTAAAAGCAGTCCATTTCTAATATAATGTTTCTTCTGTTTTTCTCCCTGATAAAAGCCCAAAAACAACAATCCCAGTATAAAGGACACCAGCCATGCAGTTCTTCCAATCGTCATAAAAATAAACGAGTAAACCACTCCTGACCCAAGCCAATAATACACTCTCCAGAATTTGTGCTTGTTTTCTTTAGTCACATACAGTATTTTTCCAAACATAGCAGCCAGCACGACCAAATAAAACAGACCATTCAGATTGCAGTTATTGTAGATTCCCGTATATCTCACCTGATCATACGGTCTAAACACACAGCAAAATCCCTGAAACGCAAAAAAAGCGAAGATGACTCCGTTCATGATTCCCTGATACAAATCTTCCTGCTCCTCTTCCGTAAAATCCGTAAGGTAAAAACATCCAAACATAATAAAATAGCAAAACGGCCATACGTAATCACTTCTGGATAAGATCATCAGAAGCATCATCACTACCCACAGGCCAAACATTCCCTTATTTAATTTAGGATACTTCTTCTCTATAAACACACTAATAATTGTATGAATCACCACATAGCCAAAGACGAGGACATCCAAAGCAATCATAATACGTTCGTTCATAAAATAAGCAAGTGGCTGCCCAAATACAATAAAGAGTGCTCCTGCCACCACCGCTATGCCTGTCCATATCGCATATAACACCTTGTGTGCCATGAATTCTTCCCACTTATAGTGCGACATAATAATAGCAGCCATCAGTATCCCTGCCATATCGCGGAAAGTTTCAATGACTCCATCTAAGCCGGAAGCTGTCTTTGATCTTTGATCAATCACGCAGAACAGAAAAAAGCAGATGGTATATAATATCCGCTTCTTAGACCATATGTTGATTGTTTTTCCCTTTATTGTAAGCTGCATAAGAGCATCTCCTTCTATTGACTCATCATCTACACATATTCTTCTATATTTTAATCAATTTTGATGATAAGTACAAGTTTTTCTTGGAAATGCTATGATTTCTTAAGAAAGTACTCAAAATCATTAGTGTAAAAGTCAACTCTTCTATTTGTGCATATAGTATAAACGCTTCTTTCCCATGCGGTAAGCGCGATAGCTGCTGGTCTGCTGCACATTGCCGTCTTAATTACGCTTGTATCTATAAAAGAGCTGAATCCGATAATTGCCAACACATGTAACACATGAGTTTTCCTTCAAAGTACACTTGCATATATAAAGCCGTTGCTCCTTGCGGCTTTGCGAGATTCGTAAAAGTAATGTTTTCAGAAGACTCATAGTCTACCTGGAAATTACAGCTTCTTCTCTCAAGCAAAGTTGTAGAACGATACCAGTCAAATTCTGCATACGCATGTACAATCAATGCCGTTTCCGGGTCTTCTTTATATCGTGAGGTGTACTGTATTTTACTGGCTGTTTTGGAACAAACAATGACAGCTTTATCCGTATAATAAGTACATTCCTTTATATACAGTCCGTTATTTTCAAAACAATCTGCCATTACGAAGACTTTGTCTTTATATCTTGAGAAGGTCTTGGAACCCTCTTTTCTGAGAAGATTCAGTAAAGTGCTACGCTCCACTTGATTTCTACAAATGATGTATTTCAGTGAGTCGCTGATATCAAATGCTCCGGGATAGACGATTTCCGCATGTCTGTATTTTTTCTCCTGCTCTGCATCCTTCATGTAGCCGGTTTTGTATATTTGTGTGAAATTCAGAGAAGCAAAATTCTCTTCCCCACTTAATAGGCTGCCGCCTCCACCGGCCAATGATTGTTCCGAGAATTGAGTATCCGGTAATTGTAAAAGGCTGTTCAAATCAAATAGAAAAAATACCGGAACCGGAACGTTAGCGTTCAAGTCATGACAATAACGCAACGACGGATGCTTGAAGCCTTCATTATGATATTGTGTTGGAGTAAGTGGCCTGAAGTAGAATCGCACGGTTGATTCCGCACCGGAATAGGTCATATCAATCACTTGCCGGCTTGCGTTATCATTGGACATCAAATGGCTTTTTTCGGCATTATATCTGCTGTATAAATACCCTGTCTTCAAAATACCGATGGCATTAGTCACATCTGTGTAATGGAATGCATACTTTGGCCACCAGGAAACCGGTGAATTATATTTACAGTTATTGCTAATAACTTCATCATATGTCATGCAGATCCCCCTTTATCAGAAAAGCGCGTCCCCTACCGGCATCCAGCTGAAAACCATTTTGAGCGACCGGATCATCTTCCTGACGAATAGTGATACTTTGTAAATACCCCAAAGCAGTCAACAATGAAAAAAATATATTGTCTACAATATACTTGCTTTCCGGTACAATGTGTTTATTACAAATATCATCCCATAATTGATGTACATCTTCTTCCGAAATAGCAAAAGACTTTTCTTTCGATTCCAGGATCAGGTTCTTATCCGGGAGCCACTGTGCGTTCCAAATATTTCCGTATGCTTCGAAAGAAAATGGGGCAATTGCTGTCTGATAACAGATATTGTCTTTCAAACCTGTAAACGAAAGATCGATTGCATTTTCTTTCATGAAATTCATCATTTTTGAGGGTGCCTTATGCTCCGGCTGAGACCCACCTCCCTTTCCCAAATAAATATATACATCAATGGGGAGATCTTTCAAATATTTTTCCATTAAAGGGTTCACATCATTCCATGCCAGTTCTCCATTACCACAACCCAATTTTGGGAAAGCGATGGAGGAAATATTATAATCTGCATACTTGCGGACAAATACCATAAGCCCCTTCTCAATATATTCCAATTTGGAAGGATTTCGCCAATGTTCTTTGGTAGGAAACTGCAGGATCCAATGATCCGGAGCATACCAAAGCATCAGTTTTCCAATAATTAATTTATGTTTATCGCATTGCTCCTTGTATTCTTGGAACATGGCGGGATATCTCTTTTTGAATTCTAATGCAATTCCCTTTCCCATAACACCTACGGTGTTGACAGTATTAACAAGAACCTGAGCCGGACTGCTGAAAATGTCTCCTTCAATATATGTTAACATTCTAATCCTCCGTCTTAGACTAATTTGATAATTTCACCATTGGGTAATTCAAAGCTACAGTGAAGACTTGCTCCCGTTGCTACAGCAATCTCTTCCAATTCATCCAGTGTATAGTTTCCCCGTTTCATTTTTTGAGAAAAAGCTTGCGGTGATTTATCCATGCGCTCACCAATCTGTGCTAAAGTCATATTATTCTTAACAGCTAAGATTTTCAATTGCTCATCTATTCTCATTATAGAATTCCTCCATAAGTATGCCGTCTATATAAATATAATAAACGAAATAATTTAATAAATCAACAGAAACATTTATTATTAAAATGAAATATTGAGGAATATGAGCTATTTCATTTCCACCGTTATAGAATCTTTCCCATAGTAATCCGCACATGCATCATTCACCCACGTATACCCATCCTCCGGCTGGAGATCTGCGTACATGATCAGTTCCACCGGATATAACGGTGTGAACACTACTTCCTTCACGGAATCATCCTTGAGCACCTTGAATCTCTCTTCCCAACCTTCGCCATACGCCTGTGCCCAGCCGTTCTTCCACATGCGGTAAGCGCGATAGCTGCTGGTCTGCTGCACATTACCGAAGAGCACTGCTGCCGCCAGGAGCACTCCTACAACGCCACAATACCTAAACAGGTACTTCTGTGCCAGATTATCCACCTTCTCGCTTTTTTCCGGTTTCAGGATTCTCCCAGCGGCCCATCCGCACCAGTAGATCTCATTTGCCACGATCCACAGCACATAGAAATACCACAGGATCGCGCTCTGTCTGCCACCGCCCATGGTGCCGTTCACATACAGGGTTGCCGTAGCCTGGGAGGCGTACACACCGAAGGACAGTGCGGTGAACAGTCCCGGCAGCCGGAATGTATAATGCATCTTCCGGACTGCTTTCCATGCAAAAGGAATCATCAGAAGCAGCAGTAACAGCATCTTAAGGTTCGTCCAGCTGACAATATTTAAAAACGTTCTGACGAAGGATTCCCAGATTGCCATCAGCGGGGAATACAGGGTATCTCCCTCAAAGTTCCACTCCAGTCTGGTCTGCGTCCTGGTAGAGAAGCATACAATGCACAGGCTGGCAATATTGACCAGTACCACGAACCAGGTTCTGCGGAATCCATCCTTATTTTTCGCTAAAAATACAATTTCCAATAACACCAAAAGGCAGAAGGTTGATAAGCTGGTCGCCAGGTTATCTCCGCCCACTAATATTGCCAAAATGCAGGCGATCACCAGACTTAGGATTCTGTCAACCTTTTTCAGTTCTCTTGTGGCAAGCTTCAGCACCAGTCCAACCAGTATCAGAGATAAGCTGTAGATTCCGGTATAGTTTACCGCCCCGGTGTACCAGTAGAAACTTTCCTCTGGAAACGGACAATACAGCAACTGGATCATGATCATTGGAATGCTGATAGGGAGGATCAGTCCTCTGTTCTCCTTGCCAATGCACTGCGCCAGCAGGTACATCTCGGAGAAAATGATGGATCCGATCATCAGATACGCCACAATCGCGTAGCAGTGTTCCCCGAAGATTCCGAGCTGCAGTGTTGCCAGTGCAATATTGGCGAAACGCGCTTCCCAGAAACTCTCCTGTACGGTCTCTATGATTGCCTGAACGAATGCGATCAGTCCTCCATGGTTCTGGAGCACCTGATAGGTATGCACTCCATAGGACCAGTCATCTGCCGAAGCGTAGTTGTATTTCGAGATTGCAAGTAGGGGCCACAGGATCACAGCCAGTGCGATTACACATGCAGCGCTGATCAGCATAAGTTTCTTTTTCTCTGTCAGTTTGGTCAGTTTCACTTTGATTATTCCACCTTTTCTTTGGTATAGGGCTCCACAACGTAATAATTATTATAAAATGAAGTAATATCGTATTCTTCTTCATCAAACAGGTCGATCAGTTCATAGTTCACCACGTACACTACATCTTTCCCCTGATTTTCCCGGATGGTATCCTCTGTCACGTATTCAAAATGATATTTTTCCGCATAGGGCAGCTGTTCTCTGCCGTCCTGCACGTTGCTGACGCCCTGGAAATAATGGGCATCGATCTGATGGCAGTACATCGTGAGGATCTGTCCCACCATATACTCGCCCTCGCCCATGGGATCCGGGTCTATGTAATACTCATCGCATTCTATCGTATGTGCGTAATCCAAAGCATTCAGATAAGGTTCATAATAGTAGATCCTGCTTAAATCCGCCCATTCTCCAAAATAGGTGGCAGCAAACGTCACTCCCAGCACACCATATAACGCAACTATGGGGATTGCCGTGATCTTCCACTTTTGAATGCATGCCGCCATGCCCACAGCTGCCAGGATGATCACCGGGTAAAATGCAATATTGATGCGATGCAGTACCGGATACCTGGTGATGGCACCGATGATCACCGCCAGCCCCATCCATGCAAACAGGATAAACACAGGGGTCTTGTATTTCTCCGGCAGTTTCTTCTTATTCAATTTCCAGATTACTGTGATCAGACCGATCAGGAAGAAAATATCCGTCACATAATACATCGGTCCGAATTTGGCTACCGTACTGGGCACTGCCTGATCTCTTCCGAAAAATACGGTTTCTATCATGCATACCAGATTCTCTTTCAGCTGGTACCAGGAAAAGTTGGCAAACAATACATCCTCTCCGCGCACGCTGTCCTGAAAAGAGGGAATCGTAAATAGCGGTGTCTCGATGGTCTCTTTTCCCAGCACTGTGATCAGCATGGACAGGTACTCCGGCAGCACGATCACCGCATAGACTGCAATGCAGCCCAGGAGTTCTTTCCAGTTGATCTGTTTTTTCTTAAGCAGGTAGATTGCCACTGCCAGCAGGAAAACAGGTACGGAATAGTCCGATACTGCATAGCAATAACAACACAATCCGAAGAACACCATGGACACATATAAGAAGACTCTGTTCCACTTTTTCCCTTCTATTCTGTGCAGTCCTGCCAGTAAAAAGCAGACGGCAAACAGGAACATATGGGGGAACATGTTACAGTCGATGGACCAGCGGCTCTGCATGTAGTGCCAGGGGCAGATCATTCCGAAGAGCAGCGCGATCATAGCTGTCCATTTGCCTGCCAGTTGTCTCGTGAACAGATACAGCGCCAGGAGCCCCAGACAGCTGGTGATCAGGAGCGGCAGTCGTATCGTAACTGTGGAAAATCCCAGTATTTTAATAAATGGGACCATACAGTAGGATAAAAATACGCTCATTTGGCTATTCTTCCACGCTGTAAAATGCACCGGATACCGCATACCGTAACGGTCTGTTCCGTATTCCGCCAGCGCCTTGGCATCCACCGCCGCCATAGCTTCGTCCTGGTGCACGCCGATGGGCGGTGCGCCGAAATGGTATGCCCGGACGAAGATTGCGGCGAGCAGGATTACTGCTACCAGGAATATTTCCGTCTTTCTTGATTCCAACAGCGTCTTGATTCGCTTATTGCCTGTGATTGTCCGTGTGAATTTCATTCTCTGTCTCTTACCCTTTGTCTTGCTTAAGCTTATCTATCATCTTAACTTCTTAATTTACATGATATCCGGAGACCAGTCGATATCTACGTCTCCGCCGGAGCTTCCGCCGCTGTCGGAACCACTACCGCCTCCGGAGCCGCTGTCACCACCGGAACTGCCGCCACTGTCAGAGCCGCCTCCGCCTCCGGAGCCGCTGTTGCCTCCGGAACTGCCGCTACTGTCAGAACCACTGCTGCCTCCGGAACTGCTTCCGCTGTCTGAACTGCTGCCGTCCGAACTGCTGCCTCCACCGGAACTACTATTGTCTCCGGAGTTCGTGCTTCCACCGGAACTACTTCCACTTCCGGAACTGCTACTGCCTCCGGAACTGTTGCCGCCGCCAGAACCACTGTTTCCGCCACTAGAGCTGCTTCCACTACTCGAACTACTTCCACCTCCGGAGCTCGTACTTCCTCCCGCGCTGCTACTGCCTCCGGAACTGCTATTACCACCCGAGCTCGTGTTTCCTCCCGCGCTACTGCCGCTTCCGGAACTACTTCCCGCTGTATTTGTCGTGGTTGACGGTTTGTTCGTTGTGGAAGGTTTGTTCGTCGTAGACGGCTTGGGTGTTGTCGCAGGCTTCGCCGTAGTTGTCGTGCCGGTCTTATTTTTATTATCCACAGCCGGTTTATTCGATGCAAGTGTCACTGTACCGGTATTCTTATTCCCGTCAGCTGCCTTGATCTCTCCTGTGGAACTGCCGTTTTCTCCCGGCTGTTCCCCTTCCGCAGACTGCGCTGATGCCACCTGCGTTCCGGAAGCATTTTCTCTCTCCTCATATGCCAGGAAAGGATCCTCCTGTATGAGATCCGCCGCTTTGCCGGCACTTACCCAGTATTTTCCATCGTACCACTGGATCTCGCCGTCGAACACTCTCACTCTGACGATGTTGTCTGCGGTCTCACTGCCGCCCGGTTCTATACTGCCTTCTTCTCCCTCGGCAGTCTCTTCCGCATTCTGTTCTGTCATAGGCTGCGCCTCATACGCGCTATACTCAGGCACGCTCTGTAATCCCAGCATATCACCCCCGAAGGAATAGCTCTCCACTGCCGCATCACTATCCAGTCCCTGCCACAGGCATCTGCCGGTAGACGCATCGTAGGCATACAGCACTGCCTTTTGGTATCCGCTGCCTTCTAACAGCTTCTTAAGTTCTGCCTCACCGGGCTGTTCCAGCAAGGTTTTCCCCTCGTCATCAAATTCTCCCTGATAGGTGGTATATTCCAGTTCCCCACGGTTGTTCCACAGAGAAGCAAGGTCTACACCGTTCTCACCGGAAGAAATATCACAGGTATATTCTCCTGTCAGGACATCATTTTTCATCGTGCCCTGTTCCCTGGTAATGCTGCTGGTTCCGGCATCCAGGTAGTAAGACGCTATCGCATCACCCGTGCAGATCACGATTTTCAAGGTATTTTCTGCATTTTGCAGGACAATGCTTCTCCCGCCGGCAGTATACCACACTTTTGTTACTTCCGCGCCATCTGCTCCGTATCCCACCTGAAAATAGAGTTCTCCGTCACCGTCCAGGTAATAGCTTCTCTGTCCTTCTCGCAGCTTCGGCATCAGTGTATCGAACCATTCTTCACCGGTCAGGGCTTGTATTGCCTCTCCCACAGTATCATCCTGCGTCAGATTCTCTGTCAGAGTCTCAGCTGCCTGCCGGATCTGCGGCTCTTCTTCCACCAGATTTACCGTAAGGGTCTGCAGCAATTCAAACGCTTCTGTATCGTCGTAGAGACGGTAAGACTGTTCCAGCAGGTCTCTCTCTTCCCGCACGCGACCAATTTCGCCGTAATCTTTTGCCAGTGTCAGATATTCCTCGCTGGTCAGTTCTCCCTTGCGGTACTTGGTCTCCATATTGACGATCTCCACTTCCAGTGAGGACAGGATCGGCTGTGCTTCCAGGGTTCCCACCACATGTTCCTCCTGTGTGTTGCCATCACCGCAGCCGGTAAACACTATTGCCGTCCCGGACAGTATTCCCGCCGCCAGAAACGCTATTTTCTTCTGTCTGTTCTGCCATTGCTTCATAAATTTATTATCCTGCTTATCCTTTATTACTTATCCTATTGTCTTATCCTATTGTCTTATCCTATTGTCCTGTTGCCTATCCTATTGCTTGTCCGCATCCTGGATCAGTTTCCGCAGATACAGGTCTGCGTCTGATTCTTCTTCATATATTTTCATCCGTAACAGTTGTTCCGCCAGGGAATAAATATTTTTTGCCACGACCGGTCCGTAGATTGTAATATCCCGTTCGTCCTTGGTCAGGGTCGCGTAACCCCGGAACGCATAGTCCACTTTGTACTGGTTGGCAGGCATTCCCACCAATACAGAAGTATAGCGGTATCTGTTATCCACGGTCTCGTAGATGCTGTCCTTAAATATTCCGGAAGCATCGGTTCCGTAAGCCATACCCTGCAGCACCTTCTGACCTCCCACCACCATAGGATAAGTCTTCCGGTTGGCATCGGTCATGATCAGGGTCCCGTATTCCTTCAGCCGGTAACCGTCCACGCCATCTGTCTGTAACAGTTTTTTGCGCAGATCCGCGCTGATGCCGGTCTTAAAGCGGATTCCTGATTTGTCGGTGATACGGATAGAGAATCCATGATAAGTCAGCAGATCCGTAAGCTTCGGCTGCGCCGTCACTTCATAGGCATAATCTTTGTATTCCAGGGTCCATACGTACATTCCCACGGGAGCTCCCTTTTCATTATAGCGCATAACGGTCGCGCTTCCCGCCGTCTCATCCGGCAGTTCCAAGGTTACTGTGCCATCCTTCGGCTGTACTGCATATTCTATGCCGTCTATGTACACGGTCGTGTCATCATACCCTTCCGGGATCTCCAGGGTGATCTTCGTGGAAGGTACCGGAGTGGGTGTGGGTACCGGGGTCGACGTGGGCTGCGGTGTTGCGGTCGGTGTAGGTGTAGGATCCGGTTCTCCCGGCATATTTTCATAGACCGGAATTTTAAATACAAAGGATTTATCCAACACACCCGCGGACCCGTACAACTTAAACACTGTTGCCGCCTCGGAAGTAGGTGCGGAGATATTCTGCATATACTGGTGCTGATACAATCCGTAAGGGCTGTTTTTACAGACATTATACTTTTGCAAATATAAAGTATCCTGTCCATTACTGATATAGTTGTTGACCAGCAGATTTGCTCCCCCCAATATGGAGAAATAAGCACCTTTCCACTCATGATTTTTGGCATATTCCAGACCGTTGTGAATGATCTCTTGCGTAGTGCTGCCGGAGGCTCCCACATTGAAATAATTATAATAGCCTTCATACCCGGCCACAGTACCGGAGATAATAGGTGAAGTTCCTTTTCCCTGTTCCTGCAGTACTCTTGCCGCCAGATGGAAAGGGCTTATCCTACGACAGTCCTCCTTACCAATCGCATAGAAGATATAATAGAATTTCATGTTCGTGCCGGGAGCATTTGCACTGCTATTCATGAAAGTATCCTCCAGAAAAGTCTTCATTGCCTCTTCCGTATGATAGGATTCATTATAAGTTAACTGTTCAAACTGAAAAATGGCGCCTTCCCGCAGGGCATTGCGGGGGTCCATATAGGCTTCCAGTGCCTGTCTGGATGCGTTATACCATCCGGCGCCATAATAGTCTCCCTTCGCCCAGTCCGGAGAGCTTGCACTGACCTGGCTTCTGTTTCCCTGCAGTTCGTTTGTGATTACAGTATTCCAGTCCAACTCTGTATTGTATCTGACGAATATCCAGTTGGGATATTTTTCCTTAAGTGCGGTTAATGCCGGCTGATACCCTGCCGGGAACTGTTCGATATCCGCATAATTCCCCTGTCCGTCTGCGGCAAGCATAGCTGCGCCGCCGGGATTCATCCCGTAGTATTCTTCCCATTCCAGAAATCGTTCATCGGAGCACGCCAGGTAATCTCTGCGGACATATCCTATGTAATCGGTACCGCTCATGTCCGTGGACACTTTTTCCCAGACCTGTCCGTCTTCGTCCACCGTCACATCCAGGATCTCTACCATCTGTCCGCTGGGTACCGTCACTACTGCTGCGCTGTCTTCCGACGCATCGCTGTGGAGCTTGTATTCGTCACACAGGTAGACTAACGCCATAACCTCTCTGTCTTCCACGATCTGTCTAAGTGCCTGTCCCGCTTCCGCGATCCACGCAAGATCCTCTTCATCCAGTGCGTGCGCCTGATAGGTATTGCCCTCGTAGGTAAATATGAATGCCACCAGGAGTATCGCTCCCAGAATCGCCAACTTTCTCTTCATTTACTCTATATGCTTCACTTTCTTATGCAGCACCCGGATTTCCCTGGGTGCTATGGTAAATATGGTGTGATAACACTTGTTTTTCTTAGTGAGATAAGGATTTTTCATGGCTCTGCGCCAGGTTTTCCGCATGTATTTTACCACATTCCGGTAAAATACGTTATCCTTTGTCATCTGTTCTGTGGGAATATGCAGCAAGTAATCCAGTCTCTGGAAAATGCCAAAGCGGAATGCGATCTCCGCAAGTTTCTCATCCTCCGGCCAGGTATCCGCCACCAGCTTCTGCACCATATCCGCATTGTCCACATTGTCTGCGTATACTCTGGAAAATCCGGTCTGCTTTCTGGTATTGCTGTCCGGGCGGTAAAATACATGGTAAGACTGTCCGGGAACGCAGACAATGCCAGGGATCGCCGCACCGGATCCGCTGCGCCGGGTCAGCAACTTCACCAGCAGATGAAAGTCTTCATTTAATACTCCCACGGGGAATCCCTCTTCCTCAAACAGATCTCTGCGTACTAATTTGGTACAGAAGGAGCAGTCTCCTCTGTGCATTAACAGCTCCCGCAGGAACTCTTTCGCCGGAATCTCCTGTCTCTCCGTTACCGGTTCGCAGATATTCGGAAGTTTCTTCCCCTCCGGGTCGATCTCGTCCCTGCCGGTCTGGGCAATGGGCAGATGTGTCGTCTCTATGGCTTGAAGCAGTCTCTCATACATATCCGGTTCCACATAGTCATCGCTGTCTACGAAGCCAAGGTATTCACCCGTTGCTTCCTGAATTCCCAGGTTCCTTGCAGAAGAGGATCCGCCGTTCTGTTTATGGAAGACCCGGATCCTGACATCCTCTGCCGCCAGCGCATCGCACAGCGCAGAAGTTCCGTCCGTGGATCCGTCGTCCACCAATAGGATCTCGATCTTGTCGTAAGTCTGCTTCCGCAGGCTTTCCACGCAACGGGGCAGGTATTCTATAATATTGTATACAGGCACGATAATGCTTATTGTTGTTTCCATATATCATATCTTCCTTTATGCATCTGTTCCGATCGGGCAGATCCTGTCCATATATACTTCATGTACGTAGAATATCTATCATTCATAATAATATTTGACACGATTTAGACTGTGAAGTAACCACAGGAGTTCTTGCCACATCGGATGGATCAGAGTTTCCCCTGCTGCATCTCCCGGTACATTTTCCGTTCTGAAATCACCGGTGCCACTGAACAGGGTCCGCTAGTCGGCAGTTCATATGCGGCCGTCTCATCCGAAACCGCACTTTCTAATGTCGTAACGGCTGTCGTATCGGCTGCTTTCAGGAAGCCTTTTCCGACACAGAATTCCGTAAGGCGCTTCGCTGCAACCTCTGCATTCCATTCTTCCGCTATCGTGGCATAGGCATTTCTACCGATGCGATGGCACAACTCGCGGTCCTGCAGGAGGCTTCTGACGCTCGTAAGCAGCTGATCCTCTCTCCCGGTCTCGTAGGCATAGCCGTTCTCCTCCGGATGGATGAGGTAAGGCACCGCCCCGATCATGGCATCCGCCACCACCGCACAGCCGCTGTTCATGGCTTCATTGACGACAGCTCCCCAGCCTTCCTTGCGGTCGCTGGTGACCAGATAGATCTCTGCCCGCTCCATAGCTTTCCGCACTTCGGCAGGCTCCTTAAATCCCGGTAGATCTACTTCCGCTTCCAGTCCGTATTCTACGCGCAGTCTACGTACCTCCGGCTCCAGTTCTCCTCCGCCGATCATCTCCAGGTGAAACGGGATTCCCTGCTCCTTCAGGCTCTTCGCCATACGAAGCGGCAGTTCCGGGTGCTTCCAGTCGATCATCCTGGCTGCCCACAGGATCGTGGCAGGCTCCTTCTCCGCCATCAGCTGTTCCACATCATAGACCTTTTTCTCAGGAAAATATCCCCATTTCAGCATTTTCTCCGGATATGCCTGTACGATATGGAAATCCGACGGCACATAGGCTCCGGCGCACAATAGATAGACTTCTTTGTTTCGATAACATGTGTGATCTTTATATTTTTGTACCAGACCTCTGGGAGATATGGCTTTCCACTGAGCTTCCTTATACAGTCGTTCGCTGTAACGGATCACAGGCTTCCCCTGATGCAGTCTGTCCTGAATGAAGCTTTCATCATCGGTACCGCCGAACAATACCACATCCGCCTGTTCTATGAGCTTTCTGCCCTTTTCCGGTTCTGTATAGTAATGAACCAGATACGGGTAGTCCGCTTCCTTCCATCCCATGCGGAGTCTCTCCTCTTCCACCGGTTCTGTCTGCAGAAAAGCAAAGCTTCCCCGAAGCAGTTCCTCCATGGCATTGCAGAAGGGAATCTGGTGATGATTCAGATAATTAGACACCATTACAAATTTTTGCATAGATTTCCACCATTTTTTTATAATTTTGCTCCGGATCGTGATTTTTCTCTGCATGTTTTCTTGCATTTATGCAATAGTCCTGTTCTTTTACAGGATCACTCCACATCTGAATGCATGCGTCTGCAAGGGATTTGGAGATATTTTCCAGTGCTTCGTTTTTTGAATCACAGTCGTTATTTTTAATTATAAATCCCGGATAGAGGATCCCATCCTCTCCACCGGTAAAAATACTGGCGATTCCACCCACCTCGGCACTGACGCAGGGCATGCCTAAAAGCATCGCTTCCCCCAGGGAGTTCGGCGAATTCTCAATACTGGACGGGCATACGAAGAGATGGCTCTTTAAGTACTGTTCCTTCATCTGCTGGGCGGACAGTCTGCCGAGGAAATGGATCCTTTCCTCCAGATGTCCCTCTTTTAACAGCTTCCTGAGGTACCGTCCATAGGCGGAGATCTTAAGCTTCTCCTTCCATGTACCGTAAGCCGTCAGGCTGTTGCCTGCCACATAGACTTCCGTATCCGGGAATTGCTTAAGGATCCGCGGCATGGCTAAGAGCATATAGTGCAGACCCTTAATCGGATAATCGCCCTGGCTTAAGAAGATGGAATGTGGAATACACTGCTCTCTGCTCCACTGTCCGGTGTAAAAATTGCTCCGGAGCGTCTCATTCATGGGATAATAGGTCACCCCTGGATGCCATTCTCCCGTGTAATGTCTGTCCCATGCCGTTCTGCCGGTGACATTTCCGGCGAGCCGGATGGCTTCAATCTCCATCTCACCGCGGCGGGCGAATTTCTCCTGCTGGAGCTTCAAGGTATCTTTTTTCACCAGATCCCGGAAGGTCACGGAATTCACAACCGCTTCCGGCAGATCCGCGAAATAGCACTTCGCATACACTGCGCACAATCCCTGTATTCCGATCAGTATCCGGTCTTTTCTCGGGAATACTCTGCACATAGCCAAGGTGTGTGGATATTCCGTTCCGAAGCAATGCACCACATCCGGTGCGAAATTCTCACAGATCTCCCGCAGCTCCTGTTCCAGTGCAGGATCATACAGATCCGGGCGGGTCGTATCTTCCACAAAGTCATAGGCAGTAAAGGAAGTTTGAGCGTTCTCCCCACAGGAGATACGTATGCCCCGATGTCCGTCCCCAGAAGAAGACAGTCTCTCAGCCATAGGGAACGCCACTGCCAGCTCGATGCCGTTACTGTCGCCGTGGCTTAACACTGCCGTTAACAGCCCCGACAGCCAGCCCTCCTTGTTGGAGCTCTCTCTATGAAAATGTTCTGCCACCGCCGGCAGCATGATATTACACAGCCACAATACCTTCATACTATCTCCCGTTATACTATCTCCCGTTCAAACAACTATCGGCAAAATAATTATCTATTAATTAAAAATCCAGTTCAGATACGGCAACAGCCGCACCTCCACATCATACATTCCCCGTAGCAGCAGGACAAAATACAGTAAAAATGCCGCCACACAGCCCGCCGTGCACAACAGGCGGAACCACTTTTTTTCGATCCGCTGTAAGGCTCCCGGAATCAGGAATACCTGCGCCGCGATCAGATAATAACCCACTCTGGACACCTCGGGAATAAAGGATCCGCAGCAATACACCACCAGTCCCATCAGATTCAGGTAAAAGTAATACCGGTATCTGCGGTCCTCGCGAATGCACTTCCGATAGCAGAACAGGCACAGCACCAGGGTACCGACGCATTTGCCGATATTGGCCCAGGAGATCTGTCCGTTGTCGAACATGGAATTCTCATAATACGGATAGAAATAAAATATAATTCTGCGATAGATGTCCTGCCCGAAGATCAGGGATAAGATCAGCAGCACACCCACGCCGTAATGCCATTTTTTTAAGCTTGCCCGCGACAGCAGACCCGCAATGATGTATGCCGGAATGACTAACAGCACCGATTTATGGATCGTAGCGCCAAGCAGCACCCACAGGATAAATTTGCCGTATTCGCCCCGCAGTACGTATTTCTGTGCATACATCGCCAGCGCCAGTGCAAAATAGTAGCGCACGGAATTCATACTGTTAAAATAGAACCCTTCCGTCAGTAGCAAAAATAACGACATGACATACCAGTCTGCCTGATCATGCAGGGATTTCAGGAAGAAAAACACTGTGATCAACGCGAAAAAGCCAAAAATCGGAAGATACGAGCCTTCCCCGAAGATCAGATGGAAAAATTTCACCAGAGCTACGAAGCCCTTTTCATAAGAGACATGTCTCCCCTGATCGATCAGCTGGAAATTCAGCCAGTAGACCCAGTAATCACCGCCTACTGCGATACGACAGGCGGATACCCCAAAAAGCAGCCCGAAGATGGCGATCTCCGCCACCAGGTTCCTCGCCTGCTGCCTGTCATAGCCCACACAGGCACCGGGCAGGCGTCTGCCGGACAGATATCCCGCCGTGTAGGCACTGTTACTCACAAAGCAGCCAAAGACAAACGTTACCGCCGTCAGTACGATATATACCAGTGCACTTTCCTCCATGTGGGGCTCCTTTCTTCCTGTCCGAATATTTTCTCAGGATATTTTTATCGGTGTCGCTCCCGATCCGATCGATCTATCTGTGCTTCGCCTCGCAGATGCCTTCCCGCATCCAGCGTTTTGCCTGCTTCAAGGACACATCGGCGCATAGTGTGCCCTTATGTGCATACAGGAAACGTAGTGCCAGGATCCACTCCAGTCTGCCGTACAGGTAATGATACAGCACACCTCTATCGTGGAAGAACTTCTCATTATAGCCCCGAAACCAGCTGGATTCTCCCGCCTCTTCCCTGCCAATAGTCACCGGCGCGGTATAGACGCGATATCCTTTTTTTATGAATTCTGTCAAAAACAGGCTGTCCTCGCCGTTGCTGTATTTCGCACCGCCGCCGAACAGGAGGGAAAACGTGATCCCGGATTCCAGTAATCTGTCTCTTCGGATGGCAAAGCTTACCGCCCCGTAGCGTCCGCAATTATACCAGCGTACCCGTTTCCGCTCTGTAATGTGATATGTTCTGCGTTCTTCCTCCACGGTAATGTTGAAAATGATCATATCCGCTTCGGGATTCCTCTCAAATTCCGCCAGGATCGCTGCTTCGTAGCCATCCTCATATACGATATCCGCATCCGAAAAAAGGCAGATATCACCCTCTGCCCGCAGGATCGCCTCATTACGGCTTCTGCCGATACCCCGCTCCGGGAAGCTGTAATACCGTATCAGATATTCTTCCCGCGGATCTGCTTCCGCGCTTCCCCCATGCCCTGCGATCTTCATCTCTTCATGGGCCAGCCGGTCGCACTGGTTGATGATCACCGCGTCCGACTGCAGGTTCATATGCTCCACTGTCTCCGGGAGTGTGGTATTCATCACAGATGCCAGAACTTCTACCTTCATTCCTGTGTTCCTCCCGGAAGAAAATAATATCTGCGGATCAGTTCTTCATCCGCATTCCACAGAAGCGCTCCGTCTATGGCGCAATCCTGTGCTGCCAGATATTCCAGGACTGCTTCGAGCTGTTTTCCCACATGGGGGCCTGCAGGTACCGCCAGGATCACCGCATCCGCCCCGCGCAGTGTCTCCGCGCTCTCCGGGCACAGCAGGGGACTCGGTACCGCGGTGAATTGCCACTCTTCGCTAGTCTTTACATCCTCCGCAGTCACTGCCGTACGCAGTTGTGAGATTACTTCCGCAGGATCCTCTCCCGGCAATATTCCGCACACCATGGCAGTAAGTTCCACCTTTCCGGTGCTCTTGTACCCGGTGTCTTTATTCCCGATATTCTTACGCTCCGTGGCCTTCTGCAACAGATATTTCACATTTTCAGCAAATCCCGCACTGTGCACCGTGCCGAGATCCTTCAGTCCGTAGCGTCTGCGCAGTGTCGCCGGCAGCCAGATACTGTCCCTGGACAATTCCCACAGAAGGAAGACCATCACCGACAAAAATAACGATACGACCGCCGCCAGTATTACGGCGCGGAGCGTCCGCACATCCGGTACTACTGCCTCTGCCAGGTTACCATGATCCAGTACTTTGATCAGCCGTATCTCCGCTATGGTCTCTGCAAATTCATTGCACATGGTCTCTTCCACCGCTGCTGCCAGTGCCACGCTCTCCGCAGGCTCCTGCAGGGTAGCTTTCGTCACCGGAATACTGAAATCGGAAGGAAGTGTGGCGGAAAGTGCGCTGGAAATGCTCTCTCTTCCCATCGCCAGGACCTCTGCTGCCTTCGTCTCTCCCCGGTCAGCTGCCTCCTGTAAATGTGTCTCCACACCGTCCAAAAACTCTCCGGTATGGATCAGACTGTTCCAGGTAGCCTCGTTGATATAGTAGGCTCCTGCCGCATTAGGGTTCTCAAAATATTCTACCTTATAAGTGGAAGAAGCCGCATACCCGGGATCAGGCTGCAGCAACACTTTTTTGACATAATAACCGCCGCCGAACAGTACCGTTCCCAGTACTGTCACCGCCAGTATTTTCCACAGATTACGGCATAAGCACAAGACCTCCAGCCGCAGATCAAAGGGTTCCTTCCCATAGCTTGCTTCCATGGTGCCTCCTTTTTCCTTCTCAGTTGTCATCTTTTTCCGCACGGCCATCATACTCTGCCTTGAAGGCTGTTACCTGTTCGCTCTCCACGCCCTCCGTGCTGTCCGGCCAGAACAGTACCTTCAGGGTCAGAAGCATCAGCTTCAGATCCAGCCATACCGAATAATTCTCGATATATGTTAAATCCAGTTTTAATTTATCGTAAGGAGATGTGTTATATTTTCCGTATACCTGGGCGAAGCCCGCCAGTCCTGCCTTCACCTTCATACGGAATGCGAATTCCGGCATGACCTCAGTATACTGGGCAATGATCTCCGGTCGCTCCGGTCTCGGACCGATGAAAGACATATCTCCCCGCAGGATATTGATCAGCTGGGGCAGCTCGTCCAGTCTGCACTTGCGGATCACCTTACCTACCGGTGTGATACGATTGTCATTTTTCTGTGCCAGGCGCGCCACGCCGTCTTTTTCCGCATCGGTACGCATACTGCGGAACTTCATGATATAGAATTTCCTCTGGCCGATGGTACATCGTACCTGCTTGTACAATACGGGGCCTCCGTCGTACAGCTTGATCGCCAGGGCTGTCAGCAGCATGAACGGAGATGTCACCACTAGAAGGATCAGGGAACAGATCACATCGATGAATCTCTTGATGAACCGCTGCTCCATGCTTAAGGAGTATTCCCTGGTCAGCAGGATCGGTGTATCAAATACGTGTAATTCCTCGGATCCTACTAAAATAACATCTGATATTTTAGGCATCACATAGACTCTGATGGAATGTGCGTAGCAGAATTTCAGGATTGTGTTACGGTCCTTCTCATTAATATCCCAAATGACCACCGCAGTGATCTCACCGTTTTGGTAATCCTTTAAAATCTCACGGCACAGTTCCTGCGAACCCTTTTTGATATGCTCGCATTTTGTGATCTTGTACTTATCCTTGCGGCTCTCGAACTTTTTACAAATATCCTCAATGGGACGGTCCCCGTGGATCAGCAGCAGTTCTCTGGGAGGGAATGCCGTCCGGTAGATCTTATTTGCAATATTGGCATAGATAATGACAGCTATGATCTGCAGGACTACCATCAACAGGAACATATCCGGCGGGAAAACGCTTCGCGCCATCATACACAATTCCGCATAGATCAGCATATCCGCCATCAGAGTGGCAAATACCTGGGAGAAGATGATCTCTGTATTTTTCAGATATCCCAGCCGCATACCGCCATACGTCACGGAGAAAAAGATCAGTATCACGCTGTAAATACCGTTCTCCAACAGAAAACCTCTGTACCAGATCTGCTGTAAGGGATCTACCAGCTGGAACTGGAAATGGAACTGCCACATATAAGCAAATAACGCGATCTCCAAAAGCAGGCAGATCGCTGACAATCCTATATTGATCAATCGCTTGAAGGATTCCCTTCTCCGCAATCTATTTACGTAATAATTGTTTGTATCCAAGACAAACTCCTCCAAATCTGTTTCCATACTTTGATGCTCATACGGGCCAAGGCTCTTGCCCCGGCATCCTTCTATATTCTCCGCTGCACTGCCCGCACCGCCCAGAAGCAGAAATGCCACGCGCTGTTTATCACAGACATTCCCTCTGCCTTACGGTACAGATTCCATATTCTGCGCAGAGCTTCCAGTTTATTGGATGACAGGGATTTCCCCGCTCTCCGATATTTTACCAAATTTTCATCCAAACCACAAGCTACATAACCCTGCCGCAGTATTCTCCACCACAGAGCGGTATCTTCGCTTTTGATCTGCGGCATCTGCAGCTGCTCTTTTGACAGTTGTTCCATGTCAAACATCACGGTGCTGGTAAAAATGGTAGTATTTTTCAATGCTTCTTTATACGTAATGGTGGCAGGAACGCGAACCACTTTTCCAGTTCCCTTGCCGTTCTCGTCCGCGAACTCGTACCCGGTGAACACGAAGGCAGCCTGTCTCTCTTTCAGAAAAGCAAGCTCCTTCTTAAGCTTATCCGGCGCCCACAGGTCATCCGCATCCAGATAGGCAAGATATCTTCCCCTTGCCTCATCGACTCCCAGGTTCCGCGCTCTCGCCGCCCCCAGGTTCGTCGGGTGGGTCAGCAGTCTGATCCTGTCATCCCCGGTGCGCTGTATATACTCCTCGATCCGCTGTCTGCTCTGATCCGGACCGCAGTCTTCGATGAGCAGCAGCTCCCAGTCCGTATAGGTCTGGGCGCGCACACAGTCCATGGTCTCTTCAATATATTTTTCAGCCCGGTACACCGGCACCACAATACTGATCATATCCTGTTCCATGATAATACCAATGCCTTTCAATGGCCTGCGTGCTTTCATCCGCAGGCAAAATATTCTTACAAATTCTAGTCTCCATCACTCATCTGCTACGACCGCTCACTTCTGCATCGTCAACAGATAGTATCCGTCCAGAGGCTGCAGCTTACTCCCGGCAGTGTTTTGCAGTTCCGAGAGTGTCTCCTTCCGCAGATTCCCCGGGAGCAGAACGATATCCACATTTTTCTCTGCCGCATATTTCAGGCAATCCGCGAAATCGATCGTCCGCGCTCCGGTACTTTCATCCATACGCACATATTCCGTCTCTCCGGTGGCTTCCAGATGGCTCATCCACAGATACAGATCCTCCTGTCCGGTCGCATAGGTGTCATAGGAATAGCTTCCAAGGGAGGCATCCCAGATGCTCCTGCCGTACACCGGATAGATCTCCGCGCTGTACGCCCTGGCGGCTGCCATGATCTCCTTCGGTGCCCACAGAGTAAAGCTGCCTTCTCCGCTCTCCGTCAGCCGGTATTCCGTAAGGCTTGCCAGCGTCTCCCAGGGTGACGTTTCTGGATTCTGTTGTATCGTCACATCCATGACAGGGATCTGTGCGGTCTGCTCTTTCGTCCATTCCGATACCGGATTGCCGCTTAAGAACACGATTCCCAGCAAGATCACCGTTGCCATAAGATTCGTAAGAGTTCTTTTTTTCCATAATCCGCATAAAAATTCTGCGGCAGCCCATGCAATCAGCGCTGTCTGCGGCACCACTGTCCAGATCCATACATACGAATAAAATGCGGTCTGGTATTTCATCAGAAAAAGTGCGCTCAACGGGCAGATGCATGACAATGCCGTCAGCCCGGTATACAGCCATAATGTCATGGTTGTCTTATTGCGATCCTTGCTGACAGCTCCGGCATACAGGGCATTCCGCCTGCGGATCGTATATCCCAGGTACAGCATCGCCACCAGCAATAGTGCCGCGAATTTTCCATGTTGCGTATAATCGGTCCAGCCGTTCAGGGCGGTTTTTAATAGTGTCATCCTGCCGCCTCCTTTTTCCGTCTGACGGGAAGCAGTGAAAGCAGCTTATGAAGCACGACCCAGCCAAGCGTCACAAGCAGGCAGACTCCGGCACCGTACAGGGTCCACACCATACAGGCTTCCACCAGCACACACAGGATCACGCCGAAGTACTTTCTCTCCATCAGGCAGGCGATCAGATACGGAAGTAGTACCACTGCCCGGATCGTCACTCCGCGGAAGCCTCCGTAGAAAATATCAAAGCCGTCCATGCCGGGCATATACGCTCCTACACAAAACAGTATTCCCACAATCAGCAGAAAGGTCTTCCTCTTCGTCCCATCTTCTCCGAAAATAACGGCTCCCAGCCTGCCGTAAGCCACATATCCAAGCAATAATGTCACGCAGGGAATCAGCCGGTATACTACATCCGCTGCGCCCATCCCCGTCCATCTGCAGACAGCCCCGTACAGGGTCGGAAGGCACAGTATCCGAAGCCTCAGCGGCATTGCTGCGGTATAGGGAACTCCCGTCAGGGGATCCACGGTATAGATGGCATTCTCCTTAAGGAAGGTATTCACCGTCTCCAGTGTCATATCTCCGTCCAGCCATGCCCGTTCTCCCGTAAGGATCCTCAGGATCTGCAACAGTATGAAAAACGCCAAAATTCCTGTCAGAATCCGCTGCGTTCTTAACACTTTTTTCTTCTCCGGTGCCATTTTACCGGCTATAACGGTGACTGCCACCGCCTTTTTATGTCTGATCAGACTGAACAGGATTGCCGCAATCACCATAATCACGATCTCTGCCAGCATCAGATCCATCACAGTCAAAAAAGACCACCCTAACAGGCAGCCTGCCAAATGGGCGACTTCCGTCAGCCCGATGATGATCAGGCTCCCCCCGATCAAAATATCTGATGTCCGAAAAGTCATTTTATCTCCCAACGCCCGCTGATTGAAACGCAGGCTTTTGTACATCTTATCATATTTATAGGAACTTGACAAATATTACGTTTCAGAACGTACCATAAACATACCATAAAAAAGCCACATACCGAAACTTCCCCTTTCGGTACGTGGCTCCTATCAGTCTGCCGGGGAGAATACTGCATCTACATGATCAACTCTCCCGATCTCTACAACAAAAACAATATGTTACATAGCCTTATAATCCAGTCGGATGTTATCCGCGATACGGGCGATATACTCGCTGTTCGTAGGTCTCGTCCTTCCGGTAGCTACAGAATAGCCAAAAATCTTCTCGAATGTCTCGACATTTCCTCTCGACCAGGACACTTCAATGGCATTCCTGATCGCTCGTTCTACCTTCTGGTCAGTGGTCCGGAAATGCTTCGCGATGGTAGGATATAACAGCTTGGTGACGCTGCTTACTACCTCCATGTCTTTTCCTGACAAAATGATTGCATCTCGTAAATAGTGATACCCCTTCAAATGAGCCGGAACCCCTATCTCCAACATGATTTTGGTTACATATCTCTCTAACTCTGAATCTTTTACTGCAACAATATCCAAAACAAGTCCCCCTTTTTACTTGTCGAGTATTGCTCCCTGGCAGTGACTGATAAAGAAATAGTATCATAGCTGTCGATTTTTGAAAAGACATTTTTTCGTTAAAATATAGTTAAGAAAGTAAAAATGTTACATTTCCCCCTGTTTTGTAACATTTTTTCGTTCAAAAAACCTTAGATTTCTTCTTTTACCAGATAAATCGGTCTGCGTTTTACTTCCATGTAAGCTTTTGCCAGATACTGTCCCAAAATGCCGGTGCAGAAGAACTGTACCCCACTGGTCATCAGGATGATGCATACCAGAGAAGGCCAGCCGGATACCGGGTCTCCGAAGATCAGCTTGCGCACAATAATAAAAATGATCATCAGAAAAGCGATCACGCAGAACAATACGCCGACAAACGAAGCGATCAAAAGCGGTGCTGTGGAGAACGCAGTAATTCCATCCAGAGAATATATAAACAGCTTCCAGAAATTCCACTTGGTCTCCCCCTTGGCACGCTCCACATTTTCATACTCCAGCCACTTGGTATTGAAGCCTACCCAGCCGAAGATCCCCTTGGTGAAACGATTGTACTCCCGCATGGACAGAATGGCATCCACCATCTGCCGTGTCATCAGGCGATAATCTCTGGCACCGTCCATCATCTCCGTCTTGGAGATTTTTTTCATCAGCTGATAGAACCTTCTGGCGAAAAAGCTGCGGATCGGCGGTTCGCCCTTACGGGTCACACGCCTCGTTGCCACAGAATCATAGCCCTTCCAGATCCACTCGAACATCTCCGGAAGCAGAGAGGGCGGATCCTGCAGATCCACATCCATCATTACCACGTAGTCTCCCTTTGACTTCTCCAGACCGGCGAACATAGCTGCTTCTTTTCCGAAATTCCTCGAAAAAGAAATGATATGGACCCGCGGATCTGCCTCGATCAGCTTTTTGACCTCTCGCACAGTGCCGTCCTTCGATCCGTCATCAATGTAGAGCAGCTCCAGTTCGATGTCTTTTTCTTTGAAAAATGTATCGTTCTTCGTCAGCTCCTGATAAAACAGGGCAACGCTCTCTTCTTCATTATAGCAGGGTACTATCACGCTCAACAGGCTCATCCTATAAGTCTCCTTAATATATATCTGTATAAATCATCTGATATATTGTCTCCGGTTATCGTCCGGTATATCATCTGGTTATATCATCCGGTTATATCATCCGGTATATCGTCCGGCTATATCATCCGGTATATCATCTGGTATATTATCCGGTTATATCATCCGGTTATATCATCTGGTATATCATCCGGGTATATCATCCGGTATATCGTCCGGTATATCATCTGCATATATACCCGGGAATAATTCGTCTCCGGATGGTTTCATTATACTATCCAAATGCATATCATTTCAAGGTCAACACTGTACTTTTTCCGCTTTTTGGATTATACTAAGTTTATGTATGTCCATCTGTGGGATAAGGGCATACCGGAAACGAGGTAAATAATGAACTTTTTTCAGGAATTTTTCAGTAATCATATTTTTCTGGCCGCTGCATGCGGCTGGCTGGTGGCACAGGTGCTTAAGACCATCATCCATCTCATCGTCTCCAAAAAATTCGTAGCGGAACGTCTCGTAGGCAGCGGTGGCATGCCCAGTTCTCATTCCGCCACTGTGTGCTCCCTGGTGACGGCGGTATGCTACGAATACGGTGCCGGAAGCTTCGAGTTCGCCATCTCCCTGATCCTTGCGATCATCGTAATGTACGATGCCATGGGTGTCCGCAGAGAGACCGGTATTCAGGCTCAGCTATTAAATGAGATGCTGAAGGTATTTGAGGATATGGGGCGCAGTGAAATATCCGCCCACGATAAATTAAAAGAATTCGTAGGACATACCCCCTTGCAGGTATTGATGGGAGCCATTTTAGGAATTTTCTGCGGTGTGATTCTTTACACTTTTGTATTTTAAGATTCGTCCATTATACTTGACAGAGGTGACATTTGTATGTGTTTTTTCAAAAGCAGAACTAGGACACTGTTAAGAGCCACCGCGCTTTGCCTGTCCGCTTCTCTCCTGTTGACCGCCTGTGGCCAGCAGAACAATAATAACGATATATTGAGCCCGATCCTGCCGGAGGACAGCCCGGCTTCCAATGCAACCTCCGGTGAAAAAATGCCGGATCCGGTGACGATCGTGGTGGAGGACGACACCAATCCGCCTGTGGAAGGTATGGTGCGCAGCCGTCTGACCAATGAGTGGGTGGATGCGGATGTCGCAGCAACCCGCCCCATCGCAGTCATGATCCCCAATGAAGCTTCCGCGATTCCACAGTACAGTCTGTCTGAAGCTTCCATTATCTATGAAGCCAATGTTGAGAACCGTATGACACGCATGATGGCAATCTATGAAGGCTGGGAAGATATGGACAAGATCGGTAATATCCGCAGCCTGCGTGATTATTACGCTTACTGGGCATTTGAGTGGGATGCCTTTTTAGTACATTTCGGAGGACCTTTTTTTATCAACGAGCTGATGGCAGAACCGGATACGCAGAATATTGACGGTACTTCCGGCACGGACGACGAGGCTTTCTTCCGCACCAGTGACCGCAGCAAGCCTCACAACGCTTATACTTCCGGTGCAGGTCTGTTAAAAGTCATTGAGAAAAAGGAATACAGCTTAAATTACCGTGGTCTCACCGACGAGAATCATTTCCGTTTTGCCACGAAGGCAGAGCCGAATACACTTGACCAATACGGCTCCAAGGCAAAAGATGCCACCTATATTGATATGTCGGGATGTTACCCCCTGACAAGATGTTATTTTGAATTCAATGAGGATGATGGACTCTATTACAGATCCCAGCATCTGTCCGGCAGTTCGGACGGTCCTCACATCGACGCCGTCACCGGGAAGCAGTTGTCCTTTAAAAACATTTTGGTGCAGAATACCTTTTACGAGGAATTGGGGGAAGGATATCTGGCGTTCCAGTGTCACGACACCACACGGGATGGGTGGTTCTTCACAAACGGACGTGGTATTCATGTCAACTGGGAGAAGACTTCCGATTACGGTGCGACGAAGTATTATGATGACAACGGCGATGAGATTGTACTCAATACCGGCAAGACCATGATCTGTATCGTGGAGAACGGAGATTCCTTCACGTTCCATTAAAGATGTAAATTGAGAGTTTGCGCGAGCAATGAGCCGCGCATAGGCATAGTGAAGACAGCGATGGGCGCTTGCGCACAAATCGCTGTCTTTACTTATGCCGTGATGCGGCGAACGCCGCGATATGAAATAAGATTGGCAGCGCCTTTTGCTGACAATCTTATGAATAGCGTGGCTCATTGCGGAGAACTGCCAATAAATGTGGAGCGCCTTTTGCGACACATTTATGAATTGGGGGCATGGCTCGTAACGTAGGGTTGCCGTAGACCGGACAAGTTCCGCCTGTGCCCATTCTTTTGCCTCAGTGTGGGCACAGGAAATAGGATCAAGCTTCTCTGTGCCCTTCTTCCGCCTCAGCGTGGGCACAGAAGACAGGATCAAGCTTCTCTGTGCCCTTCTTCCGCCTCAGCGTGGGCACAGGAGATAGGCGCAAGCTTCTCTGTACCCTTCTTCCGCCTAAACGTGGGTACAGGAGATAGGATCAAGCTTCTCTGTACCCTTCTTCCGCCTAAACGTGGGCACAGGAAATAGGATCAAGCTTCTCTGTACCCTTCTCCCGCCCCAGTGTGGGCACAGGAGATAGGCGCAAGCTTCTCTGTACCCTTCTGCCTTAAATAGTTTATGGGTAGGAAAAGCTTGTTTTGTTGCTGATACCCACGCTATGGAAAGTTTGAGGGTATCAGAAGCTTGTTTTGTTGCTGATACCCAAATTGTGAAAACCGGAAGGTATAACAAGGGAATTATATATTCCAGAATGCCTGCGGCAGGCGTTCGCCGCATCACGCCAAAAATAAAAACCGTGATTTGTGAGCATGCTCCCAATCACGGTTCTTATTTTGCCTATGCGCGGCTATGCTTTCGTAAACTTTCAATTTATTTCTCTTCCGCCGGAATCTGTTTCAGATTCTCCACAGGCTCCAGAATCTCATTGCTGCGGATATCAATGATAGGGCCACCGGTTCCTTCGATATACTCTCTGGTAATAGTGACTCTTCCGATGTTGTCATCCTTGGGGATCTCGTACATGATATCCAGCATGAAATCCTCAATAATGGAACGCAGGGCTCTGGCGCCGGTGTCGCGTTTCATAGCCTTTTCGGCGATGGCATCCAGGGCATCATCCGTAAATTCCAGTTTCACTTCATCCAGTTCCAGGAGCTTCTGGTACTGCTTCAGGATCGCGTTCTTCGGCTCTTTCAGGATCTTCACCAGCATCTCCTTGCTCAGTCCCTGCAGAGTACAGATGATAGGCAGTCGTCCGATAAACTCCGGAATCATGCCGAACTTACGGATATCCTCTACGGTCACCTTAGATAAGATATCGGTATCTTTATCGTATTTGTCCTTCAGTTCGGAATTAAAACCGATGGATGCGGTCTTGGTCAGGCGCTCCTTGATGATCTCATCCAGATCCGGAAATGCGCCGCCGCAGATAAACAGGATATTGCGGGTGTTCACCGTAGCCAGGGGCACCATGGCATTTTTGCTATTGGCACCTACCGGTACTTCCACCTCGGCACCCTCCAGTAATTTCAGCATTCCCTGCTGTACACTTTCACCACTGACATCCCTGGAATTGGTATTTTTCTTCTTGGCGATCTTATCGATCTCATCAATAAAGATAATACCTTTCTCTGCTTTCTCTACATCATTACCGGCGGCTGCCAAAAGCTTGGAGACTACGCTCTCAATATCATCACCGATATATCCTGCTTCCGTCAGTGACGTAGCATCGGCAATCGCCAGAGGCACATCCAGCAGTCTTGCCAGTGTTTTCACCAGATAAGTCTTACCGGAACCGGTGGGGCCGATCATAAGGATATTGGACTTCTCAATCTCGATCTCATCCATGGTATCAGTCGCAACTCGCTTATAATGATTGTATACTGCAACAGAGATAACCTTCTTGGCTTTTTCCTGTCCTACCACATACTCATCCAGACTTGCCTTGATCTTATGGGGTGCCGGAATATCTTTAATATTGAATACGGGCTTGGGACCTTCGGCTTTCTTTTTCTTCTTGAGTTTTTGCTTGTTGGGAATGCCGCCGTCTCCCTGGAGGTCTGCCAGGTTCACAAAGCTGATATTGGGGAAGCCGTTCTGTCCGCCAAACTGGTTCAGATCGCCTGGATTGTTCAGCATACCCTGGTAGTCGAACTGACTCACGGTCTCCATAGTCTTGTGCATACAGTCATCACAGATGCAGATATGGTTAGGCAGCTTGAACATTCTGCCGGCTTTGCTCTCCGGTCTGCGGCAGATAAAGCAGACGTCCTCATATTCGCTGCTGTCCTTTTTGTCCTCTGTCTTTTTCTCAGCGGAATTTTCACCCGCAGTATCCACGACCTGCGTATCCTCGCTATTTTTTTCATTATCCCGACTTTCTCTCAGAGTGGTCTCTGTTTTCTCTTCCTCGGGAATTACTTCTCTATAATCATCATTATAATTATCAGTCATGTTATTCTCCTCTTTGTCTATTGCGCAGTGCTCATCTCAGTATCACTTCGTTCTACCTCGATGTCCGGGCTTCGCCCTACACGTATCGTGTCTTACATAAATCCCGCCTGCAAGCAGTCGGTTTTCATAATCCTCGATCCTTACTACTTTCTTCTCGCAGCGCTCAATGCGGTATCACTTCGTTCTACCTTGATGTCCGGGCTTCGCCCTACACGTATCGTGTCTTACGTAATCCCGCCTGCAAGCAGTCGGTTTGCGTTATCCACGATTCCTGCTGCTTTCTTCTGGCACTGCTCATGCCTACGTTTATTATATCTAATTCGAATGGCTGCTACAAGTGAAGTTTTTCTAAACAAAATCCCCGGGAGAGCCAGTTGGTCTTCCGGGGATTATTCTAACCATCCGATTTTTGTGATTAAAAATCGCTATATTTATTTTTTGTCTGCAGGTCTGCTGCCCAGTGTCAGATTCAGTTCTACAGATACATATTCACCGTTCTGAGGTCTCTGTACCGTTATGGTTGCGGAATCACCCGCTGCATAGTACTGTAATGTCTTCTGAAGATCAGAGTAGGACGAGATGCTGCTACCGTCGAATTTTGTAATGATATCACCTTTCATGATACCGGCATTCGCTGCTGCACTGCCTTCCTCTACGGATACTACATAGATGCCTTCCGGCATGTTGTACATCTGAGAGATCTGGGAAGTTACTTCCTGCCGAGAGATACCGATGTAACCGACTTCATCCTCAGCTACCTTGGTTCTGGTCTGACGCTCCATCAGATCTGCAATGATAGGACTTGCCGAAGTAATCGGGATAGCATATCCCATACCTTCTACGGCAGTACCACCGATCTTGTTGGAGTTGATACCGATAACCTCACCATTCATGTTCAGCAGTGCACCGCCGGAGTTACCGGGGTTGATGGCTGCGTTGGTCTGGATGAAAGTACCGGTAGAGCCGTTCTCCAGACCGGTAGAGCCGTTCTCCAGAGTGATCTCACGATTTAGGGCACTTACGATACCGTTGGTAACGGACTGACCATATCCAAGAGCATTACCAATGGCAATTACCGGCTCACCAAGCTTCAGGTCATCACTGCTGCCCAAAGTAGCAACGGTAATGGCATTCTTGGTATCATCGCTCAGATCATTTAAAGATACTGCGATCACTGCCAGATCCATATCGGAATCCAGTCCTTTGACTTGTGCCTGTGCTTCACTGCCGTCGATAAAAGTAACAGTCAGCGTATCTGCGCTCTCTACTACGTGGTTGTTAGATACGATCAGCAGCTCATCATCCGTCTTGCCTACAATAATACCGGAACCGCTGGCCGCTTCTTCCTGTGTATACTGCTGGCCGAAGACATTAGCTGTCTCAGTAAAGTTATTCACAATCGATACCATGGCAGGCATGACCTTCTCCACCACATCAGATACATCAGACTCTACATAAGTAACGTTGGTCGCAAGCTGTGGTGTACTCTGGCTGCTCTCTGTTGCAGCTTCGGAAGCAACCTCACCCACCACTGCGGTATCCGTACCGGTCTTAAGCATCCCGGTGCCCTGTTGTACCGCATAGAACCCGATACCGGCAAACAGTCCGAAGAAAAGTCCCAGGCTGACACTTACCATAGCTTTCCGGAAATAGCCTCCATGCTTTTTGGAGTTCTTAGGTTCTGTATTGCTGCCGGTGCTTCCGCCCATCTGGTATGTGGTGTAACCGTTTGCACTTCCCGCAGCGCTTACACCGCTGAATGTACCGGTTGTATTTTCATTGCCGGTTTCGTAACCGGAAAAATTATCATTCTCGTACATAATGCTTCCTCCTATCCTATCTGTAAGTGAGAAATTCTTTTTACCATTCTTCGTTGTTATTTCATTTCTTACTCTCACCTTATGAACACAGTATAACCGTCAATTGTGACCGAATTGTGATAACTTTCTGAAGCAATTATGAAAGATCAAAAAAGTCCCGAAGAAGCATTATGCCTCTCCGGGATGTACTTTTTTATAAATAATTACTCCACAGTAACAGATTTTGCCAGGTTTCTGGGCTTATCCACATCGCAGCCACGTCCCACTGCCACATAGTAAGCAAACAGCTGCAGAGGAATGATTGCCAGAGAATTGGTAAAGTACGGATTCGTCTCGGGAATGTATACCACATAATCCGCTGCCTTCTCAATTGCTTTGTTGCCCTCGATAGTAACCGCCATGACAAAAGCGCCTCTTGCCTTTACCTCTACCATATTACTGATGGTCTTCTGGAACAGAGCCGGCTGGGTTGCCAATGCCACTACCAGGGTGCCATCTTCGATCAGGGAAATGGTGCCATGCTTCAGTTCTCCGGCTGCATAAGCCTCGGAATGGATATAGGAGATCTCTTTTAACTTCAGGGATCCCTCCAGGGAAATCGCATAGTCAATGCCACGTCCGATGAAGAAGATATCTCTTGCGCCCACGTAACGGTTGGCGAAATGCTGGATCTTCTCCTTCTGTCCCAGCAGCAGTTCGATCTGATCCGGCAGGCATCTCAGGTCAGCCAGCATTCCGGCGAACTTCTCCTGATCAACGGTTCCACGCACCTTGGCGAACTTCATAGCCAGCATGTAAAGTGCGGTCAGCTGTGCACTGTAAGCCTTGGTCGTTGCAACGGCGATCTCGGGACCTGCCCAGGTGTACATAACACTGTCAGCCTCTCTGGCGATGGAACTGCCGACGACATTGACGATACCCAGTACCTTGAATCCCTTTTCCTTGGACTCCCGTAATGCTGCCAGAGTATCCGCCGTCTCACCGGACTGGCTGATGACGATGACCATATTGCCCTTCTGCAGGATAGGATCTCGATAACGGAATTCGCTTGCCACGTCCACTTCTACCGGGATTCTTGCCAGTCCTTCAATGACATATTTTGCGGTAACACCGGTATGATATGCGGAACCACATGCCACAATATGGATTTTTGTGATCTCCTTAATCTCCTCATCGCTCATATTCAGTTCTTCGATGACAATATCATTATCCTTGATACGGGGAGAAATGGTATCGTTGATGGTCTTAGGCTGCTCGTAGATCTCCTTCAGCATGAAGTGCTCATAGCCTGCCTTCTCAGCTGCATTGGCATCCCAGTCGATGGTAACCGGCTGTTTTTCTAATTCTTCTTCATCTACGGAGAAGAAACGCAGACCATCCCGCTGTAATTCCACGACTTCCTGATTGTCTACATAATATACGGTTCTGGTGTATTTCAAAATAGCGGGGACATCGGAAGCGATAAAGCTGCCGTTTTCGCTCTTACCTACGATCAGAGGACTGTCCTTACGGGCTGCAAAGATCTTATCCGGCTGGTCAGCGAACATAATTCCCAGTGCATAAGATCCTTCCACACGGTGAAGCACTTTGGTGATGGCTTCCAGGGGGTTTCCTTTATAATAGTAGTCTAACAGATGTGCCAGTACCTCGGTATCTGTCTCGGATACGAACTGATAGCCCTTATCCTGCATCTTTTTCTTCAGGGGAATATAATTCTCGATAATTCCGTTGTGTACTACGGCGATCGTTCCCGCATTGTTCATATGGGGATGGGAGTTAATGTCACTGGGAGCGCCATGAGTTGCCCAACGGGTATGTCCGATACCGGAAGTTCCCTTCATATTTGCACCGCCATGGGTCAGATTCTCTAAAACCTTCAGTCTTCCCACTGCCTTTTTGGTGTTGATCTTCTCACCATCAAAAATGGCCATACCTGCGGAATCATATCCACGGTACTCCAGTTTGGACAGACCGTCTAAAATGATCGGTGCTGCCTGTTCTGTTCCAATATATCCTACGATACCACACATAGTCATGCATCCTTTCTGTTCTGTTTCCAGTATTCTTTGTTGGAAGTAAAAGCAAGAACCCATTTTTTCGGGAGCCTGCGATAATTCTTACCTAATAGATAGCCTGCATATTTACAGGCACATTGTATATAAAAATGGGGCAATTTTGCGGTCATATGTTGTTCCCGCAGATATGCCGTCACATCTTTCACCATCCGTTTTCCTTCGGATTCCGAAGGATACGCCGCAAACACTTCCGGGTGTTCTGCCTGGGATACCCCCAGATCGAAATTCCTATGGAACTGCTGCCCATTGGTATAGTTATGAGAGTGTACAACCTCAGCATCCGCCGCATAAGCGATCGAATAGCCGGCTTCCACTACCTTCGCCGCATAAATCATGTCTTCATTAAATATGGTATGTCTGACAAATCCGCCCAGTTCCTCATAAATCTCCCTGCGATATGCCGCACACACATTAGAGCAGAAAAAAGTCTTGATACCCAGGGTCTTAAGATCCTCCGCAGATTTGATCCGGGATTTGTCAGGATAATTGAATTCTCTGGTATAGCTTTCTACCGGTGTGGAATCTTTTCTCGGCAGCTGTCTGGCATAGGACACTGCTGTGCTCCCCTGCAGAGGTTTGAGAAGATTTTCTATCAGCTTATTATCTACCGGCATGGCATCCTGCGTCATCATGACAAAGACATCGGCGGAAGACTTTTTCACGCCCATCCGTCTGGTTCCGCCATGGTCGAATTCCCGTTTGGATACATGATATACTTTTATATTCTGATACTGCTCTAAAAATCTGGTTCCGTAGATCAGCTGTTCAAAATACTTCTCCTCCGTATTTAAGAGGATCACCTGATGTACCGACACGCTCTGACTGCCAAGCTTATCCAGTAATGTAAATAATTCTTTCCCCGGTTTATACAGAGGAATAATCACATCGATCTCCATGACAGAGCGCTCCTTACTTTCCAATCTCTGGTTTATTATACTTTATCGCAGTCGGTTACACAAGTTTTTTTCTAAAACAGAAGGGAGCCCCGATCTATTCGGAAGACTCCCTTGTATTCCAGTTCGCTTATTTATTCAGGTACGGTGATGTGTCTGCATTAATCTTTCTGCTGTATTCCTTTACACTGTCGGTAACAGTATAGTTCGCATCATCAAACAGGAACTGATGGAGCCATACTACATTACTCTCCAGATCCACAGGGATAACACAGCTTCCCTTAGCACCGATGTTGCCGGTGTCACGCATGGTCTCCTCGGGGAAACCTCCCTCATCCACAATACGATAATTTGCAATATTGCTTAACAGATCCAGGATATCCTTGGAATCCAGGCTGGTGTAGATATCATCGATCGCATTATTGAATACCTTGGAAAGTGTTGCGTAATCTGCTTTCTTCGCCTGATCTTCAATTGCCTGAATGACCTCACGCTGACGGGCAGCACGCTTGAAATCGTTACCTGCGGTATAACGGATACGGCAGTAAGCAGTGGCCTGCAGACCGTTCAACAGCTGCGTTCCGGTCTCGGTTACCGGTGTATAGTCGCACTTCAGTACTTCTGCAATACCGATCTGATAGTTGTTGATATGCTTGATCTCCTCGGAGTCTACATCGATATAGATACCACCCAGACCATCGATAACTTCGCTCAGTCCCTTATATCCTACGGTTACAAAATTCGTAATATCCATATCCAGGTTCATGTTCAGCATCTTAACTGCCTGCTCCGCTCCACCGTAGGAGTAAGCTGCGTTAGCTTTCTGATAAGAATCGGTACCGATATTCAGGTAGGTATCACGATATATGCTGACCAGCTTGATATCACCGGTATCCATGTTAACACTGGCGATCATAACACTGTCGCTTCGGCTGCCCTTGTACAACTGGCTTTCTTTTGTCGCATCCACACCGAACAATGCGATGTTCATATAGCCCTTCATGGTCTCGTCCTGCTGCACCTCTTCGGGAATCCGGAGTTCTTCGGTCTCTAAGACAGTGAATTTCGGGCCTTCGTTATTGGTATGTGTCATTACCAGATACAGTACTGCTATCATGACCAGGATCACTACGATCTCTATGCCAAAGATGATAACTTTTCTTCTCTTCTTGGCTGCACGCTGCTTCGCGGATTCTCTCTTTTGTCCGTTACTGTTGCCGGCAGGTCTCGATCCGGAAGGTCTCTGTCCGGAAGGTCTCTGTCCCGCAGGTCTCTGTCCATTCCCGGAAGGTCTTCTTCCGCTTCCGGCAGGTCTCTGACCATTGCCGCCATGATTGTTAGAATTTGTTGCCATCTTGTTTTCTCCTTGCATTCGTAAATATTTAATAAGCATTTTTATTGATGAATCCGGTAAAGAAGGTCATCAGAATAATCTTGATGTCAAACCCTACTGTCCAGTTCTCAATATAATAAATATCGTATTCGATCCTCTTCTTGATGGAGGAATCGCCGCGCAGACCATTCACCTGTGCCCAGCCGGTCAACCCCGGTCTTACCTGATGTTTTACCATGTAACGGGGAATCTCTTCCTTGAACTTCTCCACGAACTGGGGGCGTTCCGGTCTCGGTCCCACCAGACTCATATCTCCCTTAAGGATATTAAACAGTTGCGGAAGCTCGTCAATACTGGTACGCCGTAAAATCTTGCCGATTCCCGTGACACGCGGATCGTTCCGCACTGTCCAACCCTTTTTCTCTTCCGCCGCCGACTGCATTGCCATACTGCGGAATTTATACATGTAAAACGACTTATTATGAAGTCCTACCCGTTCCTGCTTGAAGATCACAGGTCCGGGACTGGATAGTTTTACCAATATAGCCGAAAGTAACATGATCGGTGAAGTAATGATAATACCGAAGATGGAACCGACAATATCCATTGCCCGTTTGATCATCATGTTACCGGTATTCGTCAGGGGCACATAACGGATATTGATCACCGGCAGTCCCATCAGGTCCTCTGTATAAGGTCTGCTGGGGATCAGACTGCTGTAATCCGGAATGAATTTCGTGTGCACACCGGACTTCTCACAGATGTCTACCACGCCCTCCAGATAATCGTAATCCTTCAAAGACAATGTAATAGCGATCTCATCCAGCTTGTTTTCCGGCAGAATGTATTCCAGATTACCAAGTGTTCCCAGGACTTTTACCCCTTTGTAGGTGGTGCCTCCCGGGATGTGTTCATCCAGAATACCGCACACCACATATCCCCATTGAGGATTCGCAAGTATCCGGTCGATATATTCCTCCGCTGCTCTGGAATACCCCACCAGCAAAATATGCTTCAGGTTGTATCCCTTTTTACGCATAGACCGTAAGGCTTTGCGCATGAAAATACGGAATACGGAGGTCAGGAACACATTCAGGACATAAAAAATCGCCATGACGGATCGTGAAAAGTTGATCTCACGGATGATCATATACAGGATAATGATCAAAGCCGCCAGGCCAATGGTATTTGCCTGCAGAATACTGTATATCTCATGTCTGCGGCGGACGGTTCGCTTCGGAGAATACACGTTGCACCGGTAATACAGAAACATATACCCGGGTACAATAAAGGGAAGCAGCATGTAGTAATCCTGAATCGGCAGGACACCGATCCCCGGACCGTCATTCAATATATAAAATTTGATATAATAGGCAAGGACAAAGGATGCTGCTGTGATCAGCGCATCTATTATCACAAGAAGCCTGTTAAAGACTTTCTGGTTGTCTTTTATCATATAGGTCACCCAATCTGTAAGTCTGAAAAGCTTCTTTTTAACGATTTCATTCTACAATAACAGTGTTTTTTTCTCAACTTAAGAATTTATGAAGCAAATTCTTAAGATTTCATAAGAATTCGAAAAATGTTCAGGTACAGCTGCCACTGGATCTTCACATAGTTCCACAAATGACTCCATTGAAAGCGTACTTTCGTCTGCTTTCCCACAGGTCCGACAGATCTCTTCAGACCATTCAGCAATCCCTTCAGGTATAGTTTTCCCATTCTCTTCTTGCAAAAAAACAGAAATTTTATGCCAAATCCAAGCAAAAAAAATGGCAGATTCAGGATCCACTGAAAAAGCGGCATGTTTTTCCCGATGACACAGACATTATTGGCGGAGGACAGTTCTGTCTTCCGCATATTATACCGGGACCCGGTGGATGCACTGCCATAGTGCAGTACAGCTGCCGCAGGCTCGTACCGGTTCTCATAACCATAGATCCGGGCGCGGTAACCAATATCCAGATCCTCCAGATAGGCAAAATGGTTTTCATCAAAATAACCGATCTCTTCAAATACGGAACGTCTGTAAATCGCCGCTCCTCCACAGGCGGAAAATACGCTGACATTTTTTTCGTATTTGTCTGCCGGGCGTCCTTTTCCGCGGGAATACGCCCATCCCAGGACGCAGTAACGATCCCCGGCATCATCGATAAGCTCCGGCTTGTCCCACATGAGCATCTTCGCACTGACGGAGAATATCCTCTCGTCCTCACGGATGGCATCGTACAATCCCCTCAAAAATCCCGGTTCCACTTTGGTGTCATTATTTAACAAGATCACATAGGGACTCTGTGCCTTACGGATTCCGAGATTCACTGCATGACAGAAACCGGTGTTTTCAGGCATCGGGATCAGGCTCACTCTTACTCCCGACTTCCGGCACCATTCCTTTTCCAGATATTCCACACTTCCGTCCGCAGAGGCATTATCGATGATCAGTACTTCGTATTCCGGAGCGTTCTCCTGTCTCTCACACAGAGAGGTCATGCACTCCGGCAGATATTTCATTCCGTTGTAATTTGGTATAACAACTGTTATTTCACTCATAATGTCTTACACTCCCCCGGATATTCCGGCAGATAAAGCAATCTTCCCTGTTGCCGTAATGCTTCGGACAATCGCAGACTTAAGGTTCGGATGTCCACCCCTGCCGGCAGTACAGTTACATCAAATACCGGTTGCTCTCCCGGGTGTCTTCGTATCTCGGTATACGGAACTCCCACAATGTTCTCGAATACTTCCCGGCAGGAAGGCTGAATACGAATACAGCGAAGATCCAGCGCCTGCGCATCCTGGGACAACTCCGCTCTGTGAAGATATCCTCCGAATCCCTGCCTCAGTCCCTCGTAGAACACCTTCCCCTCCGCAGTCATTCTGCCGCCGATGATCTTGCCAGTCTTCCCGGACAATACTCTGCCCCCCACGGCTGCCACATCCGGGCGGTTCTGTAATACATCTGTATACTGTAAACGATAAAATCCCACATGCCTGGTCTCACAGGCAGTTGCAGGGATCCCCCGCAATGCGGCATGATCCCGCAGAGCCCGAAGTCCTGCCTCGTAAGCGTATTTTTTGCTGTGGGGATTGGCTGCTGTGGATGCCTCGTGGCATCTCCAGTGATACAGCACTTTGGGGATATGAAGAATACTCTTCTCCCCGGCCTGCCCGTCCGTCGCCAGCACTTCTGCCACAGCCCGTAACACCAGGTCATAGTCCTGGGCGCCGTCACATTCCGGTCGGAATTGCAGTCTCTTCATCAGTTCCGCATCCATGACCAGGAAATGACAGATATAGTTATTGCTCAGAATTAAATCGTAATTAAAGTTTTCTTTATGATTTGGATCATAGTATCTTGTCTCTTCTCCATCGCACTTATCCTCATCGGAATAGATGAAAGCGGCTTTGACACCTCTGTCATATGCTTTGGTGACCGCGTCTGCCATTTCGTACAACGCATCCGGTGTCAATACATCATCATGATCCAGCAGACCGATATACTCTCCCTTTGCATAGGGAAGTGCTTGATTGGTGTTAGCAGCAATTCCCGCATTTTCTTTCAGATGCACATAGCGGATCCTGGGATCTGCTGCGACAGGTTCTGTCTCCCCATCCGTCGGCTGCTCCTTCAGGAATCCCTGCTGCCTCAACGTCTCCTCTACACTGCGATCCTCAGTAGCATCCGCCAGGATCAGTTCCCAGTGGGGATAGCTCTGTACCATAACACTTGTTATCATTCGTTTCAGATAGGTCTCCGGAGTCCGGTAAAGGGGTACCACAATGCTGAAAGTAATGGGATTGTCCCATTTTCTGTCACTCTGCTTTTCCAGTTCCTCTTCCGAACAGGGCACAAAAAAATAGCGGTCTGTCTCTGTCAGGCGCTCCCTTACAGAGATCCAGGTTTCCCTCAGGCCGTTACGTTGCAGATAATATAGAGTTTTCTTAAGGTTTGCCTTGTTTAGCTTTGCCACAGATACCTCCGAGTTTTTAGAAATAGCAACAGCAGCCACCATTCGCAAAATCGCTCTTACGAGCTTTCCTTTTGCTCATGTTGGTTATCTCGCCCTATAAATAGTATTGTATATTCTTACGAACGCAAGCGTTCGACGTATATGCAATACTATTTACACTGCTCTGCTGTTGCCGCAAAAGAGCAAATCGTCCTGTCCGGACGATTCGCTCTTAAAAAACTATACTAATTTATAAAATTCTCACTTATAATACTGCCTTTACATCCTCGGTCAGCTTCTCTACCTTAGCCTTTGCATCCTCTAAGCTGGTTCCTTTGACGCCCATGTAGAACTTGATCTTGGGCTCGGTTCCGGAAGGACGTGCACAGCACCATGCATTATCGGGAAGCTCGAAGTACAGAACATTGGACTTGGGAAGCCCTGTGGTGGTCTTCTCGCCGGTCTCCATGTCAATGATGACATCGTTCTGGTAATCGCGGAACTTCTCTACCTTCAGATCTCCGAATGCCTTAGGAGGATTCTTACGAAGCTTATCCATGATCTCGGCGATCTGTCTTGCACCGTCGATACCCTTCATGGTGATGGTGTACTGGGTCTCCTTGAAGTAACCGTACTTCTCATACATGGATACCATCATATCCCACAGAGTCATGTTGTGTTTCTTGCAGTAAGCTGCTACTTCGCACAGACACATTACCGCTACAATAGCATCCTTATCTCTTGCGTGGGTACCTGCCAGACAGCCGTAGCTCTCTTCCAGCCCAAATACATAGTTGTTGCTGCCGGTCTGCTCGAAGAGCTTGATCTGCTCGCCAATGAACTTGAATCCGGTCAGTACCTCGATCAGCTTTACACCGTAAGTCTGTGTAATAGGCTTGGTCATGTTAGTGGTAACGATGGTGGTTACCAGGGCAGGATTCTCGGGCATGGTACCGGTTGCGGTCTTCTCTCTTAAGATATATTCTGCGATCAACATGCCGGACATATTACCGGTAAATGCCACATACTCGCCGGTCTTAGTATCTTTTGCATAGACACCCAGACGGTCTGCATCGGGATCGGTTGCCAGAACGATGTCTGCATCCTTCTCCTTCGCCAGACGTAAAGCATAGGTAAATGCCTTGGGATCCTCGGGGTTCGGATAATCCAGTGTGGTAAAGTTCGGATCCGGATTCTCCTGCTCGGGAACCACATAGACATGCTTGAAGCCTAACTCGGACAGGATACGTCTTACCGGCTTGTTACCGGTACCGCATAACGGAGTATATACGATCTTGATATCATCTGCCATTTCCTTGATAACATCGGGATGAATGATCTGCTTTTTCAACTCTGCCATGTACTTGTCGTCGATCTCTTTGCCGATCACTTCATAGAGTCCTGCTGCCACAGCATCCTCTCTGCTCATGGTCTTCACGGTATGATAATCCTTGATAGACTGTACTTCGGTAATGATGTCCTTATCGATAGGAGCGGTTACCTGTGCGCCGTCCTCCCAGTATACCTTATAGCCGTTGTACTCAGGAGGGTTGTGACTGGCGGTCACTACAATGCCTGCGGTGCATCCTAACGTCCGAAGGGCAAAGGACAGTTCCGGGGTAGGTCTTAAAGATTCAAAAATGTATGCCTTGATGCCGTTGGCTGCCAGACATCTTGCTGCCTCATCAGAAAACTCGGGAGACATGCGGCGGGAGTCAAATGCAATTGCCACCCCCTTACTCTGTGTACCGCGCTTGATAATATAATTGGCAAGACCCTGAGTTGCCTTACGAACAGTATATACATTCATACGGTTGGTTCCCGCACCGATCACACCACGTAAGCCGCCGGTACCGAATTCCAGTTCCTTGTAAAAACGATCTTCCACTTCTGCTTCATTGTTACGGATTGCCAGAAGTTCATCCTTGGTCTTCTGGTCAAAATAATCATCATTTAACCAGAAATTCAGTTCGTCCATATAACTCATTTTCCTATCCTCCTGTTTTATCGCTATCTTTCAATATCTTTCCATATCTTCAGTAAACGCTCTCCGGTGATATTTTACCATAGATTCCCTCTACTGAAAAGAACTATTTAACGTCAGCTAACTGCCGGATCCTTCAGTGCGTAATCGCTGCGATCCAGAGAGAAATTCGGATTGTAATATGGATCTCCCGCTTCCAGTTCGGCCTGCCATTTTTCACGGAAATGCTCGGATTCTTTGTTGTAGCGCTCGGCCTTCTCCCCCTGATCGTCCAGTCCTCTGGAGATGGATTCGTAATGATACAGCTCCGCAAAAGGAGTCCACACATTCAAAAGTCCCAGTTTACGCAATTTCAGGCAGAAATCCACATCATTTAAGGAGATCACAAAGCTCTCATCCAGCCCCCCCACCTGTTCATACAGACTCTTTTTCACTAACAGGCATGCACCGGTCACAGCTGTGACGTTCTGGGTATAACACAGACGTCCCATATAGCCCAGGTTCTGTACCGGAATGCGGTAATGGGTATGTCCTGCGGTACGGTGTGCTCCCAGTCCGATGACCACACCGGCATGCTGGATCGTCTTGTCCGCATAATACAGCTTGGCACCTACGGCACCCACATCCTCTCTCTGGGCATACATCAGCATCTCTTCCATCCAGTTGGCCGTGATAACCTCCGTATCGTTGTTCAGTAACAGGATATATTCCCCGGAAGCATAGGATACACCCAGATTATTCACTGCGGAATAATTGAAATCTCCGTGATAAGTCACTACCGAGATCCTTCCATCTTCGCTGTGCAGCACACCGCCGTCATGACCGCAGACTGTATGCAGCTTGCATCTTTCTTCATAAGAATCGCCACCGGAGCGTCCTAACAGTTGGGAATAATAGTCCCGGATCTCGGGTGTGGTACTGTTGTTCTCCACCACAATTATCTCTATATTACTCCAGGTACTGTTCTTCTGAATCGAAGTGATACAGCGTTTCAGATCCTCAACGTGATCCTTATTGGCGATCACGATGGAGATCTTCGGATCTCCCAGAATCTGATAGCGAATACGGAAAATCGTGGCACAGGCCCTGGTACTGGTAATCTGAAAATGCTTAAAGCCATGCTTTTTCAGATGATCCGCCACAGCCCCCCTGGCCGCCTCAATGGCATAGGGCTTCGCGTCAATGCTGGCTGCGGTACTGCCCTCATGACTTCTCCAGTAGTACATCAGTCTGGGAACATGAACGATTTTTTCCGCTCTGTCGGTCAGGCGCAGGATCATATCATGATCCTGGGCACCATCAAATGCCGTACGGAACAGTTCCTCTCCCTCTAACAGCTTTCTGGAAAAGACGCTGAAATGGCAGATATAATTATTTGCCCGCAGATTGTCCGGTGCATAGTCCGGCTTAAAATGCATGGTCAGCATCTTGTTAATGTCGTTTTCTTTGAATGTGGTCTCATCACAATAGAGATAATCCGCTCCCTGCTCGTTGATCTCCTTCACATAAGCATACAATACCGAGGGGTGCAGAATATCATCCTGGTCAAACAGACCGATATAATCTCCGGTAGCCAGCTTGTAACATTCGTTGGTATTATAAGAGATACCGCCGTTATGATCCAGGTGCTTATATACGATACGACCGTTTGCCTTCGCCGCATATTCCCTGCAAAGTTCCCCGATATAGGAATGCTCCTCGTCGGAACCGTCTGCCAGACACAACTCCCAGTTGGGATAAGTCTGGTTCATGACGCAGTCCAACATCTGGATCTGGAACTCTCTCTTATTGTTCCACAGCGGAACGAGAATACTGATCTTCGGCATATAAGGGAATATCGTCTCTTCCTCTTTTTTTCTCTGTGCTGCATCGGGAAAGCTTCCGGTTCCGTAGGACTCCATCAGACTCTTCTGGCGGGTCTTGTTGCGGATCTTACGCAGGATATCCTTCGGTCCACCGCAATGAGACAAGCGATCCCTCTGTCTCTGCGCAAAATGGATCAGGCTTCTCGCCGGACCTGTGGCTTTCCAGAATTTATTCTTTTTGATCCGGTCCAGTTTGAACTGCAGGTCCTCTTTTTCCGATTCCAGCACTACGATCTTATCTGCCAGGTCCGCACATTTCTCGTGCTCCCTCTCGTAGGCTTCTTGATAATTGATCTCAGACATGTTTTTCCTCCGTCAAATATTTTCCTGTTGTATTCCACAGTTTCAGCTTACTGATCCGATGAACCGCAAGAACGGCGATTCCATAATTCCCCGGAGGCAGCTGCTCTGTCTTCCGTTTCACACAGAACCCCCCCAGCGCCACATTTTTCTGGTCCGGAAGATTCTCCTCCAGTTCCTGCCTATATGCGGGTAAGATATTCATGGTCCATACCTTCCGGTCCGCCTCCCGCTGTCCCTGCGTATCTTCGGGAAACAATACTAAAAATTTATCATAACATGCGTTATCGTCTCCCAGGATCACACTGTACCCCTGGATCCGCTCCGGTCCTGCGGTTTCTACCCGTGCCATCAGGCAGTCATCCTGTCTTGCATTTTCCAGAAGCTCCTGCCTGCTCTCACATTGCCATGCCGGCTCCTGTAAAAGATTCCGGTCCGTAAGATATGCCGGAACCACACGACTGTCCAATCCTTCCCGGTTCAGTCCCATAGGGTAAAAAGGATCCACTCCGCGGAACTGAGGATGCATCTGGTAAAGCAGTTCTCTCTCTTCCGTCAGGCGTCGCATTTTCTCTGGACTTTCGTCGCTTCCGCGGCTCAGGGATTCATGATGATACGCAAAACAGTCATTCAGCACCACATTGTAATATCCCATTTCCACCAGACAAAATCCCAGATCCACATCATTATAGGCCACCCGCAGTGCTTCACGGAATCCACCCGTCTCCCGGAATACCTCTGTCCTTATCAGCAGACAGGCACCCGTCACTGCCACGCAATTCAGATCAAAGCAATTTCTGCCAAAATAATAAGACTTATCGTCTTCCATGAACTGGAGCTTATGCACCGGTCCCACTGGCAGATTGACAATACCGTCGTGTTGTATTTTCACAGAATCCGGATAATACAGCTTTAGTCCCACGCTTCCCACATAAGGCTGCATGGCGCGGATCACCATTTTGTCCAGCCAGTCATTGCCGCACACTTCTATATCATCATTTAAAAACAGCAAAAACTTTCCTTCTGCCAGTTCCGCTCCCCGGTTGCACATCGCTGAAAAATTAAATTCCGCCGGTTCATAAATATAACGGACAGGGACACCACCTTCCCGGATCCGTCCGATCAGTTCTTCCGTTTTTTGCTTATTTCCCGCACTGCTTCCGTTATCCACCAGCAAAATTTCAACAGGGATCCTGCTCTCAGACCTTCTCGTTAGGGAACGCAGGCACTTCTCCAGTATCTCCGGATTATCTTTGGATGGAATGATCACCGAGACTTTAAGCTCTCCTGCGAACAACTCTTTGGCACCTTCCGCCGCCCTGGAGGTCAGTTCCACCGCCAGCTGCGGTGACTCCTTCGTCTGCTGGTAATTTTCCCAGGGAGTGCACTCCCGGCTGTCCCGGTCTGCACGTGCATCTGGTCCCTGGATTCCTATTCCGTCTGCAGAAAAAGTTCCATGGAACAACACGGTTTCCATATGACCGATGGAATGGCAATCTCTCTCGAACCCTCCGGCTCCCAAAAACAGGCGATCCATCAGCGACCGGATCTCTCCGGCATCTGTAAAAAGAATTTCCTTTCCGGTGCTCTCGTTCTCCGTCACGACCGGATTTTCTCCCATTCTCTGCAGTAGACTGCTCCGTACCGCAACGACACTTCCCACATAGAAAAAGGCTCTGTACAGATCCGGTGACCAACAGGGTTTGTACCAGGGAATGCAACGCTCTCCCTTCTCATTCATCAGGTCTTCATCACCGTAGACGATTTCTGCTTCCGGATGCTTTGCAAAATACGCGTTGATCCACTCTGCCGCATTATCTGCCAGCCGTCCCGCCGCCTGTCGGAAAATGACGAATTCCACAAGTTCTGCGATTTCCCGGGGTTCCGCGATTTCCCGGTCCTGCTCCGATGCCCACTGTTCATAAGTCACCCGAAGCCGGCTTAACTTAGCTTCATATTTTTTATCCTGTTGTCTGACAAGTATCTGCTTTACTGCGGTCCGAATGCCCAAGCTTTACGTCTCCTTAGAAAAATTTTTTCACTGCCCCCGCCATATCCTGTGCCATGGCAAGAGGAATTGGCACGATCTCCATTTTTACAGATAAACTGTTGTCCGCCTGACGGTTCAGGGCATCCACACGAACGGTCATATTCGGATCCTCCGTGGGGAATACAATGCTGGGATACTCCGCACCGTCTGCGGATTTTACTATTTTTCCATTGGTAAAAAATACCTTTTTCTCCTGCAGTGGTACCGGCTGTCCGTTCAATGTAAGTTCCCGCACCTTACACATGCAGGAACACATGGCGGGATCTATCCGCAGGGAATGTACATTGCCGTCAAAATGCACCGTGAAGAACGCCAGCTTTTCCTCTGCATAGACATTCTCCGGGAAATAAGAATTTCCCTCAGAAAATCCCTGTCCCTTGTCTTCGTAGATCTGTACTCTCAGTTCTCCTTCTGTCTGCCGGAAGCGTCCGATCCAATCCGTGGGCTGATAGATCTCGCCGCCTAAGAGGTTACGGATCTCGCCCATGGACAATTTCTGTCCGGTGACATATTTCTGGAAGGAGCTCTCCTGCTCTCTGTACTGTCTTGCCTCATTTTCCGTAATGCCCAGACGGTCTAAGATCCGGTCCAGTTCCAGGGCATTGCGTCTTTCGTCCTCCAGAACATAACAGTAAATTGCCCGAAACGCCAGTGCTTTTGTATCTATGACGCGGTCAAAGGTCCACTCGTAATCAATCAGCGTCCAGTGATCCCCATCCACCAGAATATTGGCAAAGATCAGGTCAAAATCCGCTACCGGAACATCCTCCCCGTAGCCTACTCTCTCCAGATACTCCGCAAACAGTTCATGGAATCCCTCCACATCCTGTCTGTCCAGACACTCGTCCATCAGCTCCGACAGAGGTCTTCCGGGTACGAACTCAAATTCCGCGTAAATGGCGCCCTCCTCTTCGCCCAGATGGCAGGTATTAACATCCAGCCGGCTTCCGGCGTAGCGCTTTTTTAATTTTTCGTATGCTTCCGCCATGTGACGCACATGGGCTTCGGCTTCTGTCGTAAGCGGATATTTCCGAACGGTTTTCTTCCCCTCTGTATCCGTAAGGATCTCGGTACGGATCCGGAACTCTTCCGCACGATCATTGGAATATCTTGCATATTTCAGTTCCAGTGGCTTACCGATAATTGCCATGTAAGAGTTGGAAAATACAGAGAACAGCCCCTCTTCCACGATGCCGTCAAAGGCACTTTTTTCATCAAATAACAACATTCTGTCACGGTCAAAATTCCGCAGATTGTTGGACAGTTCTCCCCGTCCCGGAAGATAAGCGTCGGAATAGACCGTGGTCATAAATTTATAATCGGGATACGGATAATAGAAGCTCCGCTCCCCCACGCCACAGGCATCGAATATTTTCTCCAGTTTTTTCCGGGAAAAGGTACGCACCACACCGCCATTCGGATAATTTTCGATTCCGGAGAACCAGTCTCCCAGATGATCTTCCTTACAACCGGCGAAATATTTCAGACCGTATTTATTCTCAATGGCAATGACGATCCTGCCCTCCTTCGCCAGGTGCTTTTGCAGAATCTTCAGGAAATCCTCATAAGGCGTCTTACCGCCTATGTAAGCCTGCCCATACTCGAAGACACCGATCAGACAGATATAATCATAATCGGTAGGTAGATCCGGCTCCACATCCGTAAAATTGCCCACATGGATCGTCACATTCTCACAGTCACTGTGGCGGTAGGCATTGATCAGACTGCGCTTCTTCGAGAGATCCACGCAGGTCACCCGGCCTGCTTTTTTCGACAGTGCTCCCGTAATGGCTCCGCAACCGCTGCCGACCTCCAACACCTTATCCGTTTTTTTCATAGGAAGGAAATCCACGATATTTTCCCGCAGGGCAGACAGATGATATAATACCGGCCATTCTTTTCTCTCCGCAATGATCCGGTCATATTCCACGGTACTGTATTTTTTTACGATCTCTAAGATCTCGTCCTCCACACTGCCGTCGCAATAATAATCCTCTCCGGGATACTTATCCAGATTCAGTGTTACTTTGCCGATGGTCTCTGTCATTCCTTATTTCTCCTCTGCATCCCATACTTTCGTATCGGAATCCATATCATAATAGCCTACGGTATTTTTATCGGATACTACCGTAATATTCAAGGCATCATACAGTCTGTGATAGACCTCGAAGGTGTCCTGATTGTAGCCGGTCACTCCCAGAGACAGCAGATACTCGCCGCCCTGTAAGTTCATTTTCTGCGTAAAAGTCACATTTTTCACATCACCGGGTTCCACGCTGTCTAAGAACGCTTTCTCGATCATGGTATTGGTGCCGGTGATCTCCACACCGATAACATTTTTCACGGAAAACGCAAAAATCGGTGCCGGAATATGATCCATAAAACGAACGCGCATATGAATAGTGAACATGCTGCCTTTCAGGATTGCATTGGTGGGAACCCCTCTGTCATCCGTAATATAAAATTCCTCGATCTGTGCCTGTTTGGTACCGTATTCCAGCGCGTTGGGATTCTGGCCCTTCGCCTCCATGGAAGCCTCTGCGGCATCTTTGGCAGCGCCATCCGCCTTTTTTGCCGCGGCTCTCTGCAGATCCTCATCATCCAAGAGATTCTCCGCCTCTTCGCCGGTATTTTCGGATTCATCGTACTGACCTACCAGTACCCGCTTGTAGGTATCGATCATCGCTTTGGGGCTGCCCTCACCCAGGATATTTCCCTGGTTCAGCAGATAGACGCGGTCACAGTATTTGCTGATGCTGCTCAGATCATGACTGACGAACACAATGGTCTTGCCCATTTTCTTGAATTCTTCGAATTTGTGATAACATTTAGCCTGGAAAAATACATCGCCGACACTCAGTGCTTCGTCCACGATCAGGATCTCTGGCTCGATGTTAATGGCCACAGCAAAAGCCAGACGGACGAACATACCGCTGGAATAGGTCTTCACCGGCTGATAGACATAATCCCCGATATCTGCAAAGCTTAAAATGTCCGGCAGCTTTGCCTCGATCTCTTTTTCGGAGAATCCCATCATAGTACCGTTCAGATACACATTCTCGATGCCGTTATATTCCATATTGAACCCGGCACCCAGCTCCAGCAATGCGGAAATACGCCCGTTGACCAGCACTCTTCCCGAAGTCGGATTCAGTACGCCGGTGATGATCTTCAGGATCGTGGATTTACCGGAACCGTTGGTACCGATGATGCCCACGGTTTCCCCCTGATAGATCTTCATATCCACACCCTTCAGGGCATAATGCAGCTTGTGTTTTGTCTTTTTCCCGAAGCCGAAGGCTTCCTTCATCCGGTCCGAAGGCTTGTCATATAATTTATAGATTTTCTGGACATTATCGACCTCAATCGCCAGTTTTCTCTTATCCTGCATAATGTCTTAATCCTTTTCTTTCAGTGTTACACTGTCTTTATGGTACCACATGGCCAAAGAACGGTTGGCCTCATTGTCCGCATCCTCGGAGATTTCTCCCATGCACAAAAACCACGGGCGGAACTGATAGGCCGGCAGATGCACATCTTTTTCCGGTCCGGACAGAATTGCCACCCGCTCCAGATATTCCTGATGGAAATTATAGGCTTCTCCGGTGTGTACATAATAATAAGCGCCGTAAGAAGAATAATGTCCCGCCTGATTGGGGGATGCCTTAAAAATCATAAGACACATCACACCGATGATCCCATAGAACCACCAGACCGCAGCACCTTTTCGTGCAAACAGCTTCTGTGCGGTTTTCTCTGTTCTTTTTTCCAGTACCTGTCTAAGCCAGCCGCACCAGTAGATCTCGTTTAAAAATAACAACATGAAATACGTAATTTTTACCGCATTCAGAGTTCTGGACAAGCCGGCATGTCCCAGGGAATACAGGCTTGGCGTATAGCCGGTGGCATACAGGCCAAAGGACCAGGCAAGTACGATCCCGGGATAACGGAACCGGTAATCCGTGCTTTTCACTGCCTGCCAGATCAGGGGCACCAACAATAACATCACCGTCAGTACTACCAAACCGGTATACTCCGGAATGTGTTTCACGGCTTCCAAAAAGGATCTGCCGATGGACTCTAATGGTCCATAACCCCAACCGATATAGCTCTGTGCCCGCACGGAGTTGCCGGGAGCTGCCACATTCAGTCCGAAACCTATGATATATACCGCCGTAGCAGGGAGAAGCCAAAGTCCGCATTTCCGACGCTCCAGTACGACACTGACAAGCAGGATCGTCGCCAGGCACAGCAGTCCCTGAAGTGCTGTCACGAAGTTGCTCCCTGCCGTAATCATGGCAAGCAGAACCGATGCAGTGAATAACAGTCCTTTCGCAGTTCTGCCCTCTGCTCTCTCCAGGCAGATGGACACAGTCAGAAACAACAATCCAAAGCCATGCATTCCCACATAATGAATTCCGCCGTTATACCAGTAAAAACCGCTCTGCGCGGAATAGATAAACATAAATTGTGCTGTAGTGATCACCGCCTGGATCGCCAGGCTGATCCATTTCTCCATTCCGAAGACTTTCCGCAGGATCACGTGGGTAAATACCATGCTTCCCGCCAAAAGCAATAACAGAATGAACACCGGTCCCAGAAAGTAATACTGTTCTCCCCAGATTGCCGGCATTAAGGTCATGAAAAAAATAGAAGAATAGGTTCCCTGCCATGCATACCACTGGGTTCTGGAACACTCCAGTGCACCGGAAATCGCCGCCCATTTCGACTGCTCCTGTTCCATGGCAGCTCTGGCAAATCTTCCAAAGTTATAGTCGTCATAATAAGGAACCGCATAAATCGTAAGTCGAAACAGCGGGATCAGCGCTGCCAATAGCAGAAGACAGAATCCAATCGCCAAAAGCTTTTCTCCCGGCTTCCATGTCAGTATTTTTTTCCAGTCAACACTTCTGTCTTTCACAAAAATACTCCTCTTATTCCTACTCTGTTGTCGCAACAGAGACGCTTTCCTTTCCATACCATCGTTCCAGCAGATAATTATTTCCCTGATTCGGGAATTGATTTCCATCCCCCACGTAAATCAGCCACGGCTGGTACGCATAGGGTTCAAATACAAGTACTTTTTCCTCTCCTTTTAGTGCATCCAGCCGGTTCAGAAATTGCTGGTGATACATATAGGCGTCCCCTGTGTGTACATAATAGTAAGCACTGTAGCTCACATAAGTTCCCACAGGATTCGGACAGGTCTTAACCACCAGGATCGCCAGCACGGCAAGTACCGGATAAACCCACCATTTGAAATTTCCTCTCAGGGAATCCGCAGCTAACACCTTCTGTCCGGCACGCTGTTGCCAGATTGCACCTACCAGGTAAATTTCATTCACTACCAGCAGAACCTGCCACGTAATCTTCACGGCATTCAATGTTCTCGGAACCCCTCCATGTCCCAGAGAATAGAGACTTGAAGTAAATCCGGTAGCATACAGGCACACCGACCACACCGGCAGAAGCCACGGCAGACGAAATCTGAACTTTGTCGTACTCACAAGTTGTAAGATCATCGGCAATAATACCAACATTACAACGATTGTCATCCACCCCGTATACTCCCACATATGAGAAAAAGCTTCTTTAAAAGAAAATAGTATCGCTTGTAACGGAGCCATTCCCGGATTACCCAAAGCTTCCGCTCTTGCTGTATTACCGGGTGCCGCAAGATTTTTATAAAATCCTATACTATATACACAAAATGCCGGAACCAGACGTAACAGACCTTTTATATTACGATGTAACAGCGCACCTGCCACTATGATCGTTAGAAATACCAGAAAGGTCTGTAATGCCGTCACATAGTTACTTCCTGCAACAATCAATGAAAGAATCATGCTGGCTGCGATCAGCAATCCCTTACGTATTCTACCCTTCTTTCCTTCACTCAGGCAGATTAAGGACGCCAACAAAAGCATTGCAAATCCATGCATTCCCACATAATGGATTCCACCGTTGTACCAGAATAGCCCTTCCGCAGGATAATACATCAGTTCCACCACCAGTGCCGCTGTCACCGCCTGAATGTACAGACACTGTTGCCATCCTCCCTGCAGTACATCCACCACCAGTGCCTTGACCAGTGCGAATACTCCTCCGATCAAAAGCAGCAGAATAAACAGTAATCCCCAAAAATAATATTGTTCTCCCCAGACTAACGGTACCAGTGACATCAGAAATATGGAAGAATAGGTTCCCTGCCAGGTCCACCAGGTATGCTTTACATTTTCCCACACCCCCATTAATACGCCCGGGAGATTTTTCCCCATAAGGTAACCCAACTTGGCAAAATATCCATAGCCATAATCATCGCTGAAAGGAACTGCATCCCGCATAATACGCACGATCGGCACTAATAATACCAACAGTCCGAGCACCGCTGCACCTGCCAGCAAAGATGCTGATGGTCTCCAGTTTTTCATTTTTTTCATGCAGTTCTCCTTAGTTTCGTTGTTATAATACATCTGCAAAATGCACTTTCAGTCTCTTAAAAATCACAGCTCCCAGTCCAAATAACACCACTGTCACGATCCAGAAATACATCGTTGAGAAGAAATCCTGGAAGAACCACTCCTTCTCATAAATCGCACTGCGGTAACCGTTGACAATATATACCAGTGGATTCAGCTTCAGGATCATGATCCACTTAGGAGACAGTGCATCCAGATTCCACAAAATGGGGGTTGCCCACATGCCGATCTGCAATCCGATGCTGATGATCTGGGACAGATCCCGGAAAAATACCACTACCGCGCAGGTCGTATAACTCAGCGCCAGCACAAATATAAACAGGCAGAAGCTGTAATACACGATCTGTATCGTATATATGGTCGGATAATAACCGTAGATAGCTGCCACGATCAGTAAGAGGCATACGAAAAATACATGGATAAAAGTAGCCGCAATAATCTTAATGATCGGCAGGATGCTGATCTTAAATACTACTTTTTTTACCAGGTAATTGTATTCCAGCAATGCGTTGGTACCATTATTCAATGCTTCGCTGAAATAAAACCAGGGCACCAGTCCCGCTGTCAGGAAGAGTACAAAAGGCACTTCCACGCCCTCCCGCAGAGGTGTACTGGTATTTCCCATGATCTTGTCAAATACGATATAATACATTGCTACCGTTACGACCGGCTGTGCCATCGCCCATACCGCGCCCAGGTAAGAACCCGCATATCTCTTTTTAAAATCGTTTTTCGCCAGTTTCCAGATCAGATGTCTATTCTGGAATAACTCTACCGGCAGTCCGGTAAATTTATCATACCAGTGGATAAACGCAAAACATGCCGCCGCAATGACAACGCAGGAGATGATCTTTTTCGTCAGCTCCTGGCTCTGATCCACAGCAGGTCCCGGATTCTTATGGAACACAATGAGCAGAGCCATGATCACTGCCGCTGTCACAAACAGGGCAATGCCTGTCTTCTTACTTATTTTCACACTCTTTTTCATGCTCTTTTTCCTTCATGTACTGTTCCAGGGTGCCCCACTTGGTATCCTTCTCGGACAAAGTCAGCTCCATACCTTCGGGAATTGGCCATTCTACGCCGATATCCGGTGTATTGTAAGCAATGCCGCCCTCGTCATCGGGATGATAGAAATCGGTACATTTGTAACAGAACTCCGCATAATCGGACAATACCAGAAAACCATGTGCGAAATTCTTCGGAATGAAGAACTGCTTCTTATTCTCTTCAGACAGAAGCACACCGTACCACTGTCCGAAGGTCTTAGAACCTTCCCGCAGATCCACTGCCACATCATATACTTCACCACGGATCACACGCACCAGCTTGTCCTGCGGAAAATGCTTCTGAAAATGAAGACCTCTGAGAACTCCTTTTTTGGATGCAGACTGATTGTCCTGTACAAATACTTCCGGGATTCCCGCAGCCTTGAAATCATTATAATTGTAGGTCTCCATAAAATATCCTCTGGCATCACCGAATACCGTAGGAGTAATAATCTTCAATCCTTCAATTTCACAGGTTTCTACTGTTATTTTGCCCATTTATCTCATCCTCACTCTTTTTAATTTATTGACTATTCATAGGTGATATTCATATCAACTCTGCCTTCGATACCGTCCACTTTTCCCTTGGAGGTATACTGCCAGGTCTTGTAATACCCCTGATATAATGGCACACTGCGATATTCCGCCAGCCAGATATGATAATTTTCCAGTCTCGCCGTCTGCAGATTATTGTTATACCAATTGCGGCTGGCATAGACACCTGCCTTGTATCCCGCATTTTCTATCGTCCGGCAGAATGCCTCACATACCAGTGTTCTGGTCTCCGCATCCAGCCCGTCCGCCCGGCCGTTTCCTCCGGCACCTTCCGTATCAATAAATACGGGATAGGTCAGTTGGAAATCACGGATCAGCTCAAGCACGGCAGAAGCCTCTTCCACCGCTTCTTTCTCATCTGTGGCCTGGGTAAAAAAGTACACGCCCACCGGAATTCCGGCTGCTGTTGCACCTTTCATGTTAGCAATGAACTGTGGATCCTCCACCAGACTTCCCGTAACCGAACCGCGGTAGCCCGCACGAACGATGGCAAACTGCACTCCGGCATTTTTTACCTTATCCCAGTCGATGATATCGTTCCACTTGGACACATCGATGCCGACCTTCGCATTGCCGGATGTGGTCTGCAGCTTTTGGATCTCCGTCTTGTCCGCATCCGCCAGAGCACCTGCCACGGCGCTGTCCTCGGCAGCCGCATCGACTTCGTCCTCCGTCTTGATCAACAGCGAAATATCGTCGATCGCCAGATACTCGACTTTGTCTTTTACATGCACTTTGGTCTCACTGACCGGTACTTTGTATCCTTCGATGGGAAGCAGTTCCACATAATAATCTCCGGAATCCAGATCTCCGATATAGATCACGCCGTCCTGATCCAGATCCTTGTAGTCTCCCATGCCGTCCAAACGCACATAAAAGCTCTCCCCGGTCACCGGCGTACCCTCATTATCCACGATCTGGATACGCAGATCCTTTTCGATAGAAGTCGCTACCAGTGACAGACGGTTGCTGTTATCCTTCGCCGCCTCCAGGACCGGGTTTACTTCCTGATCAAAAAATGTATTGTCTTTTAAAAACGCTTTCAGATCATTGCCGATTCTGCCATCCGCTTCCGCGCTATCCGTCTCCCCGGTACCCTCCGGCACAGGATCCACTGCCTGGCTGTCACCTGCATTCTGCGCTCCGGACGCTGTCATGTTCTCACCGGATGTGGATGACAGTTGTTCCCTGTTCACATACATTACCGCCAGCGCCACCAGCAGGATCACTGCCATGGAGGACAGGATCGCCATTTTTCGCAGCTTAGAGTCCATTTGCTACCTCTACCAGATATTTTCCGTAATTCGTCTTAAGAAGCGGTTCTGCCAGTGCTAACAGCTGCTCTCTGTCGATAAATCCACGTTTGAAAGCGATCTCCTCGATGCAGGAGATGTACAATCCCTGTCTCTTCTGGAAGGCTGCCACGAAATCCGCGGCATCCAGTAAAGCATCATGATTGCCGGTATCCAGCCAGGCAAAGCCACGTCCCAGAGTCTCTACCTGCAGGGTTCCTCTGTTCAGGTACTCGTTATTAATACTGGTGATCTCGATCTCGCCTCTTGCGGAAGGCTTTACGTTCTTCGCGATCTCCACTACATCATTATCATAGAAATACAGTCCGGGAACCGCATAATTGCTCTTGGGATGCTCCGGCTTCTCCTCGATGGAAAGTGCCTTGCCGTTCTCATCGAACTCTACCACGCCATACTCTCTGGGATCACGCACATAATAACCGAAAATGGTAGCTCCCTTTTCTCTTGCTGCTACGGTACGCAGTACTCTGGAGAAGCTCTGTCCGTAGAAAATATTATCTCCCAACACCAACGCTACTCTGTCATTACCGATGAATTCCGCACCGATGATAAAGGCATCCGCCAGTCCGCGGGGTTTGTCCTGTACCGCATACTCGAGACGCATGCCCAGCTGGCTGCCGTCTCCTAATAACTCTTTGAATACCGGAAGATCTCTCGGGGTGGAAATGATCAGCACTTCTCTGATATCTGCCAGCATCAGTGTCGACAGCGGATAATAGATCATGGGTTTATCGTAGACCGGCATGATCTGCTTGGATATTGCTTTTGTCAGGGGATAAAGTCTGGTTCCGGAACCTCCCGCCAGTATAATTCCTTTCATAAAAACCTCCTTAAAATACTTGTTTTTTAACACACCGAATGGGAACGACGTTCATCGTTCCCATTTAGCAGATATTCTTTACTTTTCTTCATACATTTCATTGTAGTATTTCTGGTAATCGCCACTGGTCACATTGTTCATCCAGTCTTCATGTTCGAAATACCAGGCGATGGTCTTACGGATGCCTTCCTTGAACATGGTCTCGGGATACCAGCCGATCTCTGCCTTGATCTTATCCGGCGCGATGGCATATCTTCTGTCATGACCCTTACGATCTTCCACGTAAGTGATCAGATCGTTGTTAATATGTGCCTTGCGGGGATCGGAATCCGGAAGCATCTCCTGCAAAGTTTCGATGATGATGTGGATGATCTCAATGTTCTGCTTCTCGTTATGTCCGCCTACATTGTAGGTTTCAAACAGTCTTCCCTGTTCCTGTACCATATCGATCGCCTTCGCATGATCCTCTACATACAGCCAGTCACGGACATTTTTGCCATCACCATAGACAGGAAGCTTCTTGCCGTGCAGCGCATTGTTGATGATCAGAGGAATCAGCTTCTCGGGGAACTGGAAAGGACCGTAATTGTTGGAGCAGTTAGTGATATTGGCAGGGAAATGATAGGTATCCATGTATGCCTTCACCAGCATGTCCGAGCTTGCCTTACTGGCGGAGTAAGGGCTGTGGGGATCGTAAGGTGTGGTCTCGTAGAAGAAAGCATTGTCATCATCGGGAAGGGATCCGTAGACCTCATCCGTAGATACATGCAGGAACTTTTTGCCTTCCTTGAAGCTGCCGTCTGGAAGCTCCCAGGCTGCCTTGGCGCAGTTTAACATTACTGCGGTACCCAGCACGTTGGTCTGCACGAAGATCTCCGGATTGCGGATACTTCTGTCCACATGGCTCTCTGCTGCGAAATGTACCACACGATCAATATCGTTCTCCGCAAAAATCTTGCTGATGGCTTCCTTGTCGCAGATATTGGCCTTCACGAAAGTGTAATTGTCGCGCTTCTCCACATCCTTCAGATTCTCCAGGTTGCCCGCATAGGTCAGGGCGTCCACGTTAATGATGCGGATCTCATTGTCATATTTCCTGAACATGTAGTGAATGTAGTTGGAACCGATAAAGCCGGCACCACCTGTTACCAGATAAGTTCTCATTTTTTCTCCGTTCTGCGCAAAGAGCGCATTTTTGCTATAGACAGGGATATTTTACCATAAAATAGAGGGGATATCAACACGGCTTCTGCGCACTTCGTGCTCTCGAACCCGTGACACACATTCGCATTCCGGGCTTTGCCCTACTTGCTCATGTGTGTTTGATTTGCTAATAAAGCCCCAGACCCGCCTGCGAGCAGTCGGTCTGGCTGTTTTTTGTAAATATTAACACGGCTTCTGCGCACTTCGTGCTCTCGAACCCGTGACACACATTCGCATTCC
>OHMT01000066.1_pt1 | contig 83332 bp, 68 predicted proteins | sample 1569371 | NCBI WGS metagenome assembly OHMT01 (sample SAMEA3879500, study PRJEB24766) | human gut metagenome | biome: human-associated habitat; feature: feces | place: USA | collected 1985/1987 | reverse complement strand
GATTAGACGAGTGAGAGTTATTTTTGGAAACAGTACAGAACAACGAGGCTTGACATCAAATACGCAACTTGAAGTCATGGGAGAAAAATTATGAACAAACCGCTTGCGGACAGGATTCGTCCAAAGACAATTGATGACATTGTGGGACAAAAGCATCTTATTGCACCCGACAGACCTTTGCGTAAAATTATTGAAAGCGGAGATATTCCGAATCTTATTTTCTACGGTCCTTCGGGGGTCGGAAAAACTACGCTTGCCACATATATTGCCAAAAAGACAAACCGTACCCTCAAAAAGCTTAACGGCACAACGGCTTCAACTGCCGACATAAAGGAGATTGTTGCACAGCTTAACACTTTTTCGGGGCTTAACGGAATTCTGCTCTATCTTGACGAAATTCAGTATTTTAATAAAAAGCAACAGCAGACTTTGCTCGAATACATTGAAAACGGCAGTATCACGCTGATTGCGTCAACAACCGAAAATCCGTATTTTTATGTATATAACGCAATTCTGAGCCGTTCGACTGTTTTTGAATTTAAGCCGGTTGATCAGGATGAGGTTGAAAAGGCGGTTTACCGTGCAAGTGATTTTCTTGCCGAGGAGAGCGGTACGGATATTGAAATGCCCGAAGAATGTGCAAAGAAAATAGCATCGGGTTGCGGAGGAGATGTTCGCAAGGCTATGAATGCCGTTGAGCTTTCCGTGCTTGCAACAGATGAAATTGACGGAAAAAAGGTTGTAAGACTTGAAACCGTTGAACAGCTTGTGCAGAAAAGTGCGGTCAGATATGACCGTGAGGGCGATGAGCATTACGATATTATTTCGGCTTATCAGAAAAGTATGCGTGGAAGCGATCCCGATGCCGCACTTCACTATCTTGCAAGACTGCTTGAGGCAGGCGATCTGCCGAGTGCGTGTCGCAGACTTATGGTGTGTGCGAGCGAGGATGTGGGACTTGCGTATCCACAGCTTTTACCGATTGTAAAGTCATGCGTTGATATGGCGCAGGCTGTCGGACTTCCCGAGGCGAGAATTCCTCTTGCCGATGCCGTGGTTATGGTGTGCAATGCCCCAAAATCCAACTCGGCATATATGGGTATAAACAGAGCTTTGGCTGACATAAGAACGGGTAACTCGGGTCCTGTACCCAGACAATTGCAGAACAAGCACTGTGACGGAGATGACAATCCAAACAAGGGACAGTTCTATCTTTATCCCCACGATTTCCCGAACCATTATGTTGAGCAACAATATCTGCCCGATGCCCTAAAGGACAAGAAGTATTATGAATACGGCAGAAATAAAAACGAGCAGGCGTTCAAAGCCTATTGGGACAAAATCAAAAAGAAGTAATCGAATAAAAATTTTTTGACATGAAACTGCAAATAAAGTCAGATGTTGCTAACCAAACATCTGACTATTTGCTTTTATTATCCTGTTTTTTTGCTAATTATTGTTTCATTGTCTATTATGCACAATTTGAATGTGAATAATTTGTGACGCAAGAAATTTTATTATTCTTTAAAGGAAAATTATTAGCGGTTCAATAATGTAGAATTAAAGAGTAATTGTGGAGTAGTGTTGAGTAGCTTCACACGTGCAACAAAAAAATAATTCTGGAGGAAATCAAAATGGTAAAAAGACAACACAAAATCATGTGCCTTGTGCTTTGCCTTATGCTGGCGGTTTCAACCGTATTCGTCGGTGTAGTCAGTGCTTCTGCTGCAACAGGCGATACTGTTTACGTTAGGGTAAACAACGGCTGGTCGAATGTTAACTGCTATATGTGGACTGACGGCCTCGGCAACAACGCATCTTGGCCGGGTAAAGCAATGACAAAGGTTGAGGACGATGTATATTCTTACACTCTTGACAAGGATTATACAATGGTAATCTTCAACAACGGCTCAAAGCAGACAGGCAACCTTACATACCCGGGTCACGGTAAAATCTATGACCTTACAAAGGGTACATGGTCGGATTATGCAGGTGCTCCTTCACAGGACGCAACTGCTCAGAGACCTACAAGCGCAACAACAGCAACAACTGCTACAACAGCAACAACTCCCAGCGGTGAAGGCACAACTGTTTACCTCAACAACGAGGCAGGTTGGGCAACACCTGTTGCTTATATGTGGAACAGCAATTCTGACAGCAACGGTTCATGGCCGGGTGTCAAGATGACAAACATCGGTGGCAATGTATATCAGTACACCGCATCAAAGACATATACCAGCTGTATCTTCAGCAACAGCGGTCAGACACAGACAGGAAACCTTACTGCAAAGGACGGCTATATCTACAACAACAAGACTAATCAGTGGTCTGTTTATGATACAAGCCCTCTCCAGGTTAAGGAATTTACTGCTGATCCTGCATCAAACATCTACACAGGTACAGATGTACAGCTTTCTGCAACTGCTGCCAATAAGAGCGGCGCAGCAGTAAGCTACAAGTTCTCTGTTACTAACGCACAGGGCGGAACATCAACACTTTCCGACTTCTCTTCTGCTAAGTCAGTAACATGGACTCCTACAGTTGCAGGTGAATACACAATTACATTTGACTTTAAGGACACAGACGGTAACACAAACAACCGTACAATGACTCTTGAAGTTAAGGACGACTCAGCACTTGTTAAGCCAATCATCAAGAGCGTTACTCCTGCAAACCTTAACCTTATCAAGGTTAACTCAACTGCTACTGTAACAGTTAAGGCAGGCGGCGGTAAGACAGGTACTAACCTTCTTTTCTACAAGTACGTTGTAACTGATCCCAACGGTGCTCAGAACACACCTTACTACACACTCAACAACATTTACACATTCGTTCCTACAATGAAGGGTGAATACAAGGTTAATGTTTATGTACAGAGTTCTGACAACAGCACAATAAACAAGACTTATGCTTACACAGCTGCAGACGATGTTACTGAGCCTACAACAGTTGTTGTTCCTACAACTGCTCCTCAGCCAACAACAGTTCAGCCTACAACTGTTAAGCCTACAACTCCACAGCCAACAACTGTTAAACCTACAACTCCTCAGCCAACAACAGTTCAGCCTACAACAGCTCCCGAAAGACTTCGTGGCGATGTTGACGGTGACGGAGATGTAACTGTTATGGACTCAACATATCTTCAGAAGTCAATTGTAGGAATTTCGGATGTTCCGGCTCTCGAAACACTTGACCTCAAAATTTGCGACCTTGACGGTGACGGTACAATCAGTGTTAAGGATGCAACAATCATTCAGAAAATCGTTGTAAACCTTGAATAATCCAAACATTAAGTAAAAGAAAGATTGGAGATATACCTATGACAAGAATAAAGAAGCTGTGCGCACTTGTTCTTGCTGTGATGATGGTTGTAACCGCAGGAGTAATTTCTGTAAATGCAGCTCAGAGTTCCGACTCTGACGCTGTATCTGCGGATACAACAGAAACAGGCATCACAATTCATGTAAGAATGAGTGACGGTACACAGCCATATGTATATTTGTGGAACTCGCTCCCCACAAACAGCGCCATGTCAAAGTCTTACCCTGGTGAGAAAATGACAAAGGGTGACAAGTGGTATAACTACCATGTAGCAGATGTTACAAAGGTAAATGCCATTGTTACAGACGCTAACGGCAAGCAGTATTCTTCGGAGAAAAAACTTGAATCTGCTGCAAGCGCAGACTGGTACTGTGAAAACGGTAAATGGTCAAAATACAACCCTGACGAGCCGGATCCGATTGGCAGCGTTGATATGCGTGAAGAAACAATTTACTTCGTTATGACAACCCGTTTCTATGACGGCGATACAGGCAACGATGTTCATTGCTGGGATGACGGCACAGCCGGCAACGGTGATGACGACCCTGCATGGCGTGGTGACTTCAAGGGTCTTGGCGAAAAGCTCGACTACATCAAGGCTCTCGGTTTCAGCGCAATCTGGGTAACACCTGTTGTTACAAACGGATCAGGCTATGACTACCACGGCTATCATGCTATGGATTTGTCAACAGTTGATGCTCGTTATGAAAGCTCAGACTACACATACGAGGATCTTATTCACGATGCTCACCAGAAGGGCATGAAGATTATTCAGGACGTAGTTCTTCAGCACACAGGTAACTTTGGTGAAGCACACTTCTGTGATCTTTTCACAAAGGATACAACTAAAGACCTTGGCAACCTTCAGGAGTCATTGATTCCTACACAGTATCTTCTTGATACATACGGCCTTAAGTCACCTGAGGAATACTGGGCTCAGAAGCCGGGTGTTCAGTATCAGCAGAGACTTAACCTTATGAAGAATGTTACTTACTCAGGCGACAACGGTAACTCAACCGGTCCTCAGCCTGCAGCTCAGGACTTCTCTATGAATAAGATTTCACAGAGTGATACTTACAACCCGAACAACTACTATCATACAGGCTATTTCCAGAGTCCTAACTATGATGACTGGACAACAAAGTTCAGCCAGATTGCAGGCGACTGCGTTGACCTTAACACAGAGAACCCTGCAGTTGCAGAATATGTTGTAGATTCATATTCAAAGTATATGGATATGGGCGTTGACGGCTTCCGTGTTGATACTGTTCGTCACATTCCGAGAGTATCTCTCAACATTATGTTCAATGACCAGCTTATGGACGCTGCTAAGGCAGCAGGCAAGCCTAACTTCTATATGTTCGGCGAAATCTGCACAAGATACACATCAGTTTGGTATCGTGGCCATGCCGAGGAGTCAACTCCTTACTACACATGGAAAGAGTCTAACTCTAAGTGGGCAGACAGCTGGAACTGGGGCACATCAGCTTCAGAAATCAACGACAACATGAACCTCGTTCTTCAGCATTATCTTGAAGAAGATAATTACAACGGTGATATGGATTCTACACAGCCAAAGAGCGACAACGCTTACCTTGACGGTATTACATATCACGGTTCCGACCGTTCTATGGCATCAGGCATGGATGCAATTGACTTCCAGATGCACAGAATGTTCGGTAGCGCTAAGAACGCTTATAACTTCGCTATTAACAACGACCAGTATTACAATGATGCAACATACAGCGTAATGTATGTTGATTCACACGACTATGCTCCTGAACAGCCGGATGAAACAACTCGTTTCACAGGCGGTACACAGACATGGGCAGAGAATATGGATCTTATGTTCACATTCCGTGGTATTCCTTGCGTATACTATGGTTCAGAAGTTGAGTTCAAGAAGGGTGAGCTTATTGATAAGGGTACACTTATTTCTCTTGAAAACTCAGGTCGTGCATACTTCGGTGATTATCTTGAGGGTACTGTAAACGCTACTGACTTCAGTGAGTACACAGCATCAGGCACTGTTGCTGACACTCTTGCAAGCCCGCTCAGTAAGCACCTTTCAAAGGTTAATGCTATTCGTCGTGCTATCCCCGCTCTCCAGAAGGGACAGTACACAGCATCAAGCACATATGTAACAGGCGGTGATATGTCTTATGTTCGCCGTTATACTGACGACAACACAGACAGCCTTGCACTCGTTTCAATTTCTTCAGGTGCAACATTCAAGAACATTCCTAACGGCAAGTATGTTGACGCTGTTACAGGTGATGTTAAGTATGTTACTGACGGTACACTTACAGTTCCGGAACTTGCTAAGGCTAACATGAGAGTATATGTATGCTGCGCAAGCGGATTTACAGGTATCGACGGTCAGATCGGCGGAGATTCTGCTTACGCTAAATAATGCGGAATATTCCACACTCAACACGATTCTGATTCTGTAATCAAAATTAATTACGGCACTCCGAGTAAAATCGGGGTGCCTTTTTTTAATTGTTATTTTATTTGTTCGTAATATTTTAAAAAAATATGCTTATAATAAAAGTGTATCCGAAGTGTTATGTCAGCATAAAAATGCTTGACAAAAAATTATATTTCGGATAAAATAATAATAGAAAAACCGATATGGCTTTTCGTTTGATGACGAGTGACGGTTCTGACTCGTGACTAAATAAAAATGACCGATTGACGATGATGTGTGACGGTTCTGACACATCGGTAAAATAAAAATTGACCGAGCGATGATTTGGAGCAGACATCTTGCGGTGTCTGCTCTTTTTTCAATAGTGGGTTAGCCCTTTAGCGTTTAGTGGAAATTTATAACTTCAACTGAGATTCTAAAATATTTTTGACATCTTAGATGTGGTCAGGTATAGGGGAATTTTAAAGTGATATTCAGCGTTATTTATCTGTCAAAACAATTTATAGCAGACTATCCTCAGTCGCATTACAGAGAATTGATGTTAAAAGACAAGCGCCCATATGGATGTTTGTTAATTAAAACTCATAATGATTATTATATTTGTGTTCCGTTTAGGTCGCATATTCATCATAAAAATGCGTTCCTGTTTAAAAATACAGAAAGGTCAAAAGCCGATTCATCGGGGCTTGATTATTCAAAAACGGTTCTTATCAGACCTGAGGATTATGATAAATATTTAATTGAAAATGCAGTCGTTGATACAATGAATATAAGGCTGTCAGAATGAGTATTTATAAAATTGAAAAACAGATTTCAAAATACATAGAGGGCTATGTCAAATCGGTTTCAGATTTTGAAAACGCTGACAAAAAATCTTTTGAACGAAAATACAAATATTCCACGCTTAAATATTTTCATGATATTCTCGGTATAGAATAACAATCGGGTAGCAGAAGTTTACATTCAGTAAATCTGTTACCCGATTGTTCTCTTATATTTTTTATTGTTATAATCTGCACTCAAAAATTTCGTTGGTGTCGGAAAATCCATGTGATTTATACCATTCTGTCGAATTTTCGCTTGGCCATGCAAAGACAAGTTCGCAGTTGATTGATGAAAGGTAGTTCTTTACATAATCGAGCAGTCGAGTGCCGATACCTTTGCCACGATATTCTTCAAGCGTGAACACCTTTGTGAGATACGCAATAAACTCACGCTTTGCATTCGGGGTGGGAATTGTCGGAATAAGATATACAAACATTGCCGAAAGAATTTTCGCATTCTCATCTTCCGCAACGAAGATTTTATATTCCTTGTTTGTGTATAAAAAGGCAACGAACTCCTCGATAAATACCGATTTTGTTACACCGTCGGTGTTGTGTTCACCGTAAGTTTCGTCGTCCTCAACAGCATGGGTCCATCTCATTTCCGCAAGCTGAACGAAATCTCTGTCCTGAACCTCTCTTATTACCATGCTATCACCTCATCAAATTATTTTCAACTTAAGTATAACACAGATTTCTGCAATTACAAGGATGTAATTCGTCAGTATTCGCTCTCGATTCCACTCATCGCAGTTATTCATTTGGTATTGTTCCTTGGGTATTTTTCTCTTAGTCTTTTTCTATGGGTATTATTAGGCTTCAAATTCTGAAGGGGACGGGTTCAAATTCTGAAGGGGGGAGGTGTAAATTCTGAACCCCATGGGTGTAATATTTGAAGTAGGGGGGTGCAGTATTTTACATGGGGTATGAAATGATATTCGCAGAGTGTGTTGTTGCAGATTATGAGGTGGCAGAGTTTTCGTTTTTGTAATATTCGACAAGGTTGTCCCTGCCGAAACCTTCGTCATAAAAATTCGGGTTGATCGAGAACAGATAGGACGATGACTGAATCTTGCCGTATTTGCCGACCGTGAAACCGCCCGATTTGGTAATGATTTTTCTTTTGCAAAGGAATTTTATGCTTTCCCTAACGGTGTTGTCGGAGATGGCACAGGCCTCTGCAATGGTGTGTATTGACGGATAACAGGTGTTCGATTCGTCACAGCATTTGAGTATGTAGCATAAAACAGCGAACTGTTGCGGTTTTAGATTGAGGTCAAACACCTCGTTTGGCACCATAAAAAAGTTAGTCATAAAATCGCCTCCGCTTATAAGCTCAAAAGGCGAAAAAATGTATATTTTAATGCAATTTTTGAAAAATTTAACAGAGTTTTTTTATACGGCAAATAATAAAGATAATTTTAGTTATTGTTTTCACAATTCAGTAGGTGATCCGATGAACACTCGCAAGTAATGGTACAAATTATATAAATGCTACAAACCCGTAGGGGCGGATATCATCCGCCAGCTTGATGAATGGGTTTGTTTTATAAAAATGTTTTGCTGTTATGGGTGTTGTGTGTAATATGTAGCGGCGAGCGTGTTTTCGCGTTAGAAATATAGTCGCAAGGTTACCTCTACGGCTTGTTTTATGTTTGCATATAAAACAAATGGCGAACACGGTTTGCCCCCTTCACGAACAGAGAGCGATTAGCACAAAGCAAATCTCGGGAGTAGTATTGACTGTTTCAAACTGTCTACACGAATGGAGAGCGAGGCACTCGTATGCATAGGGGAATATTAGCACAAAGCAAATCTCGGGAGTCGTAACTTTGGTTATATTAAACTGTCTACACGAACAGGGTGCGAGGCACTCGCATGCTTGACAATTTTAGGGTTGCGATATATAGTATAGTCAAGGGAAGAGATTAACGGCAAACGCCGTAAAAATTGTGGGGTGAGCAGATGAAAATAACACTTAATCCCGACAAAGAAACAGTAAAGACAGTTAAAGAGGGCTTGAAGAGGACAGGCGGTTACTGCCCGTGCAGAATTCAGCGTACAGAGGAATACAAGTGTATGTGCAAGGAATTCAAAGAGCAGATTGCCGATCCCGATTTTGAAGGCTTTTGTCATTGTATGCTTTACTACAAATCTAAAGATTAAAATAACCGAACAGGAGGATTGTTATGGAAATAGAGCTTTACAAAGAAACTTTTGAGCAGGAGGTTTTGCAGTCGGATATCCCCGTGCTTGTAGACTTTTGGGCAACATGGTGCGGTCCGTGCAAGATGATTGCCCCGATTGTGAAAGAAATCGCTGACGAATATGACGGCAAAATTCTTGTCGGCAAGGTTAATGTTGATGAAGAACCCGACCTTACAATGCAGTACAATGTGTCGAGTATCCCGACTCTTATGGTGTTCAAAAACGGTCAGCTTGTCAACAAGGCAGTAGGCTATCGTGAAAAGGACGAAATCCTTAAAATGCTCAAGTAAATATACCGACTAAAACACAAAACCGTGTGTACAGAAAAAGTACACACGGTTTTTTTATTACCTGATTCGGGAAAGGTGGCTTGCTGTTAGGGGGGCAGTTGAAGGTTTTTGCTGAATGATTTTAGGAGAAAAATTATTTTTCGAAAAATATTTTTGGAAAAATGCATTAAAGTATGCAATTTTTTTGAATTTTGCAGGTATAAGTGAGAGGCGTTGATAAAGCCTCTCGAAAAACGGAGGTGACGAGATATCAGAAAATTGACAGGTAGGGAAAAGAAGTTTTGCAGTTTATTTCTCGGTTCGGGAAATTCCGAGCTTGCCGCAGAAAAGGCAGGCTACACGGGGGATTGTGAGCAGAAGGGGGAAGAGCTTATTTGCCGTCCCGAAATTTCAGCCGAGCTTGAACGGCTGTCACGGCTAAGAGAAAAATCCCTTGCCAACATGGCGGCGGCAGGGTATCAGCGGTTGGCTTTCGGGAGCATTTGCGATGCAATTTCTTTGCTTTACAAAAGTGATCCGAGCAAGGAGGATCTTGAGGGCATGGACCTGTTCCTTGTGTCGGAGATTAAAAGACCGAAGGACGGTTCAATGGAAATCAAGTTTTTTGACAGGCTAAAGGCACTTGAAAAACTCGGTGCCGGCGGAGAGCATGAAACAGGCGCAAAACAGCTTTTTGACGCCATTTCAAACAGCGCAAGGGCGGTGAATGACAAGGAAAATGGAAATTAAAACTTTTTCTAAAAAACAGCTTACCGTGCTTTCGTGGTGGAACAGGGAGTCGGCTTTTCGTGACAGGGACGCAATCATCTGTGACGGTGCTGTACGCAGCGGAAAGACATTTTGTATGTCGCTGTCGTTCATTTTGTGGAGCTTTTACGATTTTGCAAATTCGGACTTTGCACTTTGCGGAAAGACAATCCGTTCTTTAAGGCGAAATATGATTACGCCCGTGATTCCGATTTTGAAATCACTCGGTTTTAAGTGTGAAGAAAAGCTGTCGCAGAATATTTTGACCGTGAGCGTTAACGGAGTGATGAACAGGTTTTATCTTTTCGGAGGCAAGGACGAGTCATCCGCATCGCTCATTCAGGGCATGACGCTTTCGGGTGTGCTTTTTGACGAGGTTGCGTTGATGCCGAGGTCGTTCGTTGAACAGGCATTGGCGAGATGTTCCGTGTCGGGTTCAAGATTTTGGTTTAACTGCAATCCCGAATTTCCTGAGCATTGGTTCTACCGTGAGTGGATTAAAAAGTGCGGTGACAAAAATGCGTTGTATCTGCACTTTACAATGCAGGACAATCCGTCTTTGAAGCCCGAGGTTATCAAGAGGTATGAAAGTCTGTATTCGGGTGTGTTTTACGAGAGGTTCGTAAAAGGCAGATGGGTAGCCGTTTTCGGTGCGGTTTATCCGTTTATGGATAATGAAAGGATGTACTGCGATATTCCGTCAGATATTGAAAGCTGGGCGGTATCGTGCGATTACGGTACTGTAAATCCCGCATCATTCGGTTTGTGGGGCAGAAAAAACGGTGTGTGGTACAGGGTTGACGAATACTACTTCAACTCACGCACTCAGGGCTTTCAAAAGACCGACGAGGAGCATTATGACGGACTTGAAAAGCTGATTGACGGGCGGAAAATTGAATGTGTGATTGTCGATCCGTCTGCCGCAAGCTTTATTGAGGTTATAAGGAGACACGGAAAATACACGGTTGTGTCGGCTGAAAACAATGTTATCAACGGCATAAGACAGACTTCGCAGGCTTTGAAGGACAGAAAAATCAGAATCTGCAAAAATTGCAGAGCCGCAAGAAGGGAATTTTCGCTTTACCGTTGGGACGGTTCGGGGCGCAGTGACGCACCTGTTAAGGAAAACGATCATGCAATGGACGACATAAGATATTTTGTCGCTACGAAAATTTACGGTTGTGACGGATTCTTTGCCGTTGCAACCAAAAGACAGGAGGAAACAGCTTGAGGCTTGGCAGAAAAAATAAAAAGACCGAGAGCATAAAGACGGTGCAGACCGTTTTGAGAGAAACGAGAAATAATTCGCCGATTTTCTCACGATTTGCCGTTCAGACGAGAACGGAAAGGCAGTTGTACACAACTTTGCGTGAGTCTGTGCCGATTATTGATGCGGCACTCTGCAAAATTATCAGACTTATCGGCGGATTCAAAATTGTGACTTCATCGGCTGAAAGTCAGAAGATTACCGACAGCTTTGTTAAAAATGTCCGCACAAACGGTGAAATGACGGGACTTGAAAGTTTTGTGCTTTGCTATCTTGATTCGCTTCTCACCTACGGACAGGCGGTCGGTGAGATTGTTCCCGATAGTGCCGGTGAAGGAATTTGCGCATTGTACAATGCAAGCCTTGATGATGTTGAAATCAGAGCGGATTCTTCTCCGCTGAAGCTTGCGGTTTACACACTCGGCAACGGTACAGCCGAAGAACCTAAGCATCCGGAAAGGATTTTTGCAACACTGCTTAATCCCAAGCCGGGTACTGTGTGCGGTACTTCCATACTCAGCGGTCTGCCGTTTGTCAGCTCAATACTTTTGAGGATTTTTGAGTCGGTAAAAACAAACTGGGAGAGGGTTGGCGATATCCGTTTTGCAGTTACTCTAAATCCCGATTCAAACGGTTCGGCTGTGAGCAGAGAAAATGCACAGGCGGTTGCCGATGAGTGGAAAAAGGCGATGAGAAGCGACAGCGTGTGTGATTTTGTGTCGGTAGGCGATGTCAGCATTAAGGTTATCGGCGCTGAAAGCGATATGCCCGACTGCGACATTCCCGTAAGGCATATTCTTGAACAGATTATCGCAAAGCTTGGTATTCCGCCGTTTTTGCTCGGCATTTCGTGGTCGAGTACGGAGAGAATGAGCGAACAGCAGGCGGATATTCTCACAAGCGAGCTTGCCTACTACCGCACCGTGCTTGAACCCGTGATTACAAAAATCGTGTCGGCTCATCTTAAAATGTGCGGTTATAATGACAGCTTTAAGATTGAGTGGGACAAGATTAATCTTCAGGATGCGGTTGAGCTTTCTCAGGCAAGACTTAACAATGCAAATGCGATGAACATTGAAAGACAGATTGGAGCGGAGGTGCAGAATGAAGGATAACAAACTTATTAAAAGCGGTGTTTCGGGCGTTGTTGACGGTGAAAATCAGACTGTCGGCGATGATGAACTTGAACTGATTAACCGCTTTACAAGGCGAAATCTTGCAAAAAATGAGGTGTATGCGTTTTCGGTTGTGCTGTGTGACAACGATGTTGACCGTGACGGCGAACGCTTTACAACAGATTCGCTTTATGAGCTTGAAAAGCTTTTTGTCGGCAAGACAGGAATTATTGACCACAATCCGAGTGCCAAAAATCAGACGGCAAGAATTTTCAGCTGTAAGGTTGAGAAAATTGACGGTCAGAAAACGGCTTTGGGTGACGATTACTACAGGCTCAAGGCAAGGGCATATCTTCCCGTTTGTGAGAGCAACAGGGATATTATTCTTGCGATTGACAGCGGAATTATCAAGGAAGTAAGCGTTGGCTGTGCCGTTGACAGGGTTGTGTGCAATGTGTGCGGTGAGGACATCTCGATGTGTACTCACAAAAAGGGCGAGGTTTACGGCTCAAAGCTTTGTTGCGGTGAACTTGTGAACCCGTATGACGCATACGAATGGAGCTTTGTTGCAGTGCCGTCACAAAAGAGGGCAGGCATTACGAAAGGTCACAAAATTTTTGGAAAGGAAAATGATATGGAGAAAATTCTTAAAGCCATTGAAAACAAAAAGGCTTTTACACTTGATGAGAGCGACAGCAGAAAGCTGTGCGAATATATTGACGGGCTTAAAAAGTCGGCTAAGGACGGTGTGCTGTACCGTGAAAGCCTTACCCGTGATGTTGTGGGGCTTGCCGCTTTTGTTCAGCCTGACATTTCGGGCGAAACAATGGAGAGCGTTGCAAAGAGCATGACAATTGAACAGCTCAGAGAATTTAAGTCAGCATTTGAAAAGAAAAAGAAAGCAGCTTTTGAGCCTGTTCCGCAGCTTTACTGCAAGCAGGACAAGAGAAATAACACCGTGGAAAACGGTCAGTTCAGTATTTAACGGAGGTATTATTATGAATGTAAATTTTAACGGTTATGGCGAAAATGCCGCAACATTTATTGCAGACGAAACACTTACAGAGGCAGGCGTGCCTGTTAAGATGAAGGACAACGGCACTGTTGCAAAATGTGACGCAAGCGAGAACTTTTGCGGTGTGTGCGTAAGCGTGAGAGGCGGTTATGCGGTTGTTCAGCTTTCGGGCTATGTAAAGGTTAAGAGCGACAAGAAAATCGCCGTCGGCTACAAAAAGCTTTCTGCAACGGCAGTCGGCGGCGTGTCGGTTACAACAACCGGAAGAGAGTACCTTGTGCTTGACTCAACAGACACATCGGTAGGATTTATTCTTTGATAAGGGGAGGAAGATATTATGGCAAATTTTGAAAATATTACAATTGAAAAGGGTATGTATCAGACAAAGGGCGGAATTTCGGGCGCACTTGAAAAGCTTGATCCGTCAGAAAATTACAGAGGTACTGCACTTGAGGGACTTGACGCATTTTCCCGTCAGCTCAAACGCTTTGACATTAAGGTTAAGGGCAGAAACAGCGACTGTGTTGAAAAGTTTTTTCAGAGTTCAAACTCTGCGGCACTTTTCCCCGAATATGTGAGCAGAGCCGTTATGCAGGGCATGGAGAGAGCGGATATTCTCCCAAATCTTGTGGCAACCGTGACAGACATTGAGGGTATGGATTACCGCAGCATTGCATCTGTTCCGAGTGAGGATGACAAGAGTCTTAAACTCGTCGGTGAGGGTGCAAAGATTCCGCAGACTGAGGTTAAGACAAGAGAAAACCTTGTTAAGCTTCACAAGCGTGGCAGAATGCTTGTTGCATCATATGAGGCGCTTCGCTTTCAGCGTCTTGACCTCTTTACCGTAACACTCAATCAGATTGGCGCATATATTGCAAGAGCACAGCTTAAAGATGCGATTGATGTGCTTGTGAACGGTGACGGCAATGAAAATCCCGCCGGCACACTTAATGTTGCAACAGGCGGCAAGGTTACATATGAGGACCTTTTAAAGCTTTGGACAGAGCTTGCCCCGTATGAACTCAACACAATTCTTGCGTCAACTCCCGAAATGCAGAAGATTCTTTCGCTTTCTCAGCTTCAGGATTCAAACGCAGGTCTTGATTTTCAGGCTACGGGCAGAATGATTACACCTCTCGGTGCAAGCCTTCTTCACACTCCCGAGCTTGAGGGCGGTAAGATTATCGGTCTTGACAAAAACTGTGCGCTCGAAATGGTTCAGGCAGGCGGTGTTGTTACAGATTACGACAAGCTTATTGACCGTCAGCTTGAAAGAGCCGCAGTTACCTGTACCGCCGGTTTTTCAAAAATCTTTACAGAGGCGTCAAAGGTGATGAGCTGTTAAGGAGGGATTGCCTTGAACATTGCAAACATTACAAAGCGTTTTGCATTATACAGCGGTATTGACGGTGCTGAAGCATACAAATGGAAGAGCATTATTGACGATGCCGTGGTGTATGTTAATTCGATTGTTACGAAGGAAAATCTTTCGGAAGATGACGAATTAAGACTTGAAAACCTGTGTGCCGTTTACGCTTTTAAGTTGTATTCCCTTTGCAATGATGACAGCATTTCTTCTTTTTCCGCAGGTGATTTGAAAATTTCATCATCTGCGGACGGCGAAAGCCGTGCCGAAAAGCTGTGGAGGGAATATGCCGACAAGTCGCAGGACCTTATCGGCAGAGAAAAATTTTTGCTTGGGGTGATATGATGAATATTTCACCGTCTATCGGGAAAATATTAAACAGATACGGCTGTGATGTTACCGTTAAAAACGGCGGTAAATCGGTTAGGACAAAGGCCTTTATTTCACCTTTGAGATACAACAGCAATCAGAATTATGACAGTGTGCGGCATAAACTGGGTATGAGAAAAACGAAGCTGTTTTTATTTATTGCACCGCCCGATGTTCTGCTTGATTCGGAAAAAAGCGTAATAGAAAGTGAAAACGGTAAATATACTGTTAAAAGGTGCGAAAAATATTATGTGAAGGACAATCCGATTTATGTAAGGGCTGTTCTGTGTGCATACAGAGAAGAAACGAGGGATGATTTTGAATCGAATTGAGAAACAGGTTGACCGTATTATTGCAGGATTAAAGGTAAACGAGGCTTTGAAAAATGTCAGATTTATAAGAGAATACGGCTCTGATGAAGCACCGTCACCCGTGAACGGAATGATTGCCGTTGTGTCGGTGAGAGATATGTCAACGGAGAAAAGCTATATCGGTGGATATCTTTCACCGTCTATCAAGGGTGAAAGCTACAATGCAGGAGTTGAAATCAGGGTGTATGCTCCTGCAACCGAGAACGGAAGCGGTCTTTCGGAAGTGGTAAGTGAAATTCTTCTCGGACTTAAAACTGCCGATGCGGAAAAGACGATTACCCACAGCGAGGCGGCGTCAATTGAATTTGATCCCGATATGAACGCAATTTACAGAACGGTGAGTTTTAATATGGAATTCTGTCTTTGCGAGGAGGTTTAAATGGACGGCTTTGAATTTGAAAATTGCGGAAATGCCGTGTTGAAATGTGAGGGGAAAATTCTCGGCGGCGTTGAAAAGGCAACCTGTACAAGAAAGAACTCCTTCACGGAAATCAAGGAATTTTTCAATGACAAGCCTGTTGAAAGGATTGTTTCAAATGAATGGGAACTTACCTTTGTGATGAAGATTACGGATAAAACTCCGTTTTTGGAGCGTGACAGCTTTAAGAGTCTTGAACTTGACCTTGCAAAGAAGAAAATCATTTACACGGATTGCAAAGTGCTTGAATTTTCAAGTGTTACTCAGGGCAGCGGAAGTATTCTTGCAACCGTGAAAATCAGTGCCGACGAGAGGAAAATTATATGAATGATAAAAATTCAGACGAACTTTACAGGCTTGCGGAGTCTGAGAACGGTGGTAAAGATACCGAAATGTTCGGTGAATTCCTTGAAAGGGAAAGCCGTCGTTACAGTCGCAGACTTGACGAAGAAGAGGAGGCGAAAAGCCGATGAAACCGGTGCCGATGAAATTCGGTGAATATGTGTGGCATCACAATCCGCAGAATATCAGCTTTGAATGTGACAGGAGCGTTGCAGAAATGAAAAGTCCGTTCGGCGAATCTTCCGTTCAGGATATGGGGCGGAAGAATATGAAAATCAGCGGTTCGGGACAGCTGTACGGCGAGGATTGTGCAGAACAGTTTGAAAGGCTGTTTGAGGTGTTCAGAAACAGCGGAAAGGAAGTGCTCTCCGTGCCGAACCTGCCGAGCATTTATGCTGTGTTTGAAAAGCTTGAAATAAAGGGCGAGCCAAAGCCGAATGTGCTTGAATACAGCTTTGTGTTCCGTGAGGTTATGGAAAAAAAGCAGAAAACGGTAGCTACATATTTTGACTGTGAAAACGGACAAACCCTGTGGGACATTGCATACAAAACAGGGGCGAAAATTGACGAGCTTGTGCGACTGAATCCCAATGTTAAGTTCCCCGATGAAAATCTCGGAACAAGGAGGGTTAAGCTGTGCTGACTTACTTTTTTACTGATAAAAACGGCAAAAGGTGTGAAATTAAAAATGTTCTCACGGCAGAAATTTCGGCAGATGTCGATGTGCCTGCCGATGAACTTGTGATGACTGTGCCGTATGACGAGAAGTTCGGAAATGCCGATATACTTGAGGCTTATGACGGCAAGTCGCTTGTGTTTGTGGGACAGGCTGACGAGATTGTCAGCATTGTGAGAACCGACGGTGCGATTGTAAGGCTGAGTGCAAGAAGTCTTGCCGGAAGGCTTCTCGACAATGAGGCAGAGCCTGTTACATATGTGAACCCGGCGGCAAAGTTCATTTTTGAAAAGCATTTAAAGCCGTTCGGAATTGTCGGATATGACGGTGACGAACATCCGTTTATGGGCACAATCAAAATTGAAAAGGGCATGACCGAGTGGCAGGTGATTGAAAAATTCTGCAACGGCAGATACGGCAAAAATCCGAGAATTACGGGTGCGGGATTTGCTTTGATGTGCGGAACTTACGGCGGTGAAAAGCCGATTGTGTTCGGCAGAAACGGAGTAGGTTATATATCTCTCCGTGAGTACATAAAGCCGTGCAAGGTTATTTCGCAAATCAAACTACGCACCGAGGAATACGGCGGTTACAAGAGCGTTATAAGCAACAAATGCGTTGCCGACAGGATTAAAAGGGTGAGATATGTAAACGCTTTTCTCGACAACAATGCGGTAAAAACAGCCGACAGAATGATTGAAAACGGCAACAGGCAGAGCTTTGAAGTAATGCTTGAATGTGCAGAATGTCTGTGCGGAGTTGTCGGCAGAAGGGCTGTGATTGATGACTCTCTCATCGGAAAAAGAGAGGGCTTGATTGTGAAAAGCATTAAATATTCACTTGGGAAAAACGGTGAAAGCACAACGGTTGTGCTTGGAAAGGAGAACGGCGATGTGGCTGATGAATTACATAACTAAAAATTCGATTACCGCCCCGAAAGCCGAAAAGGGCGGTGTGAAAAGTTCGGGAAACACGGTTTCGGTGGATTCCTCGGAAGAACACAGGGGGATAAAATGTTGCGTGCCGTATGGCTTTGCAAGCGTTGTTCCCGTGGGAGAGTCGGCGGTTGTTTTGCCGCTTGCTAACGGCGAAGTGAGTCTTGGAGTGCTTGCGAAAAATGTTGAACTTGATGAGGGCGAGATTATGCTCTCGTCAAAGGGCGGAGCGAGTATTGTGCTGAAAAATGACGGCAGGGTTCTTATCAACGGCAAGGCGGTGTAGTATGAGGGATACGATGATTAAAAACGGTGATATCGTTATCGGCTCTTCGGGCAATACGGTATTGCTTGAGGGGACTGACGCAAAATTCCAACAGGCTGTGCTTTGCATTTCGGCAAAACTCGGCGGATTTGTCTATGACAGAAATTTAGGTTCAAAGGTGCTTTTGCAGGACAAAACACTCTCGGCAAAGCAGACTGAACTGCTTGCCAATGAATCGCTTGCAAAAATGGAAAATACCTATGCAAGCGTTAAGTCGGTTGGCAAAACGATTACGATTGACCTTACGGTTGACGATATTACAAGGGAGGTGCAGATAAATGGAAACCTATGATGAAATTTACGGCAGAATGAAGAATGCCTATGAGCATGAAACGGGTGACAGCTTTAACGAGGTGAGCGACATTGCAATCAGGCTCAAGGTGCTTGCCGGCGAGATTTTTAAGCTGCAGACGAATCTTGAGTGGTGGAAAAGACAGATGTTTGCAGTGAGCGCAAGCGGTGAATGCCTTGATAAACTCGCGTCGCAGAGAGGTATTGAACGCAAAAAGGCGATGAAGTCAACGGGCGAAATTACCTTCAATATTTCTCAGCCGTGCAGTCACGATATTATAATTCCAAAGGGGTGCGTTGTGGCTACTGCTGATACAGTTCCTGTTCGCTTTGTGACAACCGAGGATGAAGAAATCAGTGCCGGCAACACGCTTGTGAGTGTTTATGCCGAGGCTGAACAGGCGGGAAGTAACGGTAATATCGGGCTTGGTTGTGCGGTTGTTCCCGTGAGTGTGCCGACAGAGATTGAAACGGTTACAAACCGTGAGAAATTTACGGGCGGTTGCGATGCCGAAACGGACGATGAACTTCGCAAACGCATAAGAGATACATATATAAACACCTCCAACGGCACGAATGCGGCATATTACGAACAGCTTGCACTCACGGTTGACGGTGTTGCAAAGGCGAGTGCCGTCGGCAAAGCGAGGGGCGTAGGTACGGTTAATGTCTATGTTACGGGTGCGGATGCATCATTGGGTACGAATGTTGTTGCAAAGGTTCAGTCGCTTTTGGAAAAGCAGAGAGAGCTTAATGTTGATGTTATTGTGTCGAATGCCCAGCGTACCGCTTGCAATATGAGTGTTGTTGCCTATGCGGAGGACGGATATTCTTCAGGTGAAGTCAAGGAGTTGCTCAAAAATGCCTTTGCGGAATATGTGAATTCAATCCCTATCGGCGGAACTTTCAGATTGTCGGAACTCGGTGCAAGACTGATTGACACGGGTTGTATAACCAACTACAACTGGAACACGGATATGCAGGATGTGACGGTGGCAAAGTCGCAATGTTTTACTGTTGGTACAGTTACGATTGGGGTGAAGTGATGAACAGCTTTGATTCGATGAAAACCAAATTAGAAAGTACGGGGCTTTACAAAGTTACGGCAAAATCAAATATCAGAGCGGAACTTTTGGCATATGCAGAGGGTTTGAACACGGAATTTGATATGCTTGAAACTATGGAACGGGAGTTGTTTATTGACACAGCGGAAAACTGCGGGATTACCGAAAGGGAAAGATTTGTCGGTAAAATCAATGCCGATTATCCGCTTGAAAAACGAAGGGAAATGCTTAAAATATCTGAGCAGAAGGTTGGCGGAAAATGCACTCCCGACGATTTCAAAAGAATTGTCAGAGGTTACGGTGTGGAAAATTTTACAATTGCTGAAGCTCCCACAAGAAACCGTGTGGATATTAAAATTTCGGATACAAAAACAGACGCAGAGAAGAAGCTCATAGAAAAGCGTGTGAAAGCAGATTTTCCGTTACATCTTAATGTGATAATTTCTTATGTAAATGCATAAAATCCTGATTAAAATTTTAATCAAGCTATGTTAATAAATTTTGCAGCTTTGCAAAACCATTTAAATAATTAAATAACCATGACCAAAAATAAAAATGACAAGTTGAAAAATCTCAGCTTGTCATTTTTCTGTGTGAATATAAATTCTTATAAAAAGCACTCTGCAAACACTTAGGCTTAATTATATTTTTGCTATTATTATACCTCATATTCGAGAGCGGTTTTTAGGTTAATTCAAAATATATGTCAACTGTAATTGACAATTTGTTCAAGGGAAAAGAGAAGTGTGCCACTTGATTTTGTATCGGCTGTTATCTTTTCATCAAAACCGTTTTCAGAGAACAGTGCATAATAAAACTGTGTCTTTTCCTTCAATGGTGTTAATTTTGCAAGTGTGTTCAGATATTCTGCATAGGTAAATGCTTCTTTTTTGAATTTGCATTCCCCAACTAAATAATTTTCTGCTTTTTGGTCGATACATAAAATATCTATTTCTGTTTCTCCGATTCTAAGTCCGTTTGCTGTGTTTTTATCCCTTATTGTTGTCTTTCCTGTCCACCGTCCCATTTTGGAATATCGGAACGGCAGTTCGTTATTTTTCTGCATTTTCCGAACAAACTCACGGCATACATCTTCAAATGCGACTGATGCAAATTTATGGAGTTCGGGCTTTACAATATATTCGTAAACGCCGTCAACATCGCCGTCCTCAAGCTGTGAAAAATTTGCAAAACCGAATGCATACCAGAATCGGAAGAAGTTATCTGTTAATTTATATGTTCCTCTGTTACCGTTTGCCTGTTCTTTTATCTTTGCATCAATAGAAAATTCTCGTTCCACAATGCCGAGTTCAATCAGATTTTTTAAATAAACGCTTGTTTTGGAAGTATCCTCAATGAGTGACTTTTGACTGATATTGTTTAAAGTTGTATTTCCAAGTGCAACCGCTTCAATGATAGAGTTATATACAGGCGTTTCCCGAAGTTCCTGATGAAGAAGAAAATCAACCTCGCTGTATAGAACACAACCTTTGGTCAAAATGTTTTGTTTAATATTTTCTTCAATAGTTAGTTTCGGATTCCATTGCCTTAAATAGTGGGGGATACCGCCAAGAACAGAATAAGCAATAACTTTGTCCCGTTCGGAATATGCGGTAAAGAATTTAGCTGCATCGTAAAATCCCATTTCTTTCATTTTGAAAATTCCGGTAGCACGACCGTAGAGCGGATTTTTTTCGGCAAGAATTTCCTTTTCAATAAAACTCATTGCACTGCCGCACAAAACAATCATAACATTTGAATCCCGAAGTTGTGTATCCCACAAATTTTGCAGAATAGAAGGAATGCTCTTGTTCCCTTTGCACATATACGGGAATTCATCTATGATAAAGAGTTTCTTTTTATCCCCATACGGCAAATCGAGAACAGCGCCGAAAGCTTTTTCCCAATCGGCAAATTCGGTAATGTAGTTTTTTGCGGGAATGTTTTCTTTTAATATTTGTTTTGAAAATTTTTGAAGTTGCACCCTGTCGGTTGTCTGAGTACAGGAAAAGAATACATGTGGTTTTTCTTTGCAAAATTCTCTTAAGGTTTCCGTTTTGCCGACACGCCGTCTGCCATACAAAACTACAAGCTGTCCGCCATCTGAATTGTATTTATCGTTCAGAAATTTTAGCTCGGTTTCTCTGCCTATAAACATAAAAACACCTCTTATGCTGTCTAATCTTGATTTACTAAATCGTGATTTGGTATTATTATACCCAAGAACAAATGTAAAATCAATAGATTTTTCAAAAACAATAAAAATTTTCAAAATACGCCGTTATATAAATTGTGGGAAACCTTTAAAGATTTTTATAAGACATAAAAAAGACCTTGCAGAGTAAAACCTGCAAGGTCAAATTTATATCAGGAATAAACTTGTATTAAGTTACCTGTCAATACATCCTGTGTGGATTACTTGTTTGCGATAGCAGCCTGTGCAGAGTAGCCACGAAAAACGATTTTTTATTTATAATTTCCTGTTTCAAAATATTAAAGAAAATAATCTCTTTAAAATGTACCGGGGGAATTTCCCCCTCATCGCAGAATGCGACAGCCGCATTGGATTTTCTGCCGTTCACCTTAACGTCTGCCGTCTGTGTTCCCGTGCCGTCTAAATTCAGATACCACCTGTAATGAGTTTTGCTGTAAGGCGTTACCTTTGCAACAAACTTCTGATAAATTTCACGGGGCAAGACCGGTTGTGAAAAATCAATCAGCTCATTCAGCGCCGCTTCAATTTTACCAAGTTCCAAACCCGCTTCGTCGCTTTCGATCGGGCAATCGTCTTTTTCATATTCTGCGGTCAGCTGTGAAATCTTTATGTCGATTTCTTCTTTCTTGTTCAAAAATTCCTCTTTTGTGATTTCGCCGTCGCTGCGCATGTCCAAAAGAATATCTTTTTTGTATTTCAGTTTTTCGATATTTGCAAGTATAACCGATTTGTTTTGTCGAGGTGCTTTACTATCCGGTTTATAACATTCTTGAAGTATCTCGCAGGCAAGCTTTATATCTTTGGCTCTTGTCCGCCATACCTGCTCCATAATCATTTTGCCCATCATTTCAAGTTTCCAATCGGGTATTTCCGTCTGGTCGCAGTAGCCGGTATCGTCCAATCCTGCGTCACGACGTTTTTGAGCGGAGCCATTGTTCAACCTGTTATAGCAAAGGTATCCGTATGACCAAGGTGCGTTGTTGTTTTTGTGCCAGCGATTTCTGCGGAAGGACGCTCCGCATCGGCATTTCAATTTGGTTGCCCACAGGTCTTTTGTTTCGTTTTTGCCGTGATTCGGTTGTTTCTTCTTGCCGTCGGTAGAAACGCCTATTGTTTTTGTTACTCTCCGTTGTTTGATTTCCTGACACCGATACCATTCTTCCTCGGTTATAATAGGCTCATAATCGCTTTTTACGAGCATATATGTGGAAAAATCGTTATTAAGTATTCGTTTTTGTTCAAGATAGTTGTTGCTGTATGATTTTCCGTAAGCCTGATAACCCATATATGTAGGGTTATTGACAATTCTCGTAATTACGCACGGTGACCACTTTACCAAACCCGATGCATTTTTTCGTCCAAGCCGTGTGAGCTCGTTCGCAATTTTGGAAGCGCCCATTTCGCCCTGTAAGTACAAATCAAAAATCATTCGCACGGTTTCCGCCTGTTCGGGATTTATCGTGTATGTGGATTTTGCTTTACGGTTATAACCCAAGATATTTCCTCTGCCGTACACCATACCTTGCTGGCGGCTGATATGCTGTCCAGCTTTTACACGCTCCGATGTTTTGCGACTTTCTTCTTGTGCAAGAGTTGCCATAATTGTCAGTCGAAGTTCACCGTCTCCGTCCATTGTCCAAATATTATCCTCCACAAAATACACCTCAACGCCGATATTTTTCAGTTCTCTTGTGGTAACAAGAGTGTCAACGGTGTTTCTCGCAAATCGGCAGACCTCACGGGTTACAATCAAATCAAATTTTCCTTTCTTTGCATCCTCTATCATTTGCAGAAATGCCGGTCGCTTTTTCGCCTGCGTTCCCGTTATTCCCTCGTCGATATATTTGTTCAGCACCTCCCAGTTGGGGTGATATTTCGCTTGGTCATCATACCATTCAATTTGATTTTCGAGAGCAGCCATCTGTGCTTCATGTTCGGTGGACACACGGCCGTAAAAGACCATTTTGCGATGTCTGTTGCGGTCAAGAAAATCGTAAGGATTCCCGATTTTCGTGTTGTTTTTAAAAATTGTGTTTGTCATAAAAATTCCTCCTTGTGTTTTTAAGTATATTTGACATTAAGCCGCCTGTGAATTGTGCGGATTTTCGGATTTAACTTTTTCTCTCACGGCATCAAATGTGGCCTTGTTTATAAGCCCACGCTCATATAGAATTTCAATAAGCATAAGCGCTGCATATAAGCTGTCGATTTTCTTATTCATTATCGCTCCTCACCTCTGTTTCTTTCTCGCTGTCTCTGCCATTTTTCAAGCAGTGTTATGATTGTTTTTTGCATATCCAGGCTTGTATAACTTTTGGGGAAATATTTGCGTATATCTTCGGTTTTGAATTTGACCTGTTCTTTCTGATTTGGCTTTTCTTCACTTAACACGGCAAATATCGTGTCTATGGACAGTCTGCCTTGCTCGCTGAACTTTCGCAGTCGCTGTGCCTGTGAAAGTGAAGGCGTGGCGTCTGTGTATTCTATTTCTTCGGCTAATATTTTCTGCTCATTCTCGGGCAGATACGAAAGCTCAACAGCCGGAGTAAAGGCTATCCTTTCTTCATCAACAAGTTTTAACAGTTCGGGTATTAAGTGCGTTAAGCGGATGTATCTTTGGACTTGTCTGCCGCTTTCATTGTCCGAAATGTTATCTCTCGACTTGTGGACAACGTGTCCATAAGTTTTCCCTTGATGCTTCAACGCTTCTAATTTCATCTTGTAGGCAAAGGCTTTTTCGCTTGGCAGTAGGTGTTCTCTCTGTAAATTTGAATCCACCATTGCGATAACCGCTTCGTCTTTTGTCATATCTCTGATTATTGAGGGAACGGTTTTTATTCCCAGCTCTTTGCAAACTTCAACTCTCCTGTGACCGCTGATGATTTCGTAAGTACCGGCGGAAAAAGAACGAACAATTATCGGCTCAAGTAAACCGTTTTCCTTTATGCTCTCTTTCAGCTCTTCATTTTCAATTCCGTCTCTTTTCTTAAACGGATGATTTTCAAAGGGAACAAGTAAATCTATGTTGATGTTCTTTATTGGTTCTTGCATTTCAATGCCTCCTTAATCCAATATTTCAATTTCTTTCAGTGAGATGCCTTTGCCGTTTCTCTCATAAATCAATCGAAGATTTGTACCGTTATCTATCTCATAAAATCCGAGATAACTCTGCCACCAGAACACAGGCGTGATAATCTTTCTCCCGTCGCTTAACTGAAAGAAAAGACGCATCATATTTTTGCTTGCCTCTGCTCTCATTATCAGTTTTGCAAAGTATTCGCCCTCTTTGTCTATGAACCGATAATCGGAAGTGATGATGTGTTCCTCTCTCATTTCATCTCTTGTGTATACTTTATTTGCTATCATCTTTAAGTCCTTTCTTTTACGGCAGGTAAGAACTATATATTTATTTATATATTTATACGGTTACCTGCTATTTGAATTGTATTGAACGGCGAGTTAGAAAGATAACTTGACAGCCGTTTTTCTGTGTCGAAAAGGAGCCGAAACCATCAAAAATTCTCTCTGTAAGCCGTTTTATTTTAAAACAAATATCTGTTATCCTCTTATCCCGAATCGTTAAAAACGTTGCTGTTTGGTGGAGATTTGATGCTTCTTTTAGAACAATACAGAGGACAACAGACAACGATTGCTCGAAAACTTTGTTTGCAATCCTTCCGACATTTACGGCACAAGTCGTTGTATGTTCTTCTGCCTGTTTTGGGACTGATAAAAAAATCCCATTCCTGTTTCAATTTCTTTGATAATCTTGCCATAGAAAAAACTCCTTTCACTCATTTGGACAAAGGGTGTCAAAATGCACACCCAAATTCGCCCGATTTTGAAAAAATTTTTAATACCCTTCACTTGTTTGAACCAGGAAGCGAAAAAATGGGGGTATTTTTGAAAAGAAAATTAAAAGTCCTTTCACTTGTTTGAAATGGGAAAGGATTCTTGGGGGTGTTTTTGCAAATATTTTTAAAAATTTCTTTTGAAAACAAAAAATCTCCTCCCGATTCATGAACCGAGAGGAGAAAGTGTTTGAAAAAATATTAAGTTGTAATCTTTACAGCATTAACTTCCCAAAAATGAAAATATATTGATTTTGGGAAATAAAATCATACCCAATAACGCTTATCGTCGTTGAGAAATGAAATATTTCATTGAAATATAATGGATTCAGTTGAAAAACAAAACATAAAATGTTATAATCTATTGTAGATATTTATAGCCTTTTTAATTGCTGTCGATTAGGAGGTAAATAATGGCGATTTCATATAACAAGTTGTGGAAACTACTTATTGATAAAAATCTAAATAAAACCAAACTTCGCACGGAAGCAGGGATTTCATCAAACGCAATGGCAAAGCTCGGAAAGAACGAATCTGTGCAGGTTGAAGTGTTAGCAAAGATTTGCTGTCGTCTTAACTGCACGATTGACGATATATTAGAAATTTTACCAGAAGAAAACTAAGGGGCAAATATAATGGATATTACAACAAGAACAAAAATAGACGCCATATGGCAAGGTATGTGGGATAATGGAATGGCTGACGCCAAAACAAACATTACTCAAATTACATACTTACTTTTTATTAAAATGTTAGATGACGCTCAAATCAAAAAGGAAGCAAATGCCAACGCTTTTGGTGTAAAAATTAAAAATCCTACATTTCCCGAAGGGACTTTTGCCGAGGATAAAGATGAGGACGGTAATGTAATAGATGCTGTCGCATACGAAGATTTAAGATGGCACAACTTTGTGCATTTCTCAACCGAGAAAATGTACCATATTGTTAAAGATTTTGTTTTTAAATTCATTCGTGAAATGCACAACGGAGAAAACAATGCTTTCTCCAGATTTATGACCGATGCGAAGCTTGATATTCCCAGTGGAAAAATTCTTGAAAAGGTTATTCGCGGATTGGATGATGACGAACTGAATCTTGACAACAAAGAGATTATGGGTGATGTTTATGAGTACTTGCTTGCTAAGTTATCCGTAAACGGTACAAACGGACAGTTTCGCACGCCTCGACACATTATCAATATGATGGTGCAGCTAATGCAGCCGAAATTAGGCGAGAAAATTTGTGACCCCGCAATGGGCTCTGCCGGATTTTTGATGGAATCTGCTAAATATATTGCCGAAAACCAAAAAGGCGAACTGAATAACAAAGAAAGCAGATACGCTTTTAACAATGAAATGTTTTACGGAAATGAAACCGACCCTGATATGCTCAGAATCGGTACAATGAATATGACATTGCACGATGTATCCAATCCGCAGATTTATTACAAAAATTCACTTACCGATGATAACAAAGATGAATTCAAGTATGATTTGATTTTGGCAAATCCACCATTCAGTGGCTCTCTTGATGCTAATGACCTTGCAAAATCCCTAAAAGATATTTGCCCGTCCAAATCAACGGAGCTCCTGTTTATTGCTTTGTTCCTCAGAAGCCTTAAAATCGGCGGAAGATGTGCTTCAATCGTTCCTGTCGGTGTAGTAAACAATACTAATGAAAAGGCATACACGATTATTCGTAAGGAATTAGTTGAAAACCAAAGATTGAGAGCAATCATATATATGCCGAGTGGCGTATTCAAGCCTTATTCCGGGGTGCAAACCGCTATAATTATCTTTGATAAAACAGAAAACGGCGGTACCGATAAGGTATGGCTTTACAATATGGAAGCCGACGGGTTTTCTCTTGACGACAAGAGAAACGAGGTAAAGTCAAACGACATTCCTGATATAATCGAAAGATTTCAAAATTTAGACAAAGAGGAAAGCCGTACCCCATACGAAAAATCTTTTTTCATAACAAAGCAGGATATTGTTGACAACAACTATGTGCTCAGCCTTAACAAATATCAGAAAAAAGAAATTGTAAAGAAAGAATATCGCCCTACTGCCGAAATATTGAAATCTATAAATGATTTGGAAATTCAATTCAATGAACTTATGGGTGAGATTAGCAAAGGTACGAAATAATGGATATTCGTTTAGAAAATGTACTTGAGTACGAACAACCAACTAAATACATTGTAAAATCCGAGAATTATTCCGATGATTTTGCTTTACCCGTATTAACCGCAGGAAAATCTTTTGTTTTAGGTTTTACCGATGAAACAGACGGTATATGCAAGGCGTCAGAAAGTCCCGTGATTATATTTGATGATTTTACCGCTGATTGCAAATACGTTGATTTTGACTTCAAAGTAAAATCTTCTGCTATGAAAATTTTGCACAAGGCAAATACAGAGGATAACCTTAAATATTATTTTTACGCAATGCAGGCGATTGATTACACACCTTTTAGCCATAAAAGGGTTTGGATTTCCGAATATAGCAAATTCAAAATTAAAAATCGTTCTATTGCAGAGCAGAATAACATCGTAAAGGAATTAGACACTGTTGCAACCGCTATAGATAATGCAAAGCAACGCTTAAATGCTCTTGATGAGTTGGTAAAATCACGATTTATCGAGATGTTTGGGGATATTAGAATATCCTCAATATTTCCAAATATAGCACTTGAAAATTTTGCACAAATAGGTTCAAGCAAAAGAGTTCACGCCGCAGATTATGTTGAGTCAGGGGTACCATTTTACCGTAGCAAAGAAATCATTGAACTTGGCAACGGACAAGAACCATCAGTTGAGTTATTTATATCAAAAAAACAATATGAGAGCATAAAGAAAACCAATGGTGTTCCTTGCAAAGGTGATATCTTGATGTCTGCAGTAGGCACGATAGGAAAAATGTGGATTGTAGATGGGCGAAAAGATTTCTATTATAAAGATGGTAATATTATTTCAATTCATAGCGAGGAAACCAATCCTATTTATCTAAAAGAAGCTTTAGCAAATTTGATAGATGATTTTAAGTCAGCAAATGTTGCAGGTTCGGCATATAGTGCTTTGACTATTGTTAAACTTAAAAAAATGACAGTCCCTATGCCACCGATGTCTATTCAAAACGAATTTGCAGACTTTGTTAAACTAATCGACAAATCGAAATTTATCGTGCAGAAACAGATTGATGATTTACAGGAATTGCTCGACAGTAAAATGGATGAATACTTTGGTTAACAGCCAAAAGAAAGGAGTAACCTATGAATTTTGATTACTTAAAAAATATAGAAGAACTCCAAAACCTGTATATAGCGGTTTCATCGGACAATCAAACAGGTTCCGCTTATTTGCGTTGTATCAAGTACGGCAGATGTTTGGAAAGCCTTGTCCGTTATACTTATGCAAAGCATTTTCCGAAATATAAAGCAGCTTCAAGCGAACTTATCAAATTGTTAAAGGATAAAACTTTTAAACAGTTTTTGGGTAAAACGGAGTACTATAATAAACTGCATTTTACATATCTTGCCGGAAATAATGCTGCTTTTGACCACGACATCGATAAAGAAACCGCCGACCTTGCTTTAGAAAACTTAAAAGAAGTAACATTTCAAATTTTCTCCAAACTAAATAACTTTGACGAAACGCAGAAAAGAACATTTGAATATGTATCAAAGGTTGAATACTCTATTACAGAAGCAAAAACAAGAGAACTTTACATCGATACCAACTTGAAAAGTGCCGGGTATTCCGTTCTGAAAGAAAAGGGAAAAATTGTGCCAAATAAGGTTGGTATTGAGATAGAGGTGCACGATTTACCGAATCAAAAAGTCGGGTATGTTGACTATGTTATATACAACAAAGTAGGATTGCCTGTTGCCGTAATTGAAGCAAAGAGAACAAGCATATCCGAAGAAGCCGGCGCACAACAAGCGAAAGATTATGCAGACGCACTGGTGAAAAACTTAAATTTGAAATACAGACCGGTTATTTATTACACCAATGGATATATCATAAAAATTCAAGACCGTTTGGGTTATCCGGCAAGAGAGGTGGGTAATTTTGCATCTCTTGATGATTTGGAGTTGCTTATAAAGCGCCAACTTCCAGGTGTTGAAGATAAACGAAAGCCTATCAAAAATAAGGAAGTTGACACTTCGATTATTGACAGAAGCAAGCTTGTTGAAGCAGTTAAAGAAATGATTGATTCGATGAACACCGATGGCGCTATGCGAAGAAAGGGCTTGCTTGTTCTTCCTTGCGGTGTTGGCAAAACGAGAACCGCTGTTGCACTCAGCAAAATTTTAATAAACAACGACTGGGCGCAGAATGTACTCTTTCTTGCGGACAGAAACAATCTCGTTTCCAACGCACTGAAACCGTTCAGCAAATATATAGAGGGTGGCGTCAGCGATATTTCCGCCGAAAATCCGGACAGAGATACCGGTGCTCGAATTTGCCTGTGCACCTATAACTCTATGCTTAATTTTTTGAACAAGCCGAAAAAGGAATTTTCAGTAGGACATTTTGATTTGATATTCGTTGACGAAGCACACCGCTCTCTTTTCAATGTGTACCGTGCTATTTTTGAGTACTTTGATTCGTTTATAATCGGCTTGACTGCTACTCCAAGCAAGGCCATTGATAGGTCAACTTATGAAATATTGGATTTGAACACCGACGAGCCAACATTTGAAGTGAAGTTTGAAGAAGCGGTAAATCTCAATTATTTGGTAAGTTATCGTGCTTTTGACAAAACTTCGGCGGTTATGAAAAACGGTTTGAAATACAATGACCTGAGTGAAGCAGAAAAAGAACAGTACGAGGAAATGTTTGCTGATGAAAACGGAAATATTCCTGAAGAAGTTGCAGGAAAAGCGTTTTACAGAGATATTTTTAACAACGATACCATAGATAAGATGTTTGCTGACCTTTTTGCGAACGGGTTGCGAGTAGAAAACGGTAACAAAATCGGTAAAACGCTGATTTTTGCGGTTGACCATAATCACGCCGTGAAAATCGCAGAGCGTTTTAAGAAAAAATATCCGCATTTAGGTGATGAATTCTGTCAGGTAATTGACAATCAAATAAAAAAGAATAAAACCCGCCAAGACAACTTTGCAAAGAAAGACTCAAATCCTCAAATTGTTGTATCTGTGGATATGATGGATACGGGCGTGGATATTCCGGAAATTGTAAACCTTGTATTTTTCAAGCGTGTTCTTTCGAGAATTAAATTTGACCAAATGTGGGGTCGAGGAACAAGAACCTGCAAGGATTTACATGTAATTACCCCACCGAGAGATTATTTCGAGGGAAGAACCTTAGACGATGAGCGCAAAGATTATGTGGACAAGCAAGGTTTCTTTGTTTTTGATTATTGCAATAACTTTGAATATTTTGACTTGCATCCGGACGGGAAAGACCCTTCAACACCGCTCAATCTAAACCAAAAAATATATGCTTTGCGACTGGATATTCTTGCAAAGTTGCAAAGCATTGAGTATCAGGAGCAACCGGAATACAAAGCATATCATCAACAACTAAAAAACAATCTTGTTGAGAAAATTAAAAAACTTGATACAAATCGTATAGATGTTAAACCGAAACTGTTTTATGTAGATAAATACAGTAAACTTCCTGCTTTTGACTATTTGTCAGACAAGAATGTGTATGAAATTAAGACGCAGCTGTTGAAGCTTATAGACCAAGATACTACCGATGATAATTACTCCAAATCTTTTGATTACAGAGTAAGCATAGTTCAGCTTTCGTTATTGGACGATTCGGTTGATTCTTCAAAGCAACAAGGACAACTTCTTAAAACGGCATTAGCATTATTAAAAAAAGCAAGTATTCAAGATGTTTTTGATAAAAGGGAAATTCTTAAACGCCTTGCCGATGAGGACTATTACACAGACTTAGATTTCTTTGAACTTGAAAAAGTAAAAAAGGAAGTCGGACCGCTTATTAAATATTTGCGTGGGGAGCCTGATGGCGACAAGATTTCAGATTTTAATGACAAGATTGAAACCAAAGCGCGTGATGTAAAGTATGATTTTGATAATTTCAAAACATACAGAGAAAAAATCATTACATATTTGCAAAAACATTTCGGTGAATTGGAATCTGTAAAGAAAATCATAAATTTGGATGAGCTAAACAACAAAGACCTTAATGAGCTTCAATCAGTATTGGATTCATTAAAAACACCGGAAACAAGCGCTGAAGAAGAATTTGCAAGCACACAGGAGTTAATTATCTTTATAAGAAAAATTGTCGGGCTTGATAAAAAAGCCATTGATGAAAAATGTGCAAAATTCTTAAACATCAATGACTTTAACAAGAAGCAAAGGCAGTTAATTAACTTAATCATAGATTTTGCAATACGCAACGGAAATGTTACAAAAGATGATTTAGTTAATACAGAGCCATTTTCTGAAATTGAAATTCCTGAGTTGTTTGATAATGAGCTCGCTCCTATTCTTCAACTTGTGGCAATGTTCACAAATTCGCTCAATGTTGCTGCTTAATCTCAAGTGAATATTTTTTTGAAATTACCTCCTGTGAAATATAGGAGGTAATTTTTATGAGCACTAAAATTATTACAGAAATTGTCGAGAGTTTAAAAGATAATTTTGACGAAAACGCATTGCAGATTATTGAAAGAACTCTTTACAAGGCATTAAAAGACAAGGAAATTATTGATGTGGTAAAAACACAACCCCAGTCCAACGAAGAAGCATTGGTGTCGTTCTTGGCGGCAAAGAAAATCGAAGGTTGTTCAAGTCGTTCCATTGCGTTTTATCAAACAACATTACAGAAAATGTTTTCTCATATAACTAAAATCTATTACTCCGTTACGACCGAGGATATTCGATTGTATTTATCAAATTATCAGGATACTAACAAAGTTTCAAAATCCACTATTGATAATATGCGAAGAATAATTTCATCGTTTTTTTCTTGGCTTGAAAGTGAGGATTATATTGTAAAAAGCCCCGCCCGAAGGATACATAAAGTTAAAACACCGAAACTTGTGAAAGAAGTATTTTCGGATGAAAGTATTGAGCTTATGAGACAAAACTGTAAAAATCCAAGAGACCTTGCCATAATTGACCTGCTTTATTCAACCGGTATTCGTGTAGGAGAACTGGTAAGGCTTGATATTTCCGATGTTGATTTTTCTAATAAGGAATGTATTGTTTTTGGTAAAGGCGATAAACAGAGAAAAGTTTATTTTGATGCTAAAACAAAAATACATCTGCAACAATATATTGAAACGCGAAAAGATAACAATCCTGCGTTGTTTGTAAGTCTGTTATATCCATACAACAGATTAAAAGTCAGCGGTGTTGAAATTGCTTTGCGTAAAATCGGAGAACATTTGGAAATTGGTAATGTTCATCCACACAAATTCCGCCGTACCCTTGCAACAAAAGCAATAGATAAAGGAATGCCCATAGAACAGGTTCAGCACCTATTAGGACACGCAAAGATCGATACTACCCTTGAATACGCTATGGTGGATGATGAAAATGTGAAGATTTCACATAAAAAATATTTAGGGTAAAGTAACCAACAAATTTCGATTTGTCGATTAGTTTAACAAAGTCTGCAAATTCGTTTTGAAGCTCGATTGGCGGAACATAAACATCTAATTCCAATATGTCTTTATTCAATATATTGCCTTGTCTTATTCCGTGATTTTTGCCTGTTAAACGTTGCTTGATTTCCGGATGAGCGAATAGGTACATAAGGAAAAATCTATTAAAATTATGCTTAATTTCAATTTTGGCATTACGCTGATTTAAGTAATATACACCATAAGTTGAATCCATTAGGCAAATATTACCATAATCATCTTTACCAGCTGTTCCAGTAAGCGAAATAACAAGGTCGTTCGGATATATTTTATATTTTTCTAATGCTGAATCTTCTTGATAAAAAACAAGGTTGGTGTCCCTAAAATAGCCTGCATTTATATTACCAATTCGTAGCACTGGAATTCCTTTCGAAAGATATTTTTGACTCTTGAAAGCATAACCACCAACTACATTGATAAAATTTTCAAGTTTAGATTTTTCCCATCCTTTTTCATTGGCATCAGGATGTCCAAACATCTCGATAAATCGTGATTTTACCAATTCATTAAGAGCAAACAACTCAGCCTTTTTGTATTGAATTGATGTTTTTATTTCAATTATAAGTTTAGCAATATTTTTCTGCTTTTCAATAGAAGGGCAAGGTATCTCAATACCTTCGAGTGTAGTTTTATTTATTGCTTTAAATGTACTTCCTGTCCCTTGCTCCTGTAAGAATTCAACAGTCGCACTCAAATAATGATAAAGATAATTTATATCTACTATATCGGATTTATTTAATCTAATTGCTGCAAGACCTCGTCCTATGCAACAATCTTCATTAGCAATATTCATATCGCCGATAGGGGCACGGACTGATATAAGAATATCTCCTTTTCTTGCAATTTTTTTAGGAGCAGTACACCAAACGGTAGGTGTTGGATGTTCTTCACCAAAATCCGCATTGCCCTGATAAAAAGGTATGCCATTTTTATCTTTATTGTAAGATTTTGAATCAGGGGATTGTCCCATAATTAGAGTGCATATTTCACAAATATTTTTTCTGTTCATCACGCCACCTCCTGAAAGATAAATCGTGATTATTCTTTCGGAATAGGTCTTAGGGTGTCACCCTAACGAGGTATTTGGGAGTGGGCTGCCCAAATACACTGCCGCTGAAAGCACGAGCGACAGCACCGTTTTGGACAACCTGTCCATAAATGGTCTGCTCGCTCAGTATGTGCAGAAAGCGGGCAGATTACCGTTTGGTTATCCAAATGGTCTGCTCGCTTAGTTTGCATACGCCTTTTTATCCCATTTTTTTAACATTCAAAATTAATTATCAAACAAAAATTCAAGCACGGACAACTGATTATTCTGCAATCCGTGCTTAATTTTTATGCGTATCCGATGTAGAGTTCATACTGTGTATCGGATACTTTTTCTGCCCATATCCACACCGATGTAAATCCATCAACATTCTTGTATCTGTTCAATCTGCTTTCAATATCAGCGCCGATATTTTTGTTGTTTGTATTAGCGGATATTGGATTGTCCCAACATTCGGTAGCAGTTTCATCGAAGGTTAAACCTATACTTTGAGCATAATTTTGTGCATAAGAAATCCAATACGATATATCAAATTCTTCATTTTCTTCAACTGTTGTGATGACTTCCGAAACAGTATTTGTTGTTATTTCGGGCTCAGATGCTTCGCTTTTAGGCATTTCTTTTTGTGTGTGAATATCTTGCTTCGGCTCGGTATTTGCTGTTGTTGTTTGAGAAAAAATCGGCTCTTTTGACACCTTTTCTGTACTGGTTTCAGCGGCAGGCGAATGTGTTGTTTCTTCCAAAAATGTGCTTTTCTCAACTGTTCGACCCTCTGCTTTCTCGGACAATTTTTCCACTTGAGTTGTATCAATTACAGCGTTAGTCGATGAACTTTCAACCGCCTTTTTGTCTGGTTCGTTATGGGCAGTGCAACCTACCAAAGTAAAAATGAATGTCAATATCATTGCGAATATTACGATTTTTCTCATACAAAAATCACCTCGCTATTCACAATTTCCATTGCTCTGTTACGGATGCTGTTCATCTTCTGCACCCATAACATAGGGTTATCCGATTTCAGCTTTTCTGTAATATTTTCTTTTTCGGCAAATGATTTGACAAGTTGTGAAAACATTGTTTGTGCCTGTTCCTCGATGTCCGCAAGGTAAGGGTACAGCCTTTCCGTTGTGAGCAGATTGTAATATCTTATTCGATGATGTTGTTTAAGATACTGTCTGTGACGGTTTGCCCACACGCCGATATGCAATTCATTCTGCTTTTTTGTTGCGATGCAAGGCAGTTGATAATCACCTTGTATTTCGTAGTTGCACACGCTTTGTTCAAATAATGTGTTCATAATGAAACCTCCTTAATTTTGTTGATTTCATTATAACGAAAACACAATCTAAACACGAATGTGCAAAAAAATCCGCCTACCGATTTATTCGATAGACGGATATTTTTTAGAAAATCACTTCCACCGTTATATCTTCCCATTGTGATTGGCGAAGATATTGACCGTTGGCGTTACGAAAAGCTTTTGCCTGTTCGTAGTTTATTGTGAAGCAGAAGTAAAAATTACTTCTCATCCCCGCTTCTAATAGCTGCCTGAGCAGCAGCAAGACGAGCAATCGGAACACGGAACGGTGAACATGATACATAGTCAAGACCGATCTTGTGGCAGAACTCAACAGAAGAAGGATCGCCGCCGTGCTCACCGCAGATACCAACATGGAGCTTGCTGTTTACAGGCTTACCGAGTTTGATAGCTGTTTCCATGAGCTTGCCAACGCCTGTCTGGTCAAGCTTAGCGAACGGATCGTTCTCGAAGATCTTAGCATCATAGTAAGCGTTGAGGAACTTACCTGCGTCATCTCTTGAGAAGCCGTATGTCATCTGTGTAAGGTCGTTAGTACCGAAGCAGAAGAAGTCAGCTTCCTTAGCAATCTCATCAGCTGTAAGAGCAGCTCTTGGGATTTCGATCATTGTACCAACTTCGTACTTGAGGTCGATGCCTGCAGCAGCGATTTCAGCGTCAGCTGTTTCAACAACAACCTTCTTAACGAACTTGAGTTCCTTAACATCGCATACGAGCGGAATCATGATTTCAGGCTCAACTGTCCAGTCTGCGTGTGCCTTCTGAACATTGATAGCAGCACGGATAACTGCCTTTGTCTGCATCTTTGCAATTTCAGGATATGTTACTGCAAGACGGCAACCACGGTGACCCATCATTGGGTTGAACTCGTGGAGTGAAGCGATGATTGTCTTAATGTCTTCAACGCTCTTACCCTGAGCAGCTGCGAGCTTCTCGATGTCAGCTTCCTCTGTAGGAACGAACTCGTGAAGCGGCGGATCAAGGAATCTGATTGTTACAGGATTGCCTTCGAGTGCCTCATAAAGAGCCTCAAAGTCGCCCTGCTGATAAGGAAGAATCTTGTTAAGAGCAGCTTCTCTTTCTTCAACTGTATCTGAGCAGATCATCTCTCTGAATGCAGCGATTCTGTCCTCTTCAAAGAACATATGCTCTGTACGGCAAAGACCGATACCTTCAGCACCGAGCTCACGAGCCTTCTTAGCGTCAGCAGGTGTATCAGCGTTTGTTCTAACCTTAAGAGTTCTGTACTTGTCAGCCCAAGCCATGATTCTGCCGAACTCACCTGCGATTGTAGCGTCAACTGTTGGGATAACGCCGTCGTAGATGTTACCTGTAGAACCGTCGATTGAAATGTAGTCACCCTCGTGGAATTCCTTGCCTGCGAGTGTGAACTTCTTGTTAGCCTCGTCCATTGCGATGTCGCCGCAACCTGATACACAGCATGTACCCATACCACGAGCAACAACGGCAGCGTGTGATGTCATACCGCCACGAACTGTGAGGATACCCTGTGAAGCCTTCATACCTGTGATATCCTCAGGTGAAGTTTCAAGACGAACGAGAACAACCTTTTCGCCCTTAGCGTTCCAGTTTTCAGCATCTTCGGCTGTGAATACGATCTTACCGCAAGCAGCACCAGGAGAAGCGCCGAGGCCCTTACCGATTGGTGTAGCAGCCTTAAGAGCAGCAGCATCGAACTGTGGGTGAAGAAGTGTGTCAAGGTTACGAGGATCGATCATTGCAACAGCTTCTTCTTCTGTTCTCATGCCCTCGTCAACGAGGTCACAAGCAATTTTAAGAGCAGCCTGAGCTGTTCTCTTACCGTTTCTTGTCTGGAGCATATAGAGCTTCTTGTTTTCAACAGTGAACTCCATGTCCTGCATATCTCTGTAGTGGTTTTCGAGTGTCTGACAAACATTCTGGAACTGCTCGAAAGCTTCCGGGAACTCTTCAGCCATCTTAGCGATTGGCATAGGAGTACGAACACCTGCAACTACGTCTTCGCCCTGTGCGTTGATGAGGAACTCACCCATGAGCTTCTTCTCACCTGTAGCAGGATCTCTTGTAAATGCAACACCTGTACCGCAATCGTCACCCATGTTACCGAATGCCATTGACTGTACGTTAACGGCAGTACCCCATGAATAAGGGATATCGTTGTCACGACGGTAAACATTTGCACGAGGGTTGTCCCATGAACGGAATACAGCCTTAACTGCGCCCATGAGCTGTTCCTTAGGATCGTCAGGGAAGTCCTGACCGATTTTCTCTTTGTATTCAGCCTTAAACTGGCCTGCAAGCTCCTTAAGATCGTCAGCTGTAAGCTCTACGTCATAAGTAACGCCTCTCTCAGCCTTCATCTTGTCGATGAGCTCTTCAAAATATTTCTTACCTACTTCCATAACTACATCGGAATACATCTGAATGAATCTTCTGTAGCAGTCCCAAGCCCAACGAGGGTTGTTTGACTTCTTAGCGATAACTTCAACAACATCTTCGTTAAGACCGAGGTTAAGGATTGTATCCATCATACCCGGCATTGAAGCACGAGCACCTGAACGAACTGAAACGAGGAGGGGGTTCTCCTTGTCGCCGAACTTCTTGCCTGTGATCTCTTCCATCTTCTCGATGTACTCGTTGATCTGAGCCTGAATTTCAGCGTTGATTTCTCTGCCGTCCTCATAATACTGAGTACAAGCTTCTGTTGTAATTGTGAAGCCCTGTGGTACAGGAAGTCCAAGACCTGTCATTTCTGCAAGGTTGGCACCCTTACCGCCGAGGAGCTCACGCATGTTAGCATTACCTTCTGTAAAAAGGTAAACCCATTTGTTTGCCATAACTGGTAATCCTCCTAAAAATAAATTAAGATATACGGCTGTGGCAGACTTACCCCTTGGTAAAACCTGCCTGCTTGTATAAGCCTATCGAATATTATAACAAACTTTGGTCAAAATAGCTATATTTTTTTCAAACTTTTTTCTTATAAAAAACAGGTTTTATTTTCGACAATATTGTATAAATCGTTTAAAATGCCTTTTTTTGCCCGATTTTTGTAATTTTCTCTTGAAATTTGTGATTTTTGTGAGATAATATTATGGTATGAACGAGTGCCTTGTGACAGGACTGTCTGCATCTTTGTTGTTTTGTCACAGATAAAAGGAGAAAAAATGAAGAATTGTGCCGTTATCCTCGCAGGCGGCGAGGGCAAAAGAATGAAATCCGACAAACCGAAAACATTGTCGGAGGTGCTCGGCAGACCGATGCTCTGCTGGGTTATGTCAGCTTTAAGGAAAGCCGGTATTGACGACATCTGTGTTGTCAAGGGCTTTAAAAAAGAGTGTGTCGAAGAGTATCTTTCAACCCTCGATTTTTCCGTTGAAAGCGTGTTTCAGGCTGAAAGACTCGGAACAGGTCACGCTGTGATGATGGCAAAGGATTTCCTTAAAAAGCACAGCGGCAATGTTGTTATTCTCAACGGCGACGCTCCGTTTATGGACAGCAAGACTATTGAGGATTCCCTGAAGGCTCATATTGAGAACGGTTGTGCCGCAACGGTTATTTCCGCAAAGGTTGACGATCCGACAGGTTACGGCAGAATTGTCCGTGACGAAAACGGAAATCTGCGTGCAATTGTTGAGCAGAAAGACGCTGATGAGGAAACTCTCAAAATAAATGAAGTAAACTCGGGCGGTTTCTGGTTTGACTGTCAGCTTCTTCTTTCGGTTCTCGACAGAATTAAGTCGGATAACAGCGCAAAGGAATATTATCTTCCCGACGCAATCAAGCTTTTGCTTGAGGACGGAAGAAAGGTCGGAGCATTCACGGCTCAGTGCAGTGATACGGTTCTGGGTGCAAATGATCCGGCTCAGCTGGAACAGCTTAACGAAATTGCAAGGGCAAAGGGTTACAGCTGTTAATTGCTCGGTTAATCATTGGTAAACATATACTACACACATTAAAATTCAAAGGAGTTATTGCAATGAATTTTCACGGTAAGGACATTAAAATTTTCACCGGCAGTTCAAATGTTGATGTAGCTCAGGGAATTGCAGGCTGTCTCGGTCTGCCGCTTGGTAAGAGTGACTGTACACAGTTCTCAGACGGCGAAATCTCTGTTTCTCTTCACGAATCTGTTCGTGGCAGCGACTGCTTTATTGTTCAGTCAACCTGTGCTCCCGTCAACGACAATCTTATGGAAATGCTCATAATGATTGATGCCATGAAGCGTGCATCTGCTGCAAGAATCACAGTTGTTATGCCATACTTCGGCTATGCAAGACAGGACAGAAAAGCTAAGGCAAGAGATCCGATCTCGGCTAAGCTTTGTGCAGACATCATCACCTGTGCAGGTGCTGACCGTGTGCTTACAATGGATCTTCACGCAAATCAGATTCAGGGCTTCTTCAACATTCCTGTTGATCATCTTCAGGGTGCATCACTTCTCGCAAACCATATGAGAGAGAAAATCGGCGGCAAAAATGATGATTATATCGTTGTTTCTCCTGACCTCGGTTCTGTAACCCGTTCAAGAAACTTTGCTTCAAAAATCGGCACAGGTCTTGCTATTATCGACAAGAGAAGACCAAAGGCTAATGTTTGTGAGGTTATGAACATCATCGGTGACGCAAAGGGTAAGAAGGTTATCCTTGTTGACGATATGATTGACACAGCAGGTACTCTCTGCAATGCCGCTAACGCTATTGTTGAAAAGGGCGGTGCAACAGAGGTTTACGCTTGCGCTACTCATGCAGTTCTTTCAGGTCCTGCAATCGAGAGAATCCAGAACAGCGCCATCAAAGAAGTTGTTCTTCTTGACACAATTCCTGTTCCGAAGGAAAAGATGATTGACAAGTTCACAATTCTTCCTGTTGCTCCTACATTTGCAGAGGCTATCGCAAGAATCTACAACGACAAGCCGTTCACAGCCGCTTTCGGTTGATAAGCGAACAATTTAATTATGTAATTAAACAGGCGGGTTTTAACTAACCCGCCATTTCGCTGTTTTACTGCAAATTTTTCAGGAGTAAAACGGTACAATATGTGAGGGTGATTTAATTTTGTTTGGTATAGTTTACGGCTCCGATTCAGATAACAAAATAATGAACCGCTTTGTCGATGAGTACGAATTGTGGTGCAATGAGGGCAAAAATCCGGATATTGCGTCAATCGACCTCGACTTTGCGCTTGACCTACAGAAGAAAAGACTTGACGAAAAGGGTGTAAAGATTCAGACCGCTTTTACCGATAAGGAAACGGTGAAGAATGAAGTCCCCATAAATGCTTGTACTGCCTACGATATGGGCGAATGTAAGAGTAACATTGCGTCAAAGACATATGAGGTTACGGAGAAATACTTTAAAGACGGAAAGAAAAAGAAAAAAATCAAGGACAGATTTTTCTTTTACACAATGATTACAAGGCTTGAAAACCGAAATTCCGAGGTTGCGTGTTCGTGTCCGAACTGCGGTGCGGTAAGCAGCGTAAGAGAGCTTCTCAACGGTTGTATAAACTGCAAAACTCGCTTTATTATGGACGATTTGTTCCCGAAGGTTACAAACTTCTACTTTGTAAAAACCTATTCGCTTGCGAACAAGTCAACGAAAAAGGTGCTTGCACCGTACCTTCTCGGCGGAATTGCCGCCGTTGCGGCATTTACGGTATGGGTGGTTGTAAAGGACGGAACTTTTGATCCCGCAACCGCAAATATGGTCTATGAAATCGGCATAAGAGCAATCCCCGTACTGCTCGGCGGACTTTTGGCGGGGTACCTTGCATGGGCATTAAAAACGCTTTTTGGACTTTTTGTCGGTGCGGCAAAGAGCATTCCTATGATAGGTCCGCACTTCAATTGTCAGAAAAGACTTCCGTGGATTATGAAAGAGGTTAATCCCAACTTCTCATATGAATACTTTATCGGCAAGGTGCTTGCTTTGCTCAAAATTATGATTTTCAGCGATGATTACACAAACCTCGCAGTCTATGAGGGCAATCCGATGAAAAATCCTTTCGGAGATATTGTTGACATCAAGTACAGAGGAGTGTCAAAGCTTAATTCATTCAATGTCACAAACGGCTGTTGCTATGTTGATATGACCGTTTATGCAACGACCGTGAAAAACAAAAATTCTTCATTTAGGGTTAAAAACGAAAAGTTCAGACTTACCGTTTGCAGAAGTGTGAACGCTATGGATGACGGAGTTTTCACAATGAAAAAAGTAACCTGTAAAAGCTGCGGCGCAAGCTTTGATGCAACAAGAGAACGCAACTGCCCGTATTGCGGAAATCCTTATCATCTCGGCAACGATGACTGGGTTGTTGTAAGTTTCGGAAAAGGTTAATTTAAATTTCAGAATACATATAATATAAATAAGAGGAAAACGGATATGTTCGGAAAAAACAAATCAACGGGTTCAATCGAGTACATTGTAGTGGGACTCGGCAACCCCGACAGAAAATACGAAAACACTCGTCACAACGCAGGCTGGCTTGCAATTGACCGCATTGCCGACAAGCTCGGTTGTGATGTGAACAAAATAAAATACAAAAGCTTTATTGGCACTTGCACTGTAAACGGCGCAAAAGTTATGCTGATGAAACCCACAACATATATGAACAACAGCGGTCAGGCAGTTGTTGAGGCGATGAACTTCTACAAAATTCCTCCCGAAAATGTCATTGTAATTTTTGACGATATCTCGCTTGATGTCGGAAAAATGCGTATCCGTTCAAAGGGCAGTGACGGCGGTCAAAGGGGAATGCGCAGTATCATCTATCTCAGCGGAAGCGATAAATTTCCTCGCATCAAGGTTGGCATAGGCGCAAAGCCAAATCCCGACTGGGACCTTGCCGACTGGGTGCTTTCAAAGTTCACTCCCGATGAAATGAAAAAACTCGATGAAATTTTTGACAATGCCGAAAAAGCAATCGAGCTGATTATCGACGGCAAAACCGACCGTGCTATGAATTTGTTCAACTGAAAAGGGACAAAGAAATGAATAATCTCAACTTTCTTGTTGATGTCCTCAAAGAGTCACCCGTTTTCAAAACGCTTGAAAAGAATGTCAAGCCGGGCAGAACGGTCTGTGCTTCGGGACTTTCAACAATTAACAAATCAAATATCATCTATGCGCTGTGCCGCCTTAAAGGCGTCACGGCATTTTGTCTTGCCTCCGATGAAAAAGAGGCGCAAACTTTGTGCAATGACCTTTCGTGCATGGGACTTCGTGCCTATGTTTATCCCGTGCGTGACTTCAACTTTCTTGACTTTCAGAGCCGTTCGCACGAGTACGAGCACGCAAGACTTAAAGTTTTGCTCAAGCTTATCAATCATGAATGCGATGTTGCAATTGCGTGTGTTGATGCGGCGGCACAGCTTACCGTTCCGAGAAATGTGCTTGAACAGTCGGTTATTGAATTTGAAGAGGGCAGGGAGCTCTCGCTTGAAAAGGCGACAAAGGCACTTACTCTGCTCGGCTACGAACGCTTTGATGCGGTAGAGGGCAGCGGTCAGTTTTCGCTGAGAGGCGGTATTCTCGACTTCTTTATGCCAGACAGCGACTATCCCGTGAGATGTGAATTTTGGGGCGATGAAATTACCGACCTCAGCTATTTTGACATTGAAACACAGAGAAGATTTAAAAAGGCTGACAAAATTACGCTTTCGCCCTCAACCGAAATCGTAATTGAGGACAGAGCCGCCCTTGCAGATAAAATTGAACACAAGGCAAAGCTCCTCCGTTCCAAAAACAGCGCCAAAGCCAAGGAAAAACTTTTTTCAGAGGCAGAGCTTATCCGCAGCGGTGCAATGATTGCCAATGCGGACAAATTTATCAATCAGATTTACGATAAGCCCGAGTCGCTTTTTGATTATCTCGACAGAAACACCCTCGTTTTTGCGTCCGAATTTACTGCAATTCAGGAACGGGGAAAGTCAATGGACTTTATCAGCAATGAAACCCTTATGCAAGGCTTTGAGGACGGAACTCTTTGCAGAGGTTTTGACCGCTTTGCGCTCACATTCAACGAATGTACCGAGTTTTTGCAAAGTCACGGAACAATCGTGCTTGAAAACTTTGTTCACGGAAGTATGCCTATCAAGCTGTCGGAAATCATCAGCTTTTCAACAAAACAGCTCTCGGCATGGGGCGGTTCGTATAAACAGCTAAAAGAAGATGTTGACGGACTTTTTACCCCCGAAAGCAAGGGCGTTATATTTGCAGGAACAGAAAGAGCCGCCAAAAATCTTTGTGACACCTTTAACGCAGACGGCATAAACGCTGTTTACAGCGAGGGTGCGGATAAGATTTCAAAGGGCGAACTGCTTGTTATGCAGGGTGCATTGAGTGCGGGCTTTGAGTATCCGTCACAAAAGTTTTTTGCAATAACCTACAGTCAGGTTTCGTACCGTCCCGAAAAGTCCAAAAAGAAGAAGAAAAAGGCGGGACAGGAAATTTACAGCCTTTCAGAGCTTGCCCCCGGTGATTATGTTGTACACAATGTTCACGGTATCGGTGTGTTCGGCGGTATAAGAAAAATTGATACTCACGGAGTTATAAAGGACTATATCAAGATTGACTACGCAAAGGGCGATGTGCTTTATGTGCCTGTCACACAGCTTGATATGGTTGCAAAATATATAGGTCCGAGAGAGGATTCAAGGGTTAAGCTTAACCGACTCGGTTCGGGCGACTGGCAAAAGGCAAAGGCAAGGGTTAAAACCTCTGTCAAGGACATTGCCAAGGAGCTTATTGAGCTTTACTCACAGCGTATGAAAGCCAAGGGCTATGCCTTTTCGGCTGATAACGAGTGGCAGAGAGATTTTGAACTCAGCTTTGAATATGACGAAACTCCCGACCAGCTGCGTTGTTGTGAGGAAATCAAGCATGACATGATGCGTTCGTCGCCGATGGACAGACTTCTCTGCGGTGATGTCGGATTCGGCAAAACAGAGGTTGCACTCCGTGCCGCTTTTAAGTGTATTGCAGATTCAAAGCAATGCGCATTGCTCTGCCCCACAACAATTCTCGCATGGCAGCATTATCAGACGGTAATCAAGCGTTTTGAGGGCTATCCCGTTCGTGTGGAACTGCTTTCAAGATTCCGTACCGCAAAACAGCAGAAAGAAATTCTCCAAAAGCTGAAGCGTGGAGAAATTGATATGATTGTCGGAACTCACAGACTTGTGCAGAAGGATGTTGAATTCCGTGACCTCGGACTTGCAATCATAGATGAGGAACAGCGTTTCGGTGTTGCCCAAAAGGAGAGATTCAAGGAACTGTGCAAAAATGTCGATGTGCTTACGCTCTCGGCTACTCCTATTCCGAGAACCCTCAATATGGCGATGAGCGGTCTGCGTGATATGAGCGTTATCGAAGAAGCTCCGACAAACCGTCAGCCTGTTCAGACCTATGTGCTTGAACACGATGATGCGGTTATCAACGAGGCAATCCGCCGTGAGCTCCGCCGTGGCGGTCAGGTGTTCTATCTTCACAACAATGTTGAAACAATTTCTTCATGTGCCGCAAAAATTCAGGAGGCTGTTCCCGAGGCAAAAATCGCAATCGGTCACGGCAAAATGAAAGAGGGCGAACTCAGCGAAGTTTGGCGACAGATGCTTGAACAGGAGATTGATGTGCTTGTCTGCACGACAATTATCGAAACGGGTGTCGATTTGCCGAATGCCAACACCCTTATTATAGAAAATGCCGACTGTATGGGACTTTCGCAGTTGCATCAGCTCAGAGGCCGTGTGGGCAGAAGTTCACGAAGGGCATATGCCTACTTTACCTTCAGACGGAACAAGGTTCTCACGGAGATTCAGCAGAAAAGGCTTGCCGCAATCAGGGAATTTACAGAATTCGGCAGCGGTTTCCGCATTGCAATGCGTGACCTTGAACTGCGAGGTGCGGGCAATATTATGGGCGCACAGCAGCACGGACATATGGAATCGGTCGGTTACGATATGTACCTCAAGCTTCTTGATGAGGCAGTAAGCGAGGAAAAGGGCGAGCAGAATGTCACAAAAGACCTCGACTGTCTTATTGATATTTCGGTTGACGCTCATATTCCTGAAAGCTATGTTGAAAGTCTTACACTTCGTCTTGATGTTTACCGCAGAATTGCCGATATCCGCAGTAACGAGGACGCAGACGATGTTATTGACGAGCTGCAGGACAGATTCGGCAAGATTCCGAACTCGGTTCTCGGACTTATCGACATTGCCCTTGTGCGTAACAAGGCTTACTCAATGGGTATTTACGAAATCAGACAGAACGGCACAACACTCATGCTCTTTGTAAACGAACTCAAATCCCCTCAGGTTGCCGACTTGCTCATTGCTTTGGGCGGAAAGGCAAAGCTTGTTGCCGGAGCAAAACCGTGCGTTGCGGTTGAGTGCAAAAACAGTTCCGCTCCGCTTGAAATCCTCACCAAAATTTTCGGTGTGCAGTAATTTTACGGCATGAAACCGTAATTTGTTAAGAAAAAACCTCCCGAAAGTACAAAAATACTGTTTTTCGGTGGAAATTCTCAACAAAATTTTATAAAAATGTAGACAATGACGATTTTTTTGTGTATAATCGTAAGGTACATTATCCTGTGAAAGTGTGTTTGCAGGACACTTTGCATTTAATTTTTCAGAAGGACGGTAAAAAACTATGAAGCCTAATATCAAGGTTGGTTCATTTTTACTTGCAATTGTTATGATGTTCTCAGTTTTTGCAATTGCAGGTTGTACACCCACAACTCTTAACAAAGAATGGTCGTATAAGACAAGCGACAACGAGCTTGCCATCGGCGTTTATATCTACTCACTCAATGCAGCTTACAGTCAGGCTGAGTCATTTGCTAAAAAGCTTGACGATTATGATTCGACATCTGACAAGTGGCTTGATGAAAAAATCAAGGACGATGACGGCAACGAGCAGGTTGCAAGAGAGTGGATTAAAGATCAGGCTAAGAAAATGTGCCTCAGCTACCTCGTAGTTGACGAACAGCTTAAAAAGGAAAATGTAAACATCGGTCAGGCAACTCTTGACTCCGCAACAAGTCAGGCTGAAACATACTGGAATGTCGGCCCGTATGCGTCACAGGGTTATGTAATGCCGATGAAGAAGCAGTATGAAAAGTACGGCGTTTCACTCGACAGCTTTGCATACTGCACAACTCTCTACAACACAAAGTATGAGGCTCTCTTCAAAGCAGTTTACGGCAAGGGCGGCTCAAAGGAAGTTTCCGATGCCGACCTTACAAAGTATTTCAAGGAAAACTATACGGACTACTCATATCTTCCCGTGAACCTTTATACATCAACAAAAGATGAGGCAGGTTCATCAAAGAATGTTGCAATGAGCGACAAGGAAATCAAGAAGGTTGAGGATCAGCTTAACGGCTACAAGAATGACCTTAACAAGGGCGGTTCTTTTGATGATGTTATTGCATCATACAAGAAGTCAAGCGGTTCGGGAACAGATTCTTCTGTTTCAAATGTAGAAGTTCTTGACAAGAGCTCAATCGGTGACGAGCTTAAAAAGGCTATCGGCAAGCTTAAAACAGGCAAGGCTGAAACTCTCAAGGTTGGCAGCGGCGACAGCGCAATCTACTATCTCGTTTATAAGAAAGACGTCAACAAGGATGTTGACAGCTATATCGGCAACGAATCAAACAGAGCCGGTGTACTTGCGTCAATGAAGTCAGACGAATTTTCAAAGTACATTGACGGTCTTGCAGAGAAACTCAAGTATGAAGAAAACACTTCGGTTATAGACAAGTATAAGCCCGAACTCTTCTTCGTTGCGGTTGAGCCTACAACATCGGCGTCAACAACATCGGCATCCGATAAAAGCTCAAAATAATTGATATCGGACATACAACAGACGCATTTTCAGATTATTCTGAAGAAAGGGGCTTTTATGAAAAAACATTCAAAGCTTTGCGCAATTTTTCTGACGGCACTTTTGAGCATTTCTGCTGTGAGCTTTTCCGTATCGGCAGTCGGTGAAGAGGTTGATCCTGGCGGAGATTCAAGCGTTATTGTTGATCCCGTAGAGCCGGAGCCCGAGCCCGAACCGGAACCGGAACCATCACCGGAGCCTGAGCCGCAGCCACAGCCCGATCCTGTGTATCCGGACTCGTCGGACAGTTCATCATATGTAGATCCCGGCTATTCGTCAAGTGATTCGTCATATGACAACAACTATAACTATGACAGTAGCTATGACTACAACAATAACAGTTATGACAATAATTACAGCAGCAGTCAGACTTACTACTACTCTGAGCCGTCATATGTAGGCGGCGGTCAGTCCTATGTTGCTCCGTCAAATACTGCTCCGTCAGCGTCGCTCATCAAGTCTGACGATAACATTGACGAAAAAACTCTTTCAAGCAACGACTGGTCGGATATCGCAAAAAATCTTAAAAATACCGACACATCGAGTTCTGACGGTGATGACTTTAACTTCATCAAGAACAATAACAGCAAGGGTGACAACGGTCATTGGATGTTCTATGTTTCACTCGTTTTACTCTCACTCGGTGTTGCAGGCATTGCATACTTTGTAATTTCAACTGTTCTCAACAGAAAGAAGAGAGTTACGGTTGGCGGCAGAAGTAACGCTCCAAAGAGCAAATCTGCACAGCCACAGCGTTACAGCAGTAACGATGATTATGCCGATGATTACTCATCTTCAGGCAGAAAGTCCGAAAGACGCAGTAAGTACGATACTGCCGAAATTCAGCTTCCAAAGAACAACCAAAAGGGCGGAAGAAGATACAAGTAATTAAATAACTTTATAAAACAAAAGCAGTTCCAAAATCGGAACTGCTTTTTTGTTTGACTGTGTAATTAAATTTTCGCATGACTTCTGTCTGGATGTCAAAATCAGTTCTTGTCATACGGCTTTTTGTATGCCTCTTTGAACGGTTTTACAGTGCCGTCCTTTTCTTCAACGCTTACATTGTCAAGTGTTGCGTTGAACTGTGTGCGGATTTCACCGAGATAAATTTTGTACAGCTCTTTCTGCTCTTTTTGCTCAGCCTCGGTAAGTCCCTGTTCCTTTTTCTTTTTTGCAAGCTCGTTAATTCTGTCAAGCATCTTTTTATCCATAAGTCAATCCTCCCGACCGTTATTTTGGTTTTGAGAGCAATCTGCTCCACAGCTATGATATCACACAATCAGCCAAAGTGCAAATTTTCGATTTGTCTGTTGAAAACAAAAATTTTTTGTGCTATCATTCAATTAAAGCCGTTATACGGCAAATTTTTTCGGCGGTGAATTATGGAAAATTTCAGCTTATTACACCCAACAAATTCAAATGCATCCTACAGAACTCTCAACAAAGAGGCGCTGAATGATTTGTCGGTTGATTATATATGTGACGCTCTCACAAAAGAGCAGTATGAACGCAACAGCATAAAGCAGCTGCTGATAAATATTACGGATGACGAGGAAGTTATAAAATATCGTTGCGATGTTTTTGAGGATTTTCTCCGTTTTCCGAAACTTCGTGATGATCTATCCGCACTCCTTGTAAAGCTGAACGATTTGCGTGAAATTGAGCGCTTTCAAAAGGATACCGAGGCATCTTCCTTTTGGCAGCTTGTAAACCGACTTCGTGAAATGGACGGCTATGTCGATTGCATTACAAGAATAAAAAACACGCTTGAAACAATTGAAGTAAAGTCGCAGGGTCTGCTTGAACTCAAGAAAAGTGTTCAAGCAATTTACAATGACAGCGGTTTTCCCGAACTAAAAAAGGATATAATAGATACGCTTGCAAAGGCTCAAAAGCTCAAGAGCATTACACTCGGTGTGAATCTTGACGATTTGCTCCGCCCAAAGAGTGTGGGTGTAATCTCACTCAATGACAAAGAATTTACCGACAGCGGTATTCTCAAAAGATTTATGAAGTTTACAAACCGTGACAGCGAACTGCACCACGGCAACGATGTTTCGGGATTTTTAAGCTTTCATCCGTCCAATCCGTCAACCTCGCAGTTCGGGCTGGGGCAGTTTGTTGTGGGCGCTCAGCAGGATGTAAACCGCACTATGAACAGCTCGCTGACCGGCGCAGATCCTATGTCTGACGCACTCAAAAATGTTGTGACCGATATCCTCCGCAGAACCGTAAATGACATAAAATCAATGCTCAACAGATATGTCAATGTCAACGGCTACTCGTTCGTTTCGCTTATGCCCGAAATCATTTTCTATATTCGTTTTGCAGAGCTTTGTGATAAGATGAAAAAGAAAAATCTTCCGCTGTGCAAGGCAGAAGTTTTGCCGAAAGAGGACAGAAACTGCTGTCTTAGAGATGTTTACAACCTCAAACTCGGCATAAAATCGGCAAACGGTGAGAATTTGGATATTGTCACAAACGATATTGATTTTAACGATGACAGGCGAATTTACATTCTGACAGGTCCGAACCGTGGCGGTAAAACCACGATTACTCAGGCGGTCGGACTTGCGTTTCTGCTTGCTCAGAACGGAATATATGTTCCTGCAACGCAGATGAAATTCAGCCCATGCGACAGCATTTTTACGCATTTTCCTGCCGATGAAAACGATACCGTTGACCTTGGCAGACTCGGTGAAGAAAGCAAAAGACTTGCCGAAATTTTCTCCTCGGCAAGCCGTTACAGCCTGCTTTTGCTCAACGAAAGCCTTGCAACAACCAATGTTGCCGAGGGCTTGTACATTGCCCGTGATGTTGTAAAATCAATGCGATATCTCGGCACAAGGGCGATTTTTAATACCCATATGCACGATTTGGCTCGCAATCTTGACGAGGTGAACACAACCGTAAAGGGCGACAGCAAGATTGAAAGTCTGGTAACAGGTGTCGAAAACGGACAGCGTTCGTTCAAGGTTTTCATCGCTCCGCCTCAAGGTGTAAGCTATGCCAAAGACATTGCCGAAAAATACGGTGTAACCTTTGACAAAATCAAAAAACAGATTGATCGGCAGCGTGTCGCTGCACCCGGTTCGGGAAGATAGTATGTAATAATAAAAACATATTATGCCCGAGCGTAGTATTGTAATTGTTAGCACAATTCTGTAGGGGCGTTCATTGGACGCCCGCACGGCGAGCCGCCGTTCCAAATTCGTGCAGATAGTTTGTAAATGTCAAAAAGCATATTATGCCCGAGCGGAAGTTTTTTTAAAATTGAAAGTTGAAAATGGAAAATTGAAAATTGCGGTCGGGCTGACAGTTTGCAAAATGCAAATCATTGTCGCCCGACTGTTTTTGTATATATAGAAGTTGCGTTTAAATGTATGGGCGGATGCTACGGTGTTGCAATTATTTTGTTATATTCAGAAAATTCGTATAAAAGAAAACGGAGTGCATTACGCACTCCGTTTTCTTACGCCCACAAAATAATAAAAAAAGAAGGAAATAGCTGTTTAATAAAGTAACAGTTTAACCTTGCAGGATTTCAAGTCATTTCCTGTAAACCGTTACCCTATGCGAGTATTCTAACACTAATAGTAATAAAAGTCAAGACTGTTATACTATTTTTTGTTATTGATAGTAATAATATCGTTTAACTTTACACATTGAATAAATCATGTGTCTGAAATCTGTGCAGATTATCAAAAGAAACCTGCCTGTCTGAAGAAGAAAATCCACAAAAACATCGTGAAACACGCTAAAACCGAAGTGAACACAACCGCCGCACCTGCAAGTTTGAAGTCGCTGTCCATTTGCTGAGCCATTGTGAATGATGAAACCGCACACGGAGATGCAAAAAGTCCGATAAGCGACACAAAGTCAACTCCTCTGATTCCTATAAGCGCCGCCGTACCCAGACAAAGTGCAGGCACAACAACAAGTCTTGCGATTATGCAGATTATGAGGTTGCGTGAACAGCCTTTTATGCTGTCAAATGTGACAGACGCACCGAGTACAATCAGCGCAAGCGGAGTTGCAACCGCCGCAATATCCGAAACCGTTTTGTCAATTGTTTCCGGAAGGCTTATATTGAACGCAACAGACAAAAGTCCGAGTACAGAGCCGATAATCAGCGGATTTTTGGCAATGCCTTTTAAAATTTTCAGTACATTTATCTTTTGCCCTCTGAAAATTTCAAGCGTGATGACGGCAAGCATATTGTAAATCGGAACAACAACAGCAACAAGCACGGCTGTCATGCCAAGCTTATCCTTGCCGAAAATATTCGCCGCAATCGGAAGTCCCATAAGGACAAAATTACTGCGGTAAATCGCCTGAATCATCGCACCACGGCTGTAATTTGACTTTTCAACAAGTAGTGTAAACCCGATTGACAAAAAGTAAATCGTGAACACGCCAATAACCGCAAAGGCAAGCAGCTTCGGGCTGAAAACGCTTGAAAAATCTGAGCCGTAGATGTTATTGAACATCAGAAACGGAAAAAATACATTGAAAACAATTTTGTTAAGTTGAGGCAGAAAGCTGTCCTGCAAAATTTTTAATTTTCTCACAAGAAAACCGATGAAAAGCATTATGAACATCGGCAGAACCGCATTAAGCGCAACGAAAAAGCTCTCCATAAAATCACCTCTTTTCAGCATACCACATTGCAAAAATTTTTTCAACAAAGCATATACCCGAAAATGTACATTTATTCAAGTTGAAATATGTCGATTTGTGTGTTAAAATATTCTGTGAACGATTTTAAATGAAACAACGAGGTGTGTCCATGAAAAAATGTGAATTCTGCGGAAAACAGATATCGTATTTTGACCAGTATTGTGATGATGAGTGTCATATTAAAGCAAATAAATTTTACGAAAAGGGCGAGCGTTTCGGCAAGCTGTTTGCGGTAATCAATATGATTTGTGTGTTTGGAATTCCAATCGGACTTTTTATGCTCTCGTTTGCAAGAGAGGTCGGTCTTACCGTCGCACTTGCAAGCTGTGTAATTCTCGGAATTATGCTCATTATTCTTCCGTTTCCCACGGAAAATATGATTTCAAAATTCAAAATTCAGAAAGCCGTAAAAATCACAAGAATGATCGGCGGTGCGGTAATTTTCCTCGGAGTGCTGATTTTGCTCCTTGCATTGTTAATTAAATTCTGATTTAAATTGAATAAAACGAAAAATTGCGTCAATACTATTTTCAGCAAATACAAAGGAGGACTTTGAATGCTCGATAAAATAGCATTGACGCTTCTTATTATCGGCGGACTCAACTGGGGAAGTGTCGGCATTTTTCAGTTTGATCTTGTTGCGTGGATTTGCGGCGGACAGACAGGAATCATAAGCCGTATTGTTTATATCCTTGTCGGACTTTCCGCAATCTGGTGCATTACACTTTTATTCAGGGATACAAGCGACACCGTGACGGACGGAACAGTTACCAATTCGTAGATTTTATGAATTATTGTAATGTAGGGGCGAACCGTGTTCGCCAGCCGTGTGTGTTGCACACGGTTGAACGCAATGCGTTCAAATTTAAAAATACGGATAAGAAATAACCATAAACAAAAAACAGGCTGTCATATGACAACCTGTTTTCTTATGTAATATTTACTGCGTGGCAGATTTATTTCAATTAAAGTGCCTCAACAATGGCTCTTGTATCTCTTGCAATAACCATTTCTTCGTCGGTTGCAATGAGTTCAACTCTGATTGCAGAATCAGGAGTTGAGAGCGTGCCTGTAACACCGCATGTAGCCTGTTTGTTGAATTCCTTATCCAACTTAACGCCAAGGCATTCAAGATAGTCGCAAACCTTTTCACGGAGCATAGGCTGGTTTTCACCGATACCTGCCGTGAATACGATGCCGTCACAACCGCCGAGCGCTACATAATAACTGCCGATGTACTTTGCAATCTGGTAGTAAAGCATTTCGTGGGCAAGGTGAGCTCTCATATTGCCGTCTGCTTCGGCTGCACAAACATCACGGTCGTCAGACGAAACGCCCGAGATGCCCAAAAGACCCGATTCCTTGTTGAGAATCTTTGACATTTCCTCAGGAGTGAGATGCTCTTTTTCAGCGATAAATGTGATAACAGACGGATCAAGTGAACCTGAACGGGTACCCATCATAAAACCACCGAGAGGAGTAAGTCCCATTGTAGTGTCGATAACCTTACCGCCCTTTACGGCTGTGATTGAAGAACCGTTGCCGATGTGACAGGTAATAAGCTTGAGCTCTTCCTTTTTTCTGCCCATAAGGTCAGCCATTTTTTCGGAAACATAACGGTGAGATGTGCCGTGAAAGCCGTACTTTCTTACACCGAACTTTTCATAATACTTGTAAGGCACTGCATACATAAATGCTTTTTCGGGCATTGTCTGGTGAAAAGCAGTATCAAAAACCGCAACCTGCGGAACTTTCGGACCGAAAACTCTTGTGCAGGCCTCAATGCCCTGAAGGTGTGCAGGGTTGTGAAGAGGTGCAAGAGGAGCAAGCTCTCTGATTTTGTTGATTACCGAGTTATTTACAAGCACCGACTTGTCAAAGTACGCACCGCCCTGCACAACTCTGTGACCTACGGCGGAAACCTCGGACAAATCGCTGATTGCACCGTATTCGGGATCTATGAGTGCATTTTTAACAGCCTCAAAAGCCTGAGTGTGATTAAGCATCTGTGTTTTGCGGTTGATTTTTTTGCCGTCGGGTGTTTTAAAACCAATGAAAGCACCGTTCTGACCGATTCTTTCACAGTTACCCTTTGCGAGAACTGCCTCGTTGTCAGTATCAATAAGCTGGTACTTGAGCGAGGAACTGCCTGCGTTGATTACGAGAATTTTCATTACAATCGTCCCCTTTGGTAGTTGTTTTCAGTTTAAAATATAAGAAATATATTTGCCTGTCGTCATATTTTATACTATAATGTAAATCAGAAAAAGACTTTTCAAAATTGACAGGTCACACATATATATGATACTCCAAATTATGTATGTTTTCAAGTGTTTTTTACAATATGTATGCGAAATAAAGGCTTCGGAGGAATAGTTATGGCAACAGCTGTCATCTGCGAATTCAATCCGTTTCACAACGGTCATAAATATTTGCTCGAAAGTGCAAAAAATGTGCTTAAAGAGCCGGTCATAGCAATTATGAGCGGCAGCTTTACCCAGCGTGGTGAGGTTGCCGTGTGCGACAAATTTGTCCGTGCAAAATCTGCCCTTGAAAACGGTGCGGATTTGGTGCTTGAACTGCCAGTTGTGTTCTCACTTTCGGGGGCTGAGGGCTTTGCAAAGGCAGGTGTTGCGATTGCATCGGCTTTTGAATGCACAAATCACCTTGCCTTTGGCAGTGAAAGCGGTGATTGCGGACTGCTCAAAAAATCCGCAAAAGCTGTTTGTGATGAAAGGGTACAGGCTCTTGTGCGTGACGGAATGAAAAACGGCGGATACTACCCCCGTGAACTTGAAAACGCCGTCAAAATGGTTTTCGGTGATGAGATTTCGTCCGTACTCTGCGAACCGAACAATATTCTTGGCGTTGAGTATATAAAGGCATTGAACGGTACGGGTGTTGAGCCGTTCTCGGTTGCAAGAACAGGTGCTGCACACGACAGCCGAATTGCGGGCGAGGGCTTTGCGTCTGCGTCACACATAAGAGAAATGTTGCGTAACGGTGAAAATGCGAAGAAGTACGCTCCGTATATTCCCGATGAAATCACATTCCCCGAAAATCTTGACAGACCGTTATTGTACCGCCTGCGTACTATGACAAGAGAGGACATTGCAAAACTGCCCGATGTGGGTGAGGGGCTTGAAAACAGAATTGCCGATGCGGCAGTGCGTTGCAGTACCTCATCAGAAATTGCCGACCTTGTAAAGACAAAGCGCTACACTCATGCACGCATACGGAGAATACTCGCCTGTGCATTGCTCGGAATTGAAAAAGCTCATACGCAAATCCCGATTGAGTATGTCCGTGTTTTAGGCTTTACAAACGAGGGTGCGGAATTGCTCAAAGACTGCCGACTGAATATTGTCACCTCTGCAAGCAACGGTATCAGAACAGGCGGCAACACAAAGGCGTTGCTTGAAAAGGACATTTTAGCCTACGATATTTCGGCACTTGCGTATGAAATTCCAAAAAGGAGCGGTCTTGATTTTACGACGCCTATTGTGAAAATATGACATTGGTCGATTGATTCGTCAATGATATGCCGAAAACGGCAGTTTCTGAGGATTTTTCTTACATTTTTTACCGCAAAAATCAGCGGATTTTACGGGATTTTTATCTTTTTTGTGAGAAGTGCAACAATAAGTGTGTAATCTTTTTGTAATTATTATTGAACCCGATAAAAGTAGAAAAATGGTCAAAAAAACATTGACAAATATTTAACAAAGATGATAAAATAGAATCAATCGAGAATTAGCTAAATTCTGAAACAACAATTGAAAGGATCCAGAAAAATGAAAAGAATTCTTTGCTTTCTGATGGCGTGCACAATGTGCGCATCAGCAGCGGTCGGACTCTCAGGATGCGGTTGTGACGACAACACATCATCAAAAAGCAGTAAGCCCGGCTACAAGGTTGAGCCGACAGAGCCTGACCTTACAAACGGAGATTTCGGATTTTTCATTATCAATCAGGAAGAACTTATGATTACAAAGTACACAGGTTCTGACACGGTTATTGAAATTCCCGAAAGCTACAAGAACTACAAAGTTACCGTAATCGGTGCAAGCGTGTTCAATGACTCCAAAATTACGGAAGTAACAATTCCGTCAAGTATCAAGCAGATTGAAGATTATGCCTTTTCAAGCTGTCACAGCCTCACAAAGGTAAATCTTTCCGAAGGTCTTGAAATCCTTAACAACAGCGTGTTCTTTAACTGCTCTGAGTTAAGAGAAATCAAGCTTCCGAGTACACTCAAAGAAATCGGACCGAGAGCTTTTTCGGGTGCGGCACTTAATAATGTTGTTCTTCCCGACAGCGGTAAACTTACAAAGATTGATGAATATGCTTTTTATCAGTCGCGTGAGCTTACAGACATCACAATTCCGGCTTGTATTACAAGTATTCCCGACAATGTATTCGCTGAATGCAGTAAGGAAGTTACAATCCACGGAGCAAGCGGTTCATATGCACAGAACTATGCTAAGAAAAACAACCTTAAATTCAAGGCTGACTTAGGCAGTTCTTCAACAAAGGCAACAAAGGCATCAAAGGCAAGCGGTAAGGCTGCCGAGAAAGCCGAGTAATTGAGGCAAATTAATTTGATATCATTTTCAGCTTTGCTGAATCTAATATAATTATGCAAGATAAGAGGTAGATTAAATGAGTACAAAAGAGTATCCTATCGTAGATAACGCAGAAAGCTTTGAAGCTGCCCTTGCAAGAGTAAGAGAAGCTCAGAAAATTTTTGCTACCTACACACAGGAGCAGGTTGACAAGATTTTTCTTGCTGCCGCTACTGCTGCTAACCAGATGAGAATTCCGCTCGCTAAGATGGCTGTTGAAGAAACAGGCATGGGCGTTGCAGAAGATAAGGTTATCAAGAACCACTTCGCATCTGAGTATATTTACAATGCTTACAGAAATGTTAAGACTTGCGGCGTTCTTGAGGAAGACAAGGCTTACGGCATTAAGAAGATTGCTGAGCCAATCGGTGTAATCGCTGCCGTTATTCCTACAACAAACCCAACTTCAACCGCTATCTTCAAGACACTCGTTTGTCTTAAGACAAGAAACGGTATCATCATCAGCCCGCATCCCCGTGCTAAGAAGAGCACAATTGAGGCTGCCAAGGTTGTTCTTGAAGCTGCTGTTAAGGCAGGCGCTCCGGAGGGTATCATCAGCTGGATTGATATTCCTTCACTCGAACTCACAAACACACTTATGCAGGAAGCTGACTGCATCCTCGCAACAGGCGGCCCCGGCATGGTTAAGGCTGCTTATTCATCAGGTAAGCCTGCACTCGGTGTTGGCGCCGGTAACACACCTGCTATCATTGATGAAACAGCTGACATTTTACTCGCAGTTAACTCAATTATCCACTCAAAGACATTTGATAACGGTATGATCTGTGCTTCAGAGCAGTCTGTTATCGTTGAAAAGAAGATTTACAGCAAAGTTAAGAAGGAATTCAAGGCTCGTGGCTGCTACTTCCTTAACGAGGAAGAGACAGAGAAGGTTAGAAAGACTATCATCATCAACGGCGCTCTTAACGCTAAGATTGTTGGTCAGAAGCCTGTTACAATCGCAGCTCTTGCAGGTGTAACAATTCCTGAGGAAACAAAGGTTCTTATCGGTGAGGTAGAATCAGTTGACATCAGCGAAGAGTTTGCTCACGAGAAGCTTTCTCCTGTACTCGCTATGTACAAGGCTGAAGATTTTGAAGATGCTATTGCAAAGGCTGAGCATCTTATTGCTGACGGCGGTTACGGTCACACATCTTCACTTTATGTTGACGCTGTAAACGAAAGAGCAAAGATTGACGAGTTCGCATCAAGAATGAAGACTTGCCGTATCCTTGTTAACACACCTTCTTCACAGGGTGGTATCGGTGACCTTTACAACTTCAAGCTTACTCCTTCACTCACACTCGGATGTGGTTCATGGGGCGGCAACTCTGTTTCTGAGAATGTTGGTTGCAAGCACCTTATCAATATTAAGACAGTTGCCGAGAGGAGAGAAAATATGCTTTGGTTCAGAGCACCTGAAAAGGTTTATATCAAGAGGGGCTGTATGCCTGTAGCTCTTCAGGAACTCAAGGATGTAATGGGTAAGAAGAGAGCATTCATCGTTACTGACTCATTCCTTTATAAGAATGGCTACACAAAGCCAATCACAGACAAGCTCGATGAAATGGGCATCACATATACAACATTCGCAGATGTTGAGCCTGACCCATCACTTATTTCAGCTCAGAAGGGTGCAGAGGCTATGCGTAAGTTTGAGCCTGACTGCATTATCGCACTCGGCGGCGGTTCAGCTATGGATGCCGGCAAGATTATGTGGGTTCTCTATGAGCATCCGGAAGTTGACTTCCAGGATATGGCTATGCGTTTCTGCGATATCCGTAAGAGAGTTTACACATTCCCGAAGATGGGTGAGAAAGCATACTTCATTGCTATCCCAACATCATCAGGTACAGGTTCTGAGGTTACTCCTTTCGCAGTTATCACAGACCAGAATACAGGCGTTAAGTATCCGCTTGCTGACTATCAGCTTATGCCTAAAATGGCAATCGTTGATGCTAACAACATGATGAGCGGTCCTAAGGGACTTACAGCTGCATCAGGTATCGACGCTGTTTCTCACGCACTTGAGGCTTATGCTTCAATGATGGCTACAGATTTCACAGACGGTCTTGCACTCCGTTCACTCAAGCTTATCTTCGAGTATCTCCCTGCTTGCTATGACAACGGTATGAACGAGCCTGTTGCTCGTGAGAAGGTTGCTCACGCTGCTACAATGGCAGGTATGGCATTCGCTAACGCATTCCTCGGTGTTTGTCACTCAATGGCTCATAAGCTCGGTGCTTTCCATCATGTACCGCACGGTATTGCTAACGCACTTATGCTTGAGCAGGTAATCAGATTCAACTCAGCAGAAGTTCCTGCTAAGATGGGTACATTCCCACAGTATGATCACCCGCACACACTTGCTCGTTATGCTGAAGTAGCTCGTTACCTCGGTCTCGGTGGCAAGAACGATACAGAGAGCGTTGAAAACCTTATCAAGGCTGTTAACGACCTCAAGGCAAGAGTTGGCATCAAGAACTCTATCAAGGATTATGTTCCGGACGAAGAGGACTTCCTCAACCGTCTTGACGCTATGACAGAGCAGGCATTTGATGACCAGTGCACAGGTGCAAACCCAAGATATCCGCTCTTCAAGGAAATCAAGCAGATGTACCTCAATGCTTACTATGGCAACAACAGCGAGACTGTTTAATCTATCTCGTAATGCATAATTATAAAACACCCTGCCCCCCGTGGCAGGGTGTTTTGTTGTATATGGATAATACCGCAATTTTCCATTTCCAATTTAAATAAACTTCCGCTCGGGCGTAATGCGCTTTTAATATTACAAACTATTATACACAATGCACAAAAGAATGTTAAAAATTTCACAAATATTTAGTTAAAAGTTTAACAAATTTTTATGCACTTCGCATAAAATATCTTGCTCTTTTTGTTTGAAAGGTAAAAAATATTTTATTTGTATTTGCTAAATGCACAAAGAAAATTAAAATTATTTTGTTATTTTTACACTGTACTAACCCCTGAAATTGTTGTATAATATAACCGAAGCAATGAAAGATTGCTTGATGAATTTTTAATATTTTAAAGCGAAAGGGGCTTTATTATGAAATTAGATACAGTTCTTGCAAAAAGAGAGAACAAGGTAGTTTATAAAGACGGTGCGCTTGCAGCCAAGGTTTTTGACGAGTGTTATCCGAAATCAGATATTCTTAACGAGGCTCTTAATCAGGCAAGAGTTGAGGAAACAGGACTCAATATTCCGAAAATTGAAGAGGTTACAAAGATTGACGGAAAATGGGCAATCATCTCCACCTTCATCGAGGGCAAAACTCTTGCGGAGCTTATGGCAGAGCATCCCGAAAAAGAGGACGAATACCTAAATCTCTTTGTTGACATTCAGGTTAAAATCCTCAGCCAAAAAGCACCGTTGCTTAACAAACTCAAGGATAAGATGAAACGCAAAATCAGCGAAACCGACCTTGACGCAACAACAAGATATGAGCTTGAAACCCGTCTTAACGGTATGCCGAACCACACAAAGGTTTGTCACGGCGATTTCAACCCGAGTAATGTTATCATTGACGAGTCGGGTACACCGTATGTTATTGACTGGTCACACGCAACACAGGGTAACGGTTCAGCCGATGCCGCAAGAACTTACCTCTTGTTCCGTTTGAATCATCAGGAAGAGCTTGCAGAAAAGTATATGAAGCTTTACTGCACAAAGACCGACACAGCCCGTCAATATGTTGACCGCTGGCTTCCGATTGTAGCCGCATCACAGTCTGTTAAGGGCAAACCCGAAGAGAGAGAGTTCCTTCTCAAATGGGCAAGTGTTTGCGAATACCAGTAATGCCGTATAAATGTATTTTTAATTCATATTTTACTCAGCAAAATTTCATTTTGAAATTTTCTCTCCTCTGTTTTTTTCATAATTGTATTACGGAAACCGAATAAAAGCAGCTCCCGCTCCAAATGCTTGGTGCGGGAGTTGCTTTTTTAATGCGAAATTTATGTTGACGGTACGCTGTAAATATTACAAAAGGTTACAAATTTTGTAATAATTCGCTTTATTTTGGTGCTTGAAATGAAGATTTTGTGAGTGAAACTGCATCAAATTTTCTGAATTAGCAAAAAATACGGGCTTTGGGGTTGATTTTTTAAAAGGGTGATGTTATAATGGTTACAATGTTGTTATCAAGGTGTAACCTGATTTGTAATTTACTGTCAGATTTGGTAACAATTTTTCGGTCAAATCTTCCGTACAGATTAAAACGGACTGTACTTTGAGTCGGTCGTTATTTTTCTGTAAGAGCTTTGACTCTCTGAAAAAATGGAGGTAATTAACGATGCAGAGAATAAAAAAGATTACTGCAATCATTCTGAGTGTTCTCACACTTTCAAGTGTATGCGTATTCGGTTCTTCATTTTCTGCCGGTGCAAAAGGCACGGGTGCAGGTCTTGCAGAATGGGCACTCAATGCCTATAACAGCGGATGGTCATATGTTTACGGCGGTTCAACCCCCGGAGCAGTTGACTGTTCAGGTCTTATCTATTCATATGCCGGCGGCGAAAGATGCGGTAATCCACAGCTTGAAACAGCTACCGAAACAGGTTCGGTAAGCGCAGGCATTCCTAATGTTCACGGTCTTGGACTTTGGCGTCCCGGTCATGTCGGCGTCTATGTCGGTAACGGTATGGAGGTTGACGCAAGAGGTGATGAATACGGTGTTTGCTATGAGGCAATCGGCGGTTATAACAATTGGACATACTGGTTCAAGCTTGCCGCAGTTTCATATGTAACAAACGGTTGGGAAAGCTTTAACGGCAACTACTACTACTACGAAAACGGCGAGTACATTGTAAATACTTCAAGAACAATTGACGGTACTACATATTACTTTGACTCACAGGGCAGATCGAGCAAGACTCCTTCAAACACTTCTTCAAGCAGTTCATCGGGTTCAAGCTCATCAGGTTCTTCAAGTTCTTCAAGTTCATCAGGCAGCTCATCATCTTCAAGCAACACACCGAGTGTTTACAAGAACGGTTCATCGGGTGCTGAGGTAAAGAAGATTCAGCAAAGACTTGCTGACCTCGGCTATTATGACGGTGCAGTTGACGGTTACTTCGGTGACGCAACAGAAGAGGCTTATAAGGCATTCCAGAAAGCTGCAGGTCTTACAGTTGACGGTATTGCAGGCGATTCGAGAAATACACTTTATTCGGAGAATGCTCCCGAAGCTCCAAAAGCCGATACAACAACAAAGACTGAGGACAAGCCCGAAGAAGAAACAACTGCTCCCACAGAGGCGACAACAGAGCCTGTAACAGAGGCAGTTCAGTATCAGAACGGTGACGAAAACGATGAAGTAACTGCAATTCAGCAGCAGCTTATAAAACTCGGCTACTTTGCAATGGATGCAACAGGATACTACGGTGAATATACAGCGCAGGCCGTTGCAAATTTCCAGAATCAGAATTCACTTGATTCAACAGGTATTGTTGATGAGAAAACATACAACGCACTGTTCAGCGACAACGCAGTTGCAAACCCCAAAACAGAGGTTGTAAGCGGCGAGGTTTCTCCGGCGGTTTCAGCCGCTCCGATTGAGATGCCTTCTTCAACAGGTGCATCGCAGTTCATTCTTTCAAATGAAAAGAATCAGAACTACTCGGACACAGCATCAAGCGTTGCCGTTCAGTCCGTAAAGTCTGCTGACAAGGCTCTTGCAAAGTCAAATGCCGCAAGCACACCGACTCTTGTTGCCGCAGTTCAGAGATCCGCAAATGTAGGTCTTTGGTTTGTGCTTGTTGCAGTTATCCTCGGCGCAATAGCTTTTGTATTCTTCCTTCGTGACAGAAAGCTTTCAAGATATTCAAGATATGTCGCAAGAAAGAAAAAAAGAGCTACCAAAGCCGAACTTGACGCAAGATGGTAATTGATATATAATCCGATTATTAAACAGTCGATTGCAAAGCAGTCGGCTGTTTTTGCTTAATTAAAAATGGAAAATTGAAAATGGAAAATTGTGGTCGGCGGTGTGCCACCGCAATCTATTCGAGAAGATACTCGGATAAAGGAATTGCATCAGATGCCCGAATACGGCATTGATGCAATTTTTGCTTTATATTGCTTTATATGAAAGTAAATGTATACTTGTAGGGGTAGCCTTGCGACTATATTTCAGACGGGAGGATATTATCCGCCCCTATGACACGAATGGGGAACGGTGACATACCGTATGAATAAAAATGTGGACATTTATTGCACATTCGTGTTAAAATACAAGATGAAAAAGTGTGTGGAAAGAAAGCGGTGACTGTTAATGAAAAAATCCGAAAAACCAATCGGCAAAATAAAAGTCCAAAAGTCGATTTTCAAAAGGCTTTTCTTTCACATACTTGTGCTGTTTATTTTGGCGGTGATTGTTTCGGGTACGCTCAATTGCATTGAAAACATTCAGCGCACAAGGCGGTTTACACGACAGCTGACCGAAAGTGCGTCAAAGGTTGCAACAGAAACTTTTGAACGCTGCGATATAAACGCATTGCTTGATAATCCCGATTCCGAAGAATATCGGAAAGCCGTTAAGACCTTGAGGTGGATTTGTCAGACGAATCACCTTGAATATATGTACATTTACATTCCGAATTTTGACGAAAACAAGGTTACATATGTTATGACTGTTGCCGATGATGACAGCGAAAACGAGAATATTTTGAAGGTGAGAAGTGCAGGTGCAGAGGTTGACCACAGCTTGTGGGACGCTGAAAAAGAGGCGTGGGAAAATCCTAACCTTGTCACGGCTTATGAATATCAGAACGACAGCTTCGGCAGTTTTTACACGGCATTTTCAGCGATTCAAGGCAAGGACGGCAAGCCTGTTGCATTAATCGGTGCGGACTATTCGCTGACGCAGATTTATACGGAAATCATTTTTTATACTGCAATGCGAGTTCTTGCGTTGTTTGTTGTGCTGGCAATTGTATTCTTGCTTGTAATGCGGTTTGTCAGAAAAAAGATGTATAATCCGATACTTTTGATTTTTGAAAAAATTCGAGGATACTTTTCCGACAAGGCTGACGGCACAAATACAAAGAAAGCGTTTGTGCCGATAAAACTCGGCTCTGACGATGAAATTCAGCTTTTGGCTGATTATTTCAACGATATGGCTCACGATGTAGAAACTTATGTTGAAAAAAATTCCGCCCTTGCGAGTCAAAAGGCTAAAAATGAAACCGAGCTTGAGGTTGCAAGGCGGATTCAGTACGGAATAATTGCGAGAGAAAAGAATGTTGTCTTTGCCGATTGTTTTGATGTTTCGGCAAGAATGGAGTCTGCAAGACAGGTAGGCGGCGATTTTTACGATTGCTTTGCATTGCCTGACGGCAGAATATGTGCAGTAGTCGGCGATGTGTCGGGCAAGGGTGTTGCGGCGGCAATGTTTATGGCTTTTGCAAAAACTCTTATCCACGAAAAAATGACCGAAAATGCAGAACCCGACAGGGCATTTGAAGAAATCAACAGGGAACTCTGTTCGTCAAATCCCGAGGGAATGTTTGTAACTGCATTTGCCGTGATTTTTGACAAAAACAGCGACAGCTTTTTGTACATAAATGCAGGTCATAACAAGCCTGTTGCGGTGAGCAACGGCAAGGCTGAATTTTTAGAATGTAAGCCGTGTATAGTGCTCGGTGTGTTTGATGATGCAAGATATGTTGTGAACAGCGCTGAATTTGGAAACGGCGATATAATCTGCCTTTACACCGACGGTGTGAATGAGGCAACAAATGCGGATAATGAATTTTTCGGCAACGATAGACTTGTGTCTGCCTGTCAAAATGCCGAACAGACTGCAAAAGGTGTGTGTGACGGAGTTTATGACGCTTTGACGGACTTTACCGAAAATGCGGAGCAATTTGACGATATAACAATTGTTGCAATAAAAAACAGCAAAAACAGAGATTGAAGGGTTATGAATGTTTAAATCGGAAAACAATCAGATTACAATAGAACAGATGAGAAAGCTTGACGAGGAATATACTCTTGTCGATATCCGAGATGAAATTTCGTTTGAATACGGCCACATTGACGGTGCAAAGAATATTCCGCTTGCAAAAATCAAAGGGGACAATTCACTTTTGCCAAAAGACAAGCTTGTTGTCCTCTGTTGCAAAAGCGGTCAGATAAGTGACGAGCTTGCAGAAAATCTGCGTGATGACGGATTCAATGCCGTGAATCTTGAGGGCGGTTATTACAGTTGGTTGAGAAGTCAATTCGAGAATGAGGACTATGCAACCGATGTTGAAAAAAGCATCCGCAAAAAGTTCAGCAAGACGATTTGGAGCAGATTTACTGCGGCGATAATCGAGTACAAGCTTGTTGAGCCGAACGATAAAATTGCCGTCTGCATTTCGGGGGGCAAGGATTCAATGCTGATGGCAAAGCTTTTTCAGGAGTTGAAAAGGCACAATAAATTTCCGTTTGAGCTTGTTTTTCTTGTAATGGACCCGGGCTACAGCGTTGAAAATCGTGATGTAATCGAGAGCAACGCCCGTAGGCTGAACATTCCGATAACTGTTTTTGAAACAGATATTTTTAATTCTGTTTATAATGTTGACAAATATCCCTGCTACCTTTGTGCAAGAATGAGGAGAGGTTATCTCTACAAAAAGGCAAAGCAGCTCGGCTGTAACAAAATCGCACTCGGTCATCACTATGACGATGTTATAGAAACTATTCTTATGGGTATGCTCTACGGCGGTCAGGTTCAGACGATGATGCCGAAGCTCCACAGCACAAATTATGAGGGAATGGAACTTATCCGCCCTCTCTACCTCGTTCGTGAGGCTGAAATCAAGCATTGGCGAGATTACAACAAGCTGAATTTCATTCAATGTGCGTGCCGTTTTACGGACACCTGAACAACCTGTTCCCCGAACAGCAACACAGGCTCAAAACGACAGGAAATAAAACAGCTTATCGCAAATCTGAAGAAAATCAATCCCCAGATTGAAAGTAACATTTTCCACAGCGTTGAAAATGTCAACCTCGATACGATTATTTCATATAAACAGGGCGATAATAAAGTTTCATTTCTGGACAGATATGATGATATGGGGAAGGGCAAGTAATTAAAAATTGAAAATTGAAAATTGAAAATGAATGTCGGGAAGACAGTTTTTGTTTGTGTAAAAGCTGTTGTTTAAATGTAGGGGAGAACCGTGTTCTCCCGTTAGTAACGGTAGAAATTATATTTAAAAACAAGCTTTATAAATTCCGCAAAGCGATTGTTATACTGTAGCGGTGAACCGTGTTCGCCAATCGAAACGATTGTAAAATCGGTTCGATTTAATCCAAAGCATTTATTATATAAAATTCATATTTACAAATATTTACAAAAAAATGGCTTGTTTATTTTGGCTGTTCAACCAAAACAAACGGTAGCCTTGCGACTGACGGTATAGGTGAATGGTGGTTTACCCACGCTGTTTAAAACCATACACCGTGTCGGGTGTTGCATTGGGATGCAAAAAATAGCCCGAAAAGAAAAATAATTCTTTTCGGGAAATAAAACCTGTAAAAATATAAAAAAGTCAGTAAAATCCGAAAAAAATCCGAAAATTCTCTTGACTTATTGATTATTTCAATATAGAATAATAAAATGTACCATAATGGGGATATGTACCGAAGAGGTCGGGAAAATCAGCAAAAAACTTTATCCGACAAGGGGATATTATCACAAAAATCCTTTTGTGTCAAGAGCTTTTTATGAGCAGATTTTCAGTACCGCTTGCCCCGTTTCATAGATTTTTTAAGGAGTGATACGCCTATGGTTAATGTCAAACCCGTAAAGCTTGGCAACACCGAAAGAATGAGTTTTGGTAAAATCGATGAAGTAATTGATATGCCTAATCTTATCGACATTCAGAAAGCGTCATACAAATGGTTGCTTGACGAAGGTCTTAAAGAAGTATTTAAAGATGTTTCGGGCATTACCGATTATCAGGACAACCTTGTTCTCGATTTTATCGACTACACACTTGATGTTGATCACCCGAACTACAGCGTAATTGAGTGTAAGGTTCGTGATGCAACATATTCAGCTGCTCTCAGAGTAACCGCAAGACTTTTGAACAAGTCAACGGGTGAAATCAAAGAGAGCAATGTATTTATGGGCGATTTCCCGCTGATGACCGCAAGCGGCACATTCGTTATCAACGGTGCTGAGCGTGTTATCGTTTCACAGCTTGTAAGAAGCCCGGGCGTTTACTATAAAATGGATCACGATAAAACCGGTAAGGAACTGTATTCAACAACAGTTATCCCGAATCGTGGTGCATGGCTTGAGTATGAAACCGATGTAAACGATGTTTTTTATGTTCGTATTGATAAGAACCGTAAGCTTCCCGTTACATCATTCATCAGAGCACTCGGTCTTGGCACGGATGCCGAAATTCTCGACTATTTCGGTGACGACGAAAGAATGAGAGCTACTATCGAAAAGGATGCCGCTTCAAATGTTGAAGAAGGTCTTATCGAGGTTTACAAAAAGCTCCGTCCGTCTGAGCCTCCGACAGTTGACAGTGCGCAGACACACATAAACAACCTGTTCTTTGACCCCGGTCGTTATGATATGTCAAGAGTAGGCAGATATAAATACAACAAAAAGCTCGGTATTGCAAACCGTCTTGAAGGTCAGGTTCTTGCAGAGCCGATTGCTAACCCACGCACAGGCGAAGTTATGGCTCTTCGTGATGAAAAAATCACAAAGGAAAAGGCTTTTGAAATCGAAAACGCAGGTGTTAAGATTGCCTATGTAAAGGCTGCCGATGAAACAATCGTTAAGGTTATTTCAAACGGTATGGTTGACATCGCTTGCTATGTTGATTTTGACGCAGAAGCAGAGTGTGATATCAAGGAGAATGTTCGTTTTGATGTTCTTTGCGAAATTCTTGATTCCTGTGAGAATGAGGATGACCTCAAGGAAATGCTCAGAAGCCGTGCAGATGAGCTTGTTCCTAACCACATCACGGTTGACGATATCTTTGCAACAATCAACTACCTCAACTGTGTTGCTCACGGTGTCGGTAATACAGATGATATCGACCACCTCGGCAACAGAAGAATCCGCTGCGTAGGCGAACTTCTTCAGAACCAGTTCAGAATCGGTTTCTCCCGTCTTGAGAGAGTTGTAAGAGAGAGAATGACAACCCAGTCACAGGATATGGAGTCGCTTTCGCCTAACTCACTCATCAATATCCGTCCCGTAACAGCGGCAATTAAAGAATTCTTCGGTTCTTCACCGCTTTCACAGTTCATGGATCAGGGTAACCCACTTGCAGAGCTTACCCACAAGCGTCGTCTTTCAGCCCTCGGTCCGGGCGGTCTTTCAAGAGATCGTGCAGGATTTGAGGTTCGTGACGTACACTACACACACTATGGCCGAATGTGTCCTATCGAAACTCCTGAAGGTCCTAACATCGGTCTTATCTCATATCTTGCTTCATTTGCCCGTATCAACAAGTACGGCTTTATCGAAGCTCCTTATCGTAAAATTGACAAGGAAACAGGCGTTGTAACCGACGAGGTTGTTTATATGACAGCCGATGTTGAGGATAACTACGCTGTTGCACAGGCTAACGAACCGCTTGATGAAAACGGCAGATTTGTTCATTCAAGAGTCGTAGGTCGTTACCGTGACGAGTTCGTAGAGTATTCTCCCGAAAGATTCGACTTCATGGATGTATCTCCTAAGATGGTTGTATCTGTTGCTACGGCTATGATTCCGTTCCTTGAAAACGATGACGCAAACCGTGCTCTCATGGGTGCGAACATGCAGCGTCAGGCAGTTCCGCTTCTCCGCAGTGAAGCTCCTATCGTCGGTACAGGTATGGAGTACAAGGCAGGTACAGACTCAGGCGTTTGTATCCTCGCTGAGGAAGACGGTATCGTTATGAGCGTTGACGCCCGTAACATTCGTGTACAGTATGACTCGGGCAGAGTTCAGGACTTTGAGGTTATCAAGTTCCTCCGCTCTAACCAGGGTACATGTATCAACCAGCGTCCTATCGTGTCAAGAGGACAGAGAGTTAAGAAGGGTGAAGTTCTCGCAGACGGTCCCGCTACCGAAAACGGTGAAGTTGCTCTCGGTAAGAACGCTCTCATCGGCTTTATGACATGGGAAGGTTACAACTACGAGGATGCTGTTCTTATCAACGAAAAAATCGTTCGTGATGATGTTTATACATCAATTCACATTGAAGAATATGACACAGAGGCAAGAGATACAAAGCTCGGACCCGAAGAGATTACAAGAGATATCCCGAATGTAGGTGAAGATGTTCTCAAGTATCTTGACGAGGACGGTATCATTCAGATCGGTTCTGAGGTTAAAGCAGGCGATATCCTTGTCGGTAAAGTAACTCCAAAGGGTGAAACAGAGCTTACAGCCGAGGAAAGACTCCTTCGTGCAATCTTCGGTGAAAAGGCAAGAGAAGTCAGAGATACATCTCTCCGTGTGCCTCACGGTGAATGCGGTACTGTTGTTGATGTTAAGGTGTTTACCCGTGCAGACAGCAGAAACGAACTCCAGCCCGGTGTAAACAAGGTTGTAAGAGTTTACCTTGCACTCAAGAGAAAAATCAGCGTAGGCGATAAGATGGCAGGTCGTCACGGTAACAAGGGTGTTATTTCAAGAATTCTCCCAATGGAAGATATGCCGTTCCTTCCTGACGGTACTCCGCTTGACATCGTACTTAACCCGTTGGGCGTACCTTCTCGTATGAACATCGGTCAGGTTCTTGAGGTTCACCTCGGTTATGCCGCAAAGGCACTTGGCTGGAAGATTATGACTCCTGTATTTGACGGTGCTCATGAGCAGGACATTTTCCAGTGTCTTAAAGACGCAGGTTACAGCGAGGACGGTAAGACATGGCTTGTTGACGGCCGTACAGGCGAGCGTTTCGATAACCCTGTAACAGTAGGTTATATGTACTACCTCAAGCTCCATCACCTCGTTGATGAAAAAATCCACGCAAGAAGCACAGGTCCTTACTCTCTCGTTACACAGCAGCCACTCGGCGGTAAAGCCCAGTTCGGCGGTCAGCGTTTCGGTGAGATGGAAGTTTGGGCACTTGAGGCTTACGGCGCTGCTTATACACTTCAGGAAATTCTTACAGTTAAGTCGGACGATGTTGTCGGCCGTGTTAAGACCTACGAGGCTATCGTTAAAGGTCAGAATATTCCTGCTCCGGGTATTCCTGAGTCATTCAGAGTTCTTATTAAGGAACTCCAGTCACTTTCACTTGATGTTCGTGTTCTTAACTCTGACGGTGAAGAAATTGACATTAAGCAGAAGTTTGATGAGGACGAGGATATTGTTGATGCAACAAATCCGGAATTTGAAGAAGACCATGTAATGACATCAATGGACGGCTACACTCTTGACGAGGGCGGCGAAGAAGGCAATATGTTTGACGATTCACTTGCCGATGTCGAAGAGGACAGCTACACATCGGATGATTTCAGCGATGACTTTGGCAGTGACGATATGTAAGGAGGAAATGCAATGATAGATAATAATGTTTTTGACTCAATTAAAATCGGACTTGCTTCTCCTGAGCAGATGAGAGAATGGTCTTACGGCGAAGTTAAAAAGCCCGAGACAATTAACTATCGTACTCTCAAGCCTGAAAGAGACGGCTTGTTCTGCGAACGCATTTTCGGACCGACAAAGGACTGGGAATGTCACTGCGGTAAATACAAGAGAATCCGTTTTAAGGGTAAAATCTGTGACCGTTGCGGTGTTGAAGTAACCCGTTCAAAGGTCAGAAGAGAGCGTATGGGACACATTGAGCTTGCCGCTCCCGTGTCGCACATTTGGTATTTCAAGGGAATTCCTTCAAGAATTGCCCTTATGCTTGATATTTCTCCCAAGCTTTTGGAGAATGTACTCTATTTTTCACAGTACATCGTAACAGATCCCGGCGACTGCCGTGACCTTGCAAAGTATCAGTGTCTTACCGAGGGTGAGTACAATGATATGCGTGAGAAGTATGAGAATGACTTTGAAGCAGGTATGGGTGCCGAGGCAATCAAAAAGCTCCTTGCCGAGATTGACCTTGATGCTCTTTCCGCTTCACTTAAAGAAGAACTCGAAACTGCATCGGGTCAGAAGAGAGTTAGACTCCTTAAAAGACTTGATGTTGTTGAAAGCTTCAGAATGTCGGGCAACCGTCCCGAGTGGATGATTCTCGATGTTGTTCCGGTAATTCCGCCGGATATCCGTCCTATGGTTCAGCTTGACGGCGGTCGTTTTGCAACAAGTGACCTTAACGACCTCTATCGCCGAGTTATCAACCGTAACAACAGACTTAAAAAGCTCCTTGAGCTTAACGCACCTGAAATCATCATCCGCAACGAGAAAAGAATGCTTCAGGAATCCGTTGACGCACTCATCGACAACGGCAGACGAGGCAGACCCGTTACAGGACCTAACAACCGTGCCCTCAAGTCACTTTCGGATATGCTTAAAGGTAAGCAGGGCCGTTTCCGTCAGAACCTTCTCGGTAAGCGTGTTGACTACTCAGGCCGTTCGGTTATCGTTGTAGGACCTGAACTCAAAATGTATCAGTGCGGTCTTCCTAAAGAAATGGCACTTGAACTCTTCAAGCCGTTCGTTATGAAACGCCTTGTTGAAACTAAAGCAGAGCAGAATATCAAATCAGCAAGAAAAGCTGTTGAGCGTGCAAAGGACAATGTTTGGGACGCACTTGAAGTTGTAATCAAGGGACACCCCGTTCTCCTCAACCGTGCTCCAACACTTCACCGTCTTGGTATTCAGGCATTTGAGCCTGTTCTTGTTGAAGGTCGTGCTCTTAAACTTCATCCGCTCGCTTGTACAGCATACAATGCTGACTTTGACGGTGACCAGATGGCTGTCCATGTACCTCTTTCGGCAGAGGCACAGGCAGAAGCAAGATTCCTTATGCTCGCAGCAGGCAACCTTCTCAAGCCTTCTGACGGTCAGCCTGTTACAGTTCCTACGCAGGATATGATCCTCGGTTCTTACTACCTTACACTTGATAAGGACGGTGAGAGAGGCGAAGGAAAGGTATTCCGTGATGTTGATGAAGTTATGATGGCTTATCAGACAGGCGTCATTGAGCTTCACTCAAAAATCAAGGTTCGCCGTGAGCTTGAAATTGACGGAAAAATCGAATCCGGTATTGTAGACACAACAATCGGTAAGATTATCTTTAACAATCCTATTCCTCAGGATCTCGGCTTTATCGACAGAAGTATCCCCGAAAACAGATTCAAGTTTGAGGTTGACTTCCTCGTTGGTAAATCGGGTCTTAAGAAGATTATTGATAAATGTATCAAAATTCACGGTCCCGTAAGAACAAGCGTTGTTCTTGACCACATTAAGGCACAGGGTTATAAGTATTCTACAAAGGGTGCTATTACCGTTGCCGTTTGTGACGCAGTTATTCCTCCTCAGAAGAAGGCGATTATTGCCGAGGCAGAGAAGGAAGTTGATGTTATTCGTGATGAGTTTATGATGGGTCTTCGTTCAAACGAGGAGCGTTACGAAGAAGTTCTTCGTATCTGGGAAAAGGCTACTAACGATGTAACCGATGCCCTCCAGAAAAACCTTGACCGCTACAACCCAATCTTCATGATGGCTGACTCAGGTGCCCGTGGTAGTATGAGCCAGATCAGACAGCTTGCAGGTATGCGTGGTCTTATCGCCAATACATCAGGTAAAACAATCGAAATTCCTATCAGAGCTAACTACCGTGAAGGCCTTAACATCTTGGAGTACTTTATTTCATCTCGTGGTGCTCGTAAAGGTCTTGCCGATACAGCTCTTCGTACAGCCGACTCAGGTTACCTTACCCGTCGTCTTGTTGATGTATCACAGGAAGTTATTATCCGTGAAGAGGACTGCGGTACTACAGAAGGTCTTGAAATCTTTGACATCAAAGCAGGCGAATCAAATGTTATCGAGGGACTCCACGAGCGTCTTATCGGAAGATATCTCCTTGATGACTTCTGCGATTCTAACGGTAATGTTCTTGTTTCAAAGGATGTTATGATGGGCGACAAAGAGGCTGACATCATCGTTAATTCGGGTGTTGACCACATCAAGATTCGTTCGGTACTTGAATGTCGTGCAAAACACGGCGCTTGCCGTAAGTGCTACGGTTCTAACCTTGCCAACCGTCAGCCTGTTACTGTCGGTGAGGCTGTCGGTATTATTGCCGCTCAGTCAATCGGTGAGCCCGGTACACAGCTTACAATGAGAACATTCCATACCGGCGGTGTTGCATCTGCCGAAGATATCACACAGGGTCTTCCGAGAGTTGAAGAGCTTTTCGAGGCTCGTAAACCAAAGAGCCTTGCAATCATCAGTGAAATCGACGGTGATGTTCGTTTTGAAGAAATCAAAAACGCAAAGCACGCTGTTATCTTTAACAAGGAAACAGGCGAAGAAAGAGCTTACCTCATTCCTTTCGGTTTCCGTGTAAAGGTATTTGACGGCGACCACATCAAAAAGGGTGACAAGATTACCGATGGTGCTGTTAATCCGCACGATATACTCGATATTCTCGGACCCGAGGCAGTCATGAACTACCTTATTTCGGAAGTACAGAGTACCTACCGTTTACAGGGTGTTGAAATCAACGATAAGCACATTGAGGTTATCGTTCGTCAGATGATGCGTAAGGTTAAGGTTGAGGACGCAGGCGACACAGGCTTTATGTCAGGTCAGACCTACGACAAGAACGAAGTTCTTTACGAGAATGAGCAGATTAAAAAGCGTATTGCCAATGGCGAAGAAGGTCTTCGTGAGGCAACATTCACTCAGCTCCTCCTCGGTATCACAAAGGCCGCTCTTGCAACAGACAGCTTCCTTTCAGCCGCATCATTCCAGGAAACAACAAGAGTTCTTACAGATGCCGCTATCAAGGGTAAGGTTGATCCGCTCGTCGGTCTTAAAGAGAATGTTATCCTCGGTAAGATTATCCCTGCAGGTACAGGTATGCAGAGATATGCAGATGTTCAGCTTGAGAGTAATTCTGAGGCAGAAATCGTTGAGAATGACGATACAGACGATGTTATCGTTGCTCTTGAAGACGATGAAATTATGGACTTCTGATTTAACTGAAAACATATAATGTATAAAAAAACCACGGTATGTGCCAAATGGTACATACCGTGTATTTTTTCGTTTGCAAACTGTCTGCCCGACCGCAATTTTCAATTTTCCCATTTTCAACTTTCAATTTTAAAAAACTTTCGCTCTGGTATAATATGTTTTTTCAATAATATACTGTTTACACGAACAGGGAACGGCGGCACGCCGTATCACAAATAAAAAAGTCGGGAAACAGAAATTTTGCATTGAAAATCTGCTGCCCGACTTTAATTTTTAATTTGTAACTATTTTCTGCCGAGAATGTAATCTGTGGAAACTTTGTACAAATCAGCCAGTTTAATTAAATGCTCAACAGGAATTGACTGAAATCCTCTTTCGTAGCGTGAATAGACCGTCTGCTGAATTCCTAAATATTCGGCAACTTCACTTTGTTTCATATCATGATCTTCTCGCAAATCACGCAGTCTTTTAAAATACATATTATCACCTTGTATAGTATCTATCGGTACTATTGACTTTATCATAAATGGGTGATACAATGATTTTATAGTACTTAAAAGTACTAAAGCATTTAACTTAAAAGCACGCCGCAGTTTCAAGTGAGAAAAACTGCGGCGTGCTTGAATTTTAGGTTATAAAATTCTCAAAATGTACATTAAATAACCCTCCGAAATCATCGGAAGGGTAAATCTTTTATGATTTTATCTGTTTAAGCCCGATTTTCTTTTGTCAAGATAATCCTGAAGAATTATTGTGGCGGCAACCTCGTCAACGACATTTTTACGCTTTTTTCCTCTTGTATTTGTGGTGTTGAGAAAATTGTGAGCCGTAATTGTTGTTCCGCGCTCATCCTGCATAACGCATTCAATGCCTGTTTCATTGCTCAGATTTTCGGCAAACGCTCTGGCATTCTGTGCGCTTTCGCCCTCACTGCCGTCCATATTTTTCGGAAGTCCCACAACAATAAGCTCGGCTTTTGTTTCTTTGGCTGTATTTGACACCTTTTCAAGCAACTGTTTCGGTGACTTTTCAAAAATAACCGTATATGGCGACGCTAAAAACTCGGTTTTGTCGCATACGGCAATGCCTGTGCGTGCTTTTCCGAGGTCAACTGACATTATAATCATTTTGTTTGTCCTTTCACTTTGGTTTACTCCATTATAATGCAAAATCAGAATTTTAACAACGGCTTTTTTTAATGTTGAACAATCTTTTGCGTAATTACTTTATTAAGTTTTTTCAAAGCTTTGTTTCTACAAAAGAATATAAAAATTCTCATTCACAAAAAGACAAAACTGTTACCCACAATATCCTATAATAAAAATACAAAAAGAAGTAAATCATTAAAGGGATGTTGATTTTTATGGAAGCAAAAACTACTTTGGCTCGCAGACAGGACGCTGTTCAGGGCGATTTTATGCGGAAAATGCTCACAAACGCAGGTTGTCTGCTCTGCGGAATTTTGGTGTCACGGGGAGCGGTTCTCGGAAGCCTTGCACCGTTCGGGGCGTCATTTGCGGCGGCAGTTCCGAGAAAGTATCTTTTGTCATCACTCTTAGGCACGGCATTCGGCTATGTCCTGCTCAAACCCTCGGACAGCTTTCGATACCTTGCCGTTGTGGCGGCAATAGGCGGTCTGCGGTGGCTGCTCGGTGATCTTGACAAGGTTACCAAAAGCAAGGTTTTTGCTCCGCTTGTGGCATTTGTTCCGATTTTTGCAACGGGTGTTTCGTTGCTTTTCGTAAGCACAAGCACGCTGACAACCTTTGCCGATTGCGTAACCGAGGCGGTAATTGCAGGTGCAGCGGCATATTTTATCAGCACAGCATTGCACCTCGCAGGCGACAACAGAAGTTTTGAAGTTTTTTCGCAACAGGAAACCGCAAGCGTGGTTATGTCGGGGTGTATCCTGATTCTGGCTTTCGGCAGTATTGCTTGGCAGAATATCTCGCTCGGCAGAATTATTGCAATGCTCGTCATTTTGCTCTGTTCACGCTACGGCTCGGTTACGGGCGGTGCAATCAGCGGAATTTCAACAGGGGCGATTTTCAGCATTGCGTCAAGGGAGAACGGCTACATCTGCGGTGGTTTTGCATTCGGAGGACTTATGGCGGGGCTTTTTTCACAGCTCGGAAAATTGGGCTGTGCGATTGCCTTTGTAATCTCAAACGGTGTAATGTGCCTTGCGTTCGGTTCGCAGTTCGGAACACCGTCGGGTGTGCTTGTTGAAAGCCTTGCCGCAAGTGCGGTGTTTATGGTACTTCCGAAAGAGGTCGGCAATGTGATTTCGCCCGTGTTTTCAAGCGACAAAAATACATCGCTCGGAGAGGCTCTGCGAAAAAATATTGTTATGCGACTCGACTTTGCCTCAAAGGCAGTCGGCAATGTGAAAAACGATGTTTCAAAAGTTTCTGAAAAGATGAAAAAACTCTATTCGCCTACATTTGACGCTGTTTGTGAGGGTACAAGAAATGAAGTCTGCGAAACCTGCGGACTGAAAATGTACTGCTATGAACACAAGGGCGGTGTCACCCGTGACGATTTTGCAAGGCTTGAAGAGTATCTTGAATCGAACGGCACAATAGGCGAAAGAGATGTTGAAAAATCTTTCGTAAAAAACTGCTGTAAAAAAGGCGAAATTGCCCGTTCAATGAACGCAAACTACCGTGAATATCAGTCGGCGCTTGAGGCACAACAAAGGATTACCGATGTGCGGAGCGTTGTTGCAGGGCAGTTTTCCGGAATCGGCGATATTCTCCACGATTTGGCTGATGAATTTCGCAACACAATGCGGTGCGATAACGAATCTGCACAACGGATAATCAGCGCCCTCACAAGCCTCGGTGCAATTGTTGAGGAGTGCATCTGCCTTGTGTCAAACGGCGGAAGAATGAGCGTGGAACTTACGCTCTCGAATAAGTCCGAAAAGCTTTCTAAGGGCGAGGTTATGCGTGAGATTTCACGCTGTTGCGGAAGAAGATTTGACCTTCCGACAATCAGCCGTGAGGGCAACAGAATCCGTATTGCAATGTGCGAAATGCCCGTGTTTGATGTTGAAATCGGAAGCGACCAGCACACCGCCGACAACGGTAAGCTCTGCGGTGACTGCATAAATTATTTCAATGACGGTTTCGGCAAAACATATGCGCTCGTGTGTGACGGTATGGGTACGGGCGGCAGAGCTGCCGTTGACGGCAATATGGCGGCGTCTGTTATGACAAGACTGCTAAGGGCGGGACTTTCAGCCGACAGCTGTTTGCAGATTGTGAACTCCGCCCTCATGGTGAAAAGTGAGGACGAATCGCTTTCAACGGTTGATGTTACAAGTGTTGACCTCTACACCGGCAAAACCACTTTTAAAAAAGCAGGCGCACCCGTAACATTTGTAAAGAAAAACGGCAGGGTAACGGTTCGTGAAATGCCGTCGCTCCCTGCAGGAATTCTAAACGGTATAAAATTTTCAACCGACACGGTAAATCTGACAACGGGGGATATGATTGTTATGGTATCAGACGGTGTAATTACGGGCGATGACAAATGGCTCGAAAAGCTTATTCGCACATGGAATGAGGGCAGTACCCAGGATCTTGCAAAGGCTGTTGTTGACGAGGCGGTAAAGCACCGTAAGGCCGACCGTGAGGACGATGTCACCGCCGTTGCAATCAGAATTACGGAGAACGGACATTGATTCAAATTAAGTTAAAAATTGAAAAACGGAAAATATAGCGAGGTTAATCGGACACACGCAAGTAAAGGCACAGAATTTATGTAAAATAAAATTATATAGATGTCAGTAAGTTACCGATGTTTAGTAGTGGAGAACACGGTTCGCCGCTACATTTTAATATCCACACAAAAACAGGCTGTACGCAATCTGTACAGCCTGTTGCTTTATGGCTTTCTTGTGCCGCAACCGCATGTTCCGACATAATTTTGATTTATCTTTCCACACTTTGGACATTGCCAAACATCGGTTTGAGCTGAAATCGGTTCAAAATTCGGCTTTTGACAACTACAGTTTGAGCAGTATCTTATGTTGGCAGGATTTGAATTTCCGCATTTCGGACACAGCCATTTTGTACTTACATTCGTTTTTTTGCGGCTTTCTTTTGTAATATAACTGTCAAATGCTTTATTTGCCGATGCGTTTACTTTTTGAATTGCACATGCAAAAATTATTGCAATTATTTCGAGAAATGCCGCAATCATCATACCTGTGAGATTTTCATCACGGTGATGATCTATATAAGATGATACATTCATTATAAATACGATTGTTGAAACAATTTCTAGAATAATAAATATAACTATATATACCATTCGTTCAGGGTGCTTTGCGCGGAAATCGGCAATAAATTCTTCTTTGTTTTTTATTGGTTCTTCATGCTTTTCGGTATGCTGTACATTATAATTTTGATTTGCATTTTGATTAGAAAAATTATCTGATACAACATTTCCTATTTGTGCGCCGCAGTGCTGACAAAATACACTTCCGTCAGCAATTTGTTTGCCGCATTTTTGACAATACATAAATAATTCCTCCTTAAAATTACTGTGAAAATTCACAGCTCATATGAGAATTATAATGCAGATTTTCACACTTGTCAATTAAAAATCTAAAATTTCTCATAATTTTAAACAAAAATTCGCAAAATACTTATAATTAAGTTATTAAATATATGAGGTGATATTATGATTGGTGAACGCTTACAGGAACTTCGCAAAGACCACGGCGTGTCGCAGGCACAGCTTGCAGAGCTTTTGGGCGTGTCACACTATACGATATCATCATACGAATGTAACCGCAGTGACCCCGACGATAATTCAAAAATAATCATTGCAAGGCTTTTTGATGTGTCGGTTGACTATCTCATCGGTCTGATTGACGAACCGCTCTCGTTCAACCGCAACATTCGCTCTGTTTCTCTTCCGCAGTCATTTACAAAAGAGGAATGTGGCGATGTGCTTGACTATATAAAGTATCTCGAATTCAAAAAGAGTAAAATTAATGAATAAAAACAACCCTTATCCGTTTGTGAGATAAGGGTTGTTTTGGAATTTGTTGGTGTTAATGGATTTCATAAAAGAACTTGAGTAGGATATAATATGTTTGAAATTTATTATTGGGGAACGAATTAGGCTTTAAAATGCAAAAATGTTCCCCAAGGTGCATTGACTGTTGGGGAGAATTGTATTATACTTTTACAAGAGAATGTACCCCAAAGGAGAATTATAATGGCTGCAAAATACAATGAAATACAAGAGTTACTAAGAAGCCGTGCTGACCTTAATGCAAGGTTAAATTTAATGCCGTATGACGGAACTCCCGAAATTAAGGAACGAGGTAATGAAAAATATCTTTATGTGAGAAAGCGTGTTGCAGGAAAACAGACATCAACTTATGTAGGTGCATATACGGAAGAATTATATAATTTGCTCCTCCGCAATGCCAGAGAAGCCCGTGAAATCAGGAAAGAACTTCGCAGTATAGATAAACAACTTGCAAATGCGGGATATTCAGAAGATGAACTTTCTTCTGATGTTATAAACAATATTGCGTTTGCCCGTGCAAATATGAAAATGAATATATATGATCAGGCTGTTCTTGAGGGTGTTGCTACATCATTCCCACAAACTGAAGAAATCATAGATAACGGTAAAATTTCCGGTGTGACTGCAACAGATGTTCAGAAAATTTTGAATTTAAAACACGCATGGGAATTTATTTTGGATCGTGATGTAATAGCAAGTCGTTCCGATTACTATATGCTCAGCCATATAGCAAGAGTTGTTAATGAAGGATTTTTTGCGGAAGGCGGAAGAATTAGAGGAGTTCCGGTTACTATCGGAGGTTCTTCATATGTTCCACCGTTGCCTAATGAGTTGGATGTAAAAGAAAAAATCCGTGAAATTATAGAAGAAAGTGATGAAGTTATCAATACGGCAATTAAGTTGTGCCTTTATTGTATGAAAACACAAATATTTCTTGACGGTAACAAGCGTGCCTCTGTAATTTTTGCAAATCACTATCTTATTTCACACGGTGGCGGATTTTTGGTGATTCCTGAAAAGGAAGTGCCTGAATTTAAAAGACTGCTTGTAAAATACTATGAGGGTGAAGATATAACCGTAATTGCAGATTTTATGAAAAAGTATTGTTGGAAAAAGATAGAGTAAAAACAAAAAAAGAAAGCACTCGTTTGGGTACTTTCTTTTTTGGTGCGCCAACAGGTGTTTTATCTATCTAAGTTATTCTACCTCGCTTGTTGCGGCTTGTTCAAAGCTAAAAATTCATCAACGCTCTCGCTAAAAACAGTCCGCCGGACTGTTTTCTTAACGCTCGCCTTCGAGTCCCTGTTCACGCATAACGGTAAAATAAAAAGAAAGTACCCGTTTGAGTACTTTCTTTTTTGGTGCGCCAACAGGGACTCGAACCCCGGACCGACCGGTTATGAGCCGGTAGCTCTAACCAACTGAGCTATTGGCGCGTATTCTGTTTTCATTTGACAAATAGTTTATGCAATGTCAAATATCGTAATCAGCTTACGCAAAAAATATTATATCAAACTTTCCTTTGATTGTCAATGATTTTTATGCCGTAATATTCATTGTGGTTTTGCACAGTAAATTTAAATAAACTTACTTTTCACTTGTTCAAATCAACTGCTTGTGTTATAATTGCCTTATACGGACGGTGAAGATACACTTGACCGAAAAATAATTTGGAGGTTTTTAATATGGCAGAAATAAAAGCGTTCAGAGGAATGCGTTACAACACGGAAAAAGCAGGCGAAATTTCTCAGCTTTGCTGTCCGCCTTATGACATCATAAGCGAGGAACAAAGACTCGGTTATATCAGTGAAAACGAGTATAATATCATTCGGCTTGAGCTTCCGAAAGAGGGCGAAAACCCGTATCAGACAGCAAGAGAAATCCTTGATATGTGGCGGAACAGGGGTGTTCTTGTGAGCGAGGACAAGCCTGCAATCTATGTTTATGAGGAAGAATTTACGGCTTACGGCGAACGCAAGAGCATCAAGGGTATCATCGCCCGTGTTCATCTTGAAGAGTTTGAAAAGGGAATCATTCTTCCGCACGAGTTCACTCTTTCCAAGGCTAAAGAGGACAGACTTAATCTTATGAAGGCAACAAACTGCAATTTCAGTCAGATTTATGCCCTTTATATGGACAGCGAGCATACAACTCTCGCAACAATTGATAATGAGTCAAAGGACACACCAAAGCTTGAATTTACCGACGGTGAGGGTGTTACTCACAGACTTTGGATTGTTACGGATGAAAATGTAATCGCAAAGCTTTGTGCAGATTTTGCCGGCAGAAAGCTCTATATTGCAGACGGTCACCACCGCTATGAAACCGCTCTAAACTATCGAAACTACTGCCGTGAAAACGGTCTTTCAAAGGTTGGCGATCCTTGTGATTATCAGATGATTTACCTTGTTGACATGGAGCATCCGGGACTTGTTGTATTCCCGACACACCGCCTTGTGCGTGATTTGCCGGACTTTAATGTTGAAAAAGTTCTTGACGGTTGCAGGGAATATTTCGATGTTACCGAAATGAACGGTACGGACAATATGGAAAGCGAGCTTGCAAAGCTCTATGACGAGGGCAAAAAGGCATTCGGATTCTATGTCGGAAACGGAAAATGGTACAGGCTTGTGCTGAAAAGTCTTGACATTATGGACAAGCTTCTTCCCGAATTGAGCGAACCGTCAAGACAGCTTGATGTTACCGTTCTCCATTCACTTGTGCTTGAAAGAATTTTCGGCATTGATAAGGAAAATATGGCAAATCAGATTAATCTTACATACACAAAGTTCTTCTCAGAGGCTGTTGAGGGCGTTGACAACGGCAAGTTCCAATGCTCGTTTGTGCTTAATCCGACAAGAGTAACCGAAATCCGTGATGTTGCCGCCGCCGGCGAAAAGATGCCGCAGAAGTCAACATATTTCTATCCGAAGATGATTACTGGCATGGTTATGAACGATATCGGAGTTGAATAATGAACGAAAAGATGCGTAGAAAAGATAGGGAAACTACCGAAGAAAGAGCCTATGAAATCCTTAAAAACGGTGAATACGGCATTTTGTCAACAATCGGCGAGGACGGATATCCCTACGGTGTGCCTGTAAATTTTGCCGTTGAGGGCAACAAAATTTATTTCCATTGCGCTCCGAATTCGGGCTTGAAACTGAAAAATGTTGAATACAGCAACAAGGTTTCGTTTTGCACGGTTCAAAACAACAGAATTGACGGTGCAAAACTGACTTCAAAATACGAAAGTGCGGTTGTGTTCGGTACGATTGCAAAATCGGTTGAAAACAAGAACAGAGGTCTTGAACTGATTGTTGAAAAATATGCTCCCGAATTTATCGAAAGCGGAAAAAGGTGCATAGAGGAATCGGGCAGTAGGACAGGCGTTTATGAAATCACAATCGAAAAAATCACGGGCAAGGAAAATAAATAGTTTATTTATAATTGTTTAAGGACAGAATATGAAAGAGGTGAGTATATGAAAATTCTTGTTGTTTTTACGGGCGGTACAATCGGCTGTGTGCGTAAAGGCGAGGTGCTTTTGCCCGACAATGAGCAGAAATATATGCTCACGCAGATGTATCTTGACAGGTACGGCGATGTTGATTTTGACACGGCTGAGCCTTATACCGTCCTCAGCGAAAATCTTGAGGGCTGTCACATGAACCGGCTTGCCGACTGTCTGCAAAGCTATGATTTGAACAGCTATGACGGCATTGTTGTAACTCACGGAACGGACACCCTGCAATACACCTCTGCATTTCTTGCTTATATTTTTGACGGCTTAAATGTGCCGATTGTGCTTGTTTCGGCAAATTATCCGCTTGATGACAGCCGTTCAAACGGCTTTGAAAATTTTGTCGGTGCGATTGATTTTATAAAATCGGGCAGCGGAAACGGTGCTTTTGTTTCGTATAAAAACGCCGATTTGCCCGTGACAATTCACAGAGCGTCAAGACTTATTGCACATTCGGCATACAGCGATGAACTGCACAGCATTTTTGACGAAAGCTGCGGCAAAATTCAGAACGGACTTTTTGTGAAGAATACCCGTTATAAGGCATTAAAAAGCGGATTCGCTTTTGATGAAAGTGTCCGACTTTCGGATAACAGCAATGTGCTGAAAATTTCCGCAACGGTCGGTATGCAGTATCCTGAAATTACGGAAAATGTAAAAGCCGTTCTCCTTGAGGGATTCCATTCGGGTACGCTGAATACAGACGGTAAGGCTTTGAACGACTTTTGTCAAAAAGCAAAAGCAATGAATATTCCCGTATTTTTGACGGGTGCGTGCAAGGGCTTTTATTACGAAAGCAAGCTGAAATTTGACGGGCTTAATATAACAGTTCTGCCTCCTGCATCACCGATTGCAATGTACATCAAGCTGTGGCTTTTGCCGAAAAGTGAATTTGACAAGGCCTTTTTGCCCTGTGCAGAAGATTTTTAATGTTAAGTTTTATAACATTTTAATA
>OHMT01000062.1_pt1 | contig 84552 bp, 68 predicted proteins | sample 1569371 | NCBI WGS metagenome assembly OHMT01 (sample SAMEA3879500, study PRJEB24766) | human gut metagenome | biome: human-associated habitat; feature: feces | place: USA | collected 1985/1987 | reverse complement strand
AAAGTTTTGACTGTGATAATGGCTGTACCAGCGGAAACTGCTTTGACAGTACCGATGCATGGTTTAAGATAAAATCGAGTTTTAAATCAATCCCAAGTCCTTCTAATTTGTCCAGTGCTTCCCTGGATGCAAGCATTTTATTCAAAGAATAGTCGATCACAGAAAACCCTCTGTCTAAGTCTGTATGGAACAGACTTGGCAGTACATAACAGGAAGAAAATACATCCTTCATTTCCGGTTTCTGTAAAAATGCTGCGATATCATCTAACATGCCGCCCATGCTGTCCGGGTAGGCGTTTAACATTGGTCCGATATTCATGGTTATCTTCCTTCCTCCATCTGCTTACAGTATTCTTCATAGCTTAACAGCTCTCCGCTCTTTGAAATGATGATCTTTGCTTTTGGAGCCTGATGCTCTAACATCGCCTGCTCTAATTCCAGTACCATCATGGTAAATGGGCTGTCTGTTGCACCATCCCTGTTTCTCGCTCTTCTGTGTGCAAGTGTCTCCTGTGGCGTGCTGTTCAATAAAACAGGGATATCCACACCTTTATAGTTATCGCTATTTCCGTGTGTCCATTCGATCACGAGAACCTGGATCTTAGAGAAATCTACTTTTTCATACCATAATTCTGTATCTTCTCTTCCCATGCGTTTCAGCCAGATCTCATCAGTGCCTGCCTTGAACTCTTTTACGATCTCTTCTACTTCATCGAATCCGATCTCATTATTTGTTCCGAGGTATCCTTTTAATCCTTCTTTTCCGTTTCTTAAGTAAGACTCATACCAGTCATATTCCTCTGTGTGTTTTGGATTGGCATCATCTCCGTTTTTCTGGAATTCATGGATCACTTCAAAACGTTCTGCTGTAAAGGTACCTTCTTTTACCATTCCTTTTAACGCACTCTCACGGAAGGTATGAAGACGCTCTGCATCATTGTATACAGGGATTCTGTGTGGATAATTGTCTCCGGACAGGGTGTAGCTTCCAATTCCTGCCTCTTTTAAATAAAAAGATAATAAAGAAGCGATCTCTGATTTTCCAACTCCGGAACCTCCACAGACCGTGATCACTACTTTGCCTGTCTCGGATTTTTCAGAAGCTTCCTCTAACATTGGCAGTAATTCTTTGAAAATGACATTTGCTTTCTGCACATGTCCTTCGCCAATCTCTACTTTGTCTCCTGGCATATCTCCGTGTGCGATATTTTCCGGGATCACTGGTGGCTGCCAGTCTGTCATGTTTTTTGTGATTTCTGCAATTGATTTCATCCTTAATCGTCTCCTTTATCTTTTTAAGCTTATCTGTTCTAATGATACATTATAATAATTTTGCTTTCTACTCAATGAGCCATTGGATTGCCGGCTCTAAATATTCATTCCAGAACTTCCAGTCATGAATTCCTGTGCTTTCTTTGTATGTAAAATCCACTTTGTTTTTCAAAAGGAAATCACGGAACTCATGATTTTCATTCAGTAAGAAATCTTCAGATCCGCAAGCCATGAAAATCGGCTGGATCTTCTCCTCTTTTTTCAGCCTTTCTGTCACGAGATATTCCGGATTGTTTTCGCTCTCATCCAATTTATCCAGATCACCGAAAATCTGTGTATAGTAATCATAATCTGCAATATCGTTGTGGCTTCCCGGCTTCATCCCTTTGATTCCGTTCACGATCAGGGCTGAGGACAAGCCAAACATTTTTCCGAAATATTCCGGATATTTTAATGCTGTATGAATTGCTCCAAATCCACCCATGGACAATCCACCGATAAAGTTGTCTTCCGGCTTATCTGACAGTCCGAATGTCTTCTGGCAATATGCCGGAAGCTCTACTGCTGTAAATGTCTCGTATCCACGTCCGGTTCCTTTTCCGTTTAAGTAGAAACTGTTCTCACCAGCCGGCATTACAACTGCAAGGTTGTATTTTAAAGCCAGCTCCTGAATTAAGCTTCCTGTAAGCCAGTCCTGTGTACTTCCCGAAAAACCATGTAAAAGATATAAGGTTTTCATCGGTCTGTCATAATTTGAATTACCAGCCAGCATCTCCGGTGGTGCATCGTTCGGTAATATAATATGAAATGTAATAATTCTGCTGAGTGCCTGTGAAAAAGTATTCACCTGTAATAATGCCATGATCGTTTACCTCGTTTATTTTTCTAGTTTAAATATACTAGATTTGTTTTCTAAATTCTTTCAAAAAAAAGATATATATTTTCATTTTCCGGTTTGATGCATTTATTTTGAATTTCTTATTTTATGTGCTAAAATATAATTGATTGTATCTTTATGTATTTACTGCATACATGATTATTTAAAGGAGGTCTGAAATAAATGTCGCAATTATATGAAGCACACAACGATATTGTTTCGTTGCTTCCTGTAAAAATATACCGTCATAATCTGGAAGGAAATTATATTTATTCTCCACTTCATTTTCACAGAAGTATTGAACTGACTGTCACCTTAACAGGAAATATCCGTTTTAATTCCGGAAGCAATAATTTTGATTTTAAAGAATCAGACTGGCTGCTCATCAACAGCTGTGAACTTCATTCCTGCAGATACATTGCACCTTCTGATAGTTTTACCGGAATCAGTATTTTGTTTTCTCTGCCCTTTATCGAAAAATGGCTCGGAAAAGATTTGTTTTTTTACAATCCGGGTGATACTGCACTGACTGAAAAAATTAAGAACCTATCCCTGGATATCTTTAACATGGATCCCTTAAGTGACACATACAACTTTCTTCTCATGAGTAAAATTTATGAGATTTTAGCTCTGTTTTCTGTTGGCTGTATTAAGAAAGATGTTTCTTATTCCATTCCAAGCAGACAGGAAATACACCTTGCCACTTCTTACGCTGATTATATTGAAAAACACTATCAGGAAGATATATCTCTTACAGATGTTGCAGAACATTTTCAGTATACCTCCAGCTATTTTTCGAGACATTTTAAGGAAACACTCGGTGTAAATTTTCTTTCTTATCTGAGCATTGTCCGCGTCGGGCATGCTGCTGAACAGCTTGCAAATGGTCAGGAAAATCTGACAACATGTGCCTTTGATAATGGTTTTCCTAACATAAAATCTTTTATCAACACATTCAAAAAAATGTATGGCTGCACTCCAGGGGTTTTTCTTACTTCTCTAAAAGATTAGCCCTTTACACTGCCTGCCACAACACCTTCAATAATATACTTCTGTCCTAACAGATAAAATGCAAGCACTGGTAAAATGCTTAACAACAAACCTGCCATCATCGGAGCATACTCGGCTGTATGATTTGTAAGGAATGTCTTGATTGCAATTGCCAGTGTTTTTGTTTCTTGTTTTGTCAGGAACAAACTTGACATAAGGAAGTCATTCCATACTCCCATCGCAACGAATACCGTAACTGTAATAATAATTGGTTTTAATAATGGCATAATAATACTGAAAAATGTTCTTGTAAAACTACAGCCATCTATTTTTGCTGCCTCATCCAATTCTTCCGGTATACCTTCCGCAAATCCCTTATACAAAAATACAGCAAAAGGAAGATTTAATCCTACCGCTATATATGCAACCATCATCAGATTATTGGAAAATCCAAGTTGTCCCGCATAGATTTTAACCAATGGAATCATATACACCTGGAATGGAGCGACCATTGATGCTAAAAATGCTGCGAATATAACTTTATTAATTTTCCATTTTTTCCGTGCAAAGAAATATCCTGTCATAGATCCAATGAGCATGTTTACTGCAACTGACGCAACAGTGATAGCAGCTGTATTTCTAAGAGCCGACCAGAAATTCATTCGCTGAATTGCAGTTTTAAAATTTTCAATATTGAACTCTTTCGGTAATGAGAATGGGGCTGTAATAAATTCGTTCGTCGTTTTAAATGAATTTATTACAAGTACAAAAAAAGGTACCATAAAGAAAATTAATATTATAAATGTGATTAAAAAAACCACTCTTTTTCTTGTCTTTGCCATTATTTTTCATCCCCTCTCTTAGTAAAGTAAACCTGTAACAGAGAAATTGTTGCAACGATCACAAATAATACAATTGCCTGAGCCTGTCCTTTTCCGAATTCCATACTTGTAAATGCAGTCTGATAAATTTTATAGGCAATTAATTCTGTGGACTTATATGGTCCTCCTGCTGTCAGTGATAAGTTCATATCAAATGACATAAAGGTTCTTGAAATAGATAAGAAAATACAAATTGCTGTCGTATTGCGGATTAATGGCAATTTTACTTTCATAATCGTCTGCCATCCGGTTGCACCGTCTACACGTGCTGCCTCGATCAGCTCTTTTGGAACATTGGTTAAACCTGCAATATAAATTACCATAAGATAACCACTCATCTGCCAGGAACTTACGATAATTAATGCGATCAATGCCCTTGTAGGATGTGTCAGCCAGGATGTAGACATCCATTCGACACCCATACTCTTTCCAACTGCTGTTAATACATAAGAGAATATAAAGTTCCAAATATATCCAAGTATAATTCCACCAATGATATTCGGGGTGAAGAAACCGGTACGGAACAATCCCTGACCTTTAATTCCACTAGTTACAGCCAATGCAAGGGCAAATCCAACAATATTACTTGCCAATACTGTAAAGAATGCATAAATTACCGTTTTCACAAATGATGACACAAATGTTGCATCTTTGAATACATCTATATAATTCTGTAAGCCAACATAATTAATATGCATTGCTAATCCATTCCAGTCTGTAAATGTGATCCAGATCCCATAAATAAACGGTATAATCACTACTGACATCCAGATAAATAGTGCTGGGAATCCAAAACCGGCAAACTGAAGAACATTGATCAATTTTTTGTTTTTCTTTTTCGTCATGTCTTTCTCCTTAAAAAGAAATGTGGGGAAGTAATCCCTCCCCACATCTGATTCTATGTTTATTATCTTGCTTCCTGTTTCTGCCAGTAAGCATCTATTTCTGATGCCAGTGTTTCTCTGTCACATGCACCTGCAAGATATTCACACATATATGCTCCACATTCATACCAGATATCAGATGGACACATATTTGGTGTACCATAGAAATCATAGGTAAGTCCTTTAGAAATATAACCAGCTGTTGATAATCCAAGCGGGCTTTCAATTGTCACGTCAGCATTTTTATAAGGAAGTGCCTGTCCGCATGTCTTAGCCATTACCTGTTCTGCTGTCGCATCAGAAGTAAGATATTCAATAAATTTTACTCCTGCTTCCTGCTGTTCTTCAGTATTCTGGCTTGCATCTACACAATATCCCTTGGCATAAGATGTCGGAATGCTCTGGTTAATCACATCTGATGCATCATCACTGTGTGGAATCGGTAATAATCCGAATTCAGCTCCATCCTCTACAACATCTGCAAGATATGTCCATGCCCAGTCACCCATAAACCATGTACCGCATGCACCTGTCGCAAGTGCCTGTGCATCCATATTTACATCACCAACTAACGGATCTGCTTTATTATAATTGTATTCAGCAAGAAGATCGAATGTATCCATATAACCATTAAATACATCATTGTCAATTTCTTTTGTTTCACCACTGATAATACTATTTACATAAGCAACTCTCTCGTCTGTTGAACCAAGTGCAGCACCATATGTCTGGCAAAGATAATGTGCTCCTATTGACCAGTTAACACCTGTAATACAGGTTGCTGCTACTCCGGTTGCTTCAATCTTATCAAATAAATCTTTCAGATCCGATCTTGTTTTAATCGTAGATGGATCAAAATCACCACCTACTGCTGCATCGCATACTGCTTTGTTATATAAAATACCAATACCTGCTGCAGTTCCAGGTACTGCATATATTTTTCCATCAAATGTCATTGTTGTAAGTGCTGATTCTTCAATGTTATCTATTAAAGGTTCGTTTGTAAGATCTCTCATTCGTTCCTGATTCTCATAGATGTTAATCGGATCCATAAGGGATACTGTTGGTCCTTCATTACTTGAATATAAAGCCATCCACTGCTGTAACTGATCGTCTCCTGCTGCAATATACTCAACTGTGATTCCTGGATTCTTTTCCTCGAAATCAGCAATTAATTCCTGGAACATATCATCCTTTCCTGTTTCAGTTGTATAAAACGAAATAGATACGTTTCCAGCCTCTGCACCACCTGTCTTACCGGCTTCTGTGGAAGATGCATTTGTATTTGCCTCACTGTTTCCGCATCCGGCAAACATCGTTGCTACCATTGCTCCAACAAGCATTAAACTAATCGTTCTTTTCTTCATGTTTTTTTCCTCCTTCATACATCCCTGTCTGTCTCCTAGGATGTTTTTATTATACTGTCATGCTTCACATTACTCTTTCCTTTTTTCACCTGTTCCATTGTCATTTTTTTACTTTTTATTTTATTTACAAGATTACTTTTGTGCATTTTGCACATATTATTTTTGTTTTTTCTATCAAAACGCACAAACAAAAAAACGCCAGAACCAGCATTTTAAAGGAACTCCTTTATCTGCCGAAACCAACGTTTTTTCTTTGATTCCCTATATTATTGTCTTTACCCTGACTTTCTTCCCTGAAAAAGCAATGCCAAACCTTAAGATATCTGTTATTCCGTCTTCTCGCATATCAGCATCATATTTTAATGTAGTAATCTGCTGCAATGCTTCCTCTGCCAGAAGGTTAAGATCCTCTTCTTCCAGATTCTTTTCCCATTTTAATTCGAATAGAATACCCGGATATCGTTTCTCTCTGGGAATCATACATATATCATATCTTCCATCACCTGATTCTCTGTTCGATTTAATCTTATACTGATTGTCCATCAAGGCTATCAACCCCAGCATTAGGCCATGATAAAATCCTTCTGCTCCGCCGTCATAAAAACTTATGGATTTATCCAGATATTCCGCCACAGCGCTTTGTAATTTCTTATGGTCATTTGCGTAAAGGCTTTCTGCGATTTTATTTGCAGTAGTTCTTGTGATAATGCCTTTCTGTAAAAAATGTGACAGGATTTCACTCTTGTAAACTGATGCAATCTCTTTATTTGGGATAGTTACCTCACACAGATAGGAGCCGTCTGCCTGCAAATCTTTTTTCTGTGTTTTCAGATATCCTGCAACCAGCAACAGACTATAGATGTTTGCCGGATCTTCTGCAAGCGATCTGTATACAACATTCTGGTCTATTCTCGCAATAACAATCTCACCTTGTAATAAGATATGCAGTTTTTCCACAATATCATCTGTTGCAGCATTCATAATTTCTTCGAATATCTCATTTTTTCCTGTGTTTACCCAGTATGCCTGCGGGATGCATCCTTTTGAGATGTAATTGATCACTGACCATGGATTATAGATTTCTTCATTCCCGAATAAATATCCATCGTACCAGTCTCTGAGCTCATTTTCTTTTTCTGACATACCATAATACGCAAGCAGTTTCTCTATTTCTTTCTCTGTAAAACCAAAAAAACTGTCGTATTCTTCATCCATCACAGTATTTACTGAAAGGTTATTCAGTCCACTGAAAATACTCTCCTGTGCGATCCGCAGAATTCCTGTCAAAAATCCATAAGACAAGTTCTTGTTATCTTTAAATGCACCAGAGAAAAAAATTCTCATAAATCCGATAATTTCATCGTAGAAATCTTTTGAATATCCCTCCTGAATAGGTGTATCATATTCATCGATAATGATAATCGGAGCCTTACCATAATGGACTGTAAGCATTTTAGATAACCGCTCAAGTGCAGACGTAAGCTCCACATCATTTGCCAGAGCTCCTAAGATCTTCTCGAAATATTCTCTTTCATACTGAGAGATCCTGTCACTGCTCAGTAATTCCTGATGCCTCCCATATTCTTCCTGAAGTAATCCTCGGATTTTGCCTATGGTTGCTTCCCACGTATCGAATTTTACATCTTTGAAGGTTAAGAAAATAACCGGATATTTTCCCTGATGTCTGCGATATTTTTCGCCACATTTCCAAATTGCTTTATCCGTGAAATACTTGCTGGTATCATCCTCTGATATTTCAAAAAATACTCTGAGCATGTCCATATTTAAAGTTTTACCAAATCTTCTTGGTCTGGTAAATAATGAGACTAATGGTTTTCTGTCCAAAAACTCTTTGATCAGCAGCGTCTTATCAACATAATAATACTCCGATTGTGCACGTACATAATCCGAAATTCCTACTGGCAGTGTTTTTTTCTCTTTTCCTGTCTTTTTTCTGCTATATTTCCCGGTTGATATTCTTCCATCCAGAGGTTTTTCTGCATCGTCAGGAATTAACCAGGTTCTTTTTTCTTTTACTGCTCCCTGAATTCTTCCGTTTTTACACATTGCATTTACTGTACGAGGCGTAACATTCCACTCTAACGCCTTTTCACTGCATGTTTTCATCAAAACCACCTCCGTTTATTTGTAATTTTCCAATTCTTTATACGTAAATTATACTATTTAAAACGTAAAATATCAATTTCATTCGATATTTTGCGTTTGAAATTAACATTTTACGTTTATATTTCAACCTTATAACCAATTTCATTTTATAAATCATCTAATGTAGAAAAGCCAGCAAAAAAGATCTACTCAATCTTTTTGCTGACTTTCATTCTAATCCCGACGCTAAAAAATATTACTTTCTGTACCTGATATTCTATTTACTCAAATTTATAGATATCTCCACTCGGCACATAATGCACCGGCACCGCATTCCCGATCACTTCCGGAATCCAGTCCGCGGCATACTTCATTCCAAGCTCCTCCAGATTGAAATGTCCTACATTGAATGCTGCTTTCACTTTTCCGAGCTGTACTGCATCTCTGATATAAGACATCACAGTCCAGTCGATTGTCTCTCCCGGAATGATTGCATCCACATCTTCCTCTTCCATTATACGGATCACTTCGGTTGCATACTCCTTACAGAAGCCATCTCCGGTTGTTGGCTGATGTTCAAATATATTCGGCAGTAAATGTCCCACAATCGCAACTTTCTTAAGCTTATCTTTTGGATTTCCAATATAGCGGATTCCGTTTAAACACATCTTCTCTTTCAATAATGCATTCATCTTTTCCACTGTCATATCCGGAAACTCAAAGTACATTGTCATTCCTTCTGTATCTGCATTTACGCGATATTGTTCCCATCCAAGATATTTGATCACTCCAGTGAAAATACCATCTGGATTGTGTGCGTGTGTATGGTCATGATCCCTCCAGACCGCAATTCCGTACTGATCTAAAAGTGCTTTTTTCTCCTCATAGATCTTGTTCTCAAATCCCGCTCTCCAGTCCGGATAATCCGGTGTGGAATAATAGGATGGTTCATGTACATATAAAAGATTGCATCCTAACTCTGCTGTCTTTCTGATTACTTCTACTGTTGGTACAAGTGCTGATACAATGCCTGTACATTCGTCGTTCGGATTTCCTGATTTGAAGCCGTCGCATCCGTCATAGGATGCATCGAATTTTGGATGGTACTCTAAAATTTTGTCTGTAATTTCTCTGATTGTCATATTTTTTTCCTCCTATACAATATAAGTAAACGGTTCTTCCGCATCCACAAAGGTAACCGGAAGATCTTCTGTGATACTCTTAAGCCATGCTGGAAGATGTTTCATGCCCCACTCTTCACTCCGTTCATGCCCGAGCACTAACATACCTTTTTTCATGCCAAGCTGTGCTGCATCCCTTACATAAGCAGAAAGTGTCCACTCTGTGATATCTCCGCAGATCACAACATCAATATTTTCTGCATGCATATGACGCATCGGAAGATTCTCCTGTCCAAGTCCAAGACTTCCGCCTCCGACCAACGCACTGACTCGTTTTACCGGCATCTTTGGATCACCAACAAGCTGTACCACCTTCATATCCAGCTCTTTCTGGAAAAAATGTGCCAGCTCCTCCAGGGTTGTTTCCGGAAGCTCATAAACTGCTCCAAACCATCCAAGGTCACCGTCACATTTTACACGGTATTTTCCCCAATCTAATTCTTCATCAAAACCACGGTAAATACCGTCATCTACATCCATATGCATATGGTCGTGAAAACGCCAGATCGCGATCTGATGCTCCTTGATCAGCTTTTTCTTTTCCAGATAAACCGGATCATCAGAAAGCCATTCTGTATCATCTGCCCCTGAAAACCAGGTTGGCTCATGTGTGATAATAAAATTTGCTCCCAGGTCGATTGCCTGTCTGATCACATCAACGGTTGCCATAAAAGTCGAAACAACTCCCTTTACTTCCATGTCCTAGCTTCCCGTCATCAGATGATCGCATGTCTTTTCTTCCGGAAGCGGTGTCACGCCGGTCTTCTCGCTAATCTTATTTACTAACTCTCTTACTGTCATATTCTTTTCTCCTAAAAAAGCAGCCCACGCAGAAGAAATATGCACACGAACACGAACTACTATTTCTTCTGTGCAGACTGTCTACACTTCTCTATGAAATTAACCCTTTACGGCTCCGACAACAACCCCCTTTACCAGATATTTCTGTACAAAAGGATAGATCAGCATAATCGGAAGAATTCCGATCACTGCCATGGCCATTCGGATAGATGTTCCCGGCAAGTCGATCGCACCTGTTCCGATCAGGGCTGCATTCGAGCTGGAACGCATTGCCTGAATATTATTCATGATCTTCATTAACAACTGCTGGATACTATACAGCTTTTCATTGCTGATATAATACAGACCGTTTGTCCAGTCATTCCAGTAGCAGATACCTGTAAACAAACTGATCGTTGCTACGGTTGGAACCGCTAACGGAAGCATGACTTTAAAGAAGATTTTCAGTTCAGATGCACCATCTAACTGTGCTGCCTCGATCAAAGAATCCGGCACACTGTTCTGATAATAGTTTTTTACAAGAATAACATTAAATGCACTTACCAGATAGTTCGGAATGATCAATGCCCAGATCGTATTTTTGATATGGAAAAATTTTGTCCACATAATGTAAGACGGTACAATACCACCATTAAATAACATTGTAAAAAATACGAAAAATGCCAGTGCGTTACGATACTTGAAAGATTTTCTCGACATTGGATATGCGAGCATGGTTGTGATAATTACGCTTAATGCGGTACCAACAAAGGTTACCAGGAAAGAAACTCCATAAGATCTTAAGATCATAATACTCTGCTTTACCATGTAATAATAAGCATCTAAGCTCCACTGTTCCGGCCAGTAAGTATATCCGTTTCGGATCAGGGATGACTCCGCCGAAAATGATGCAATGACAATCAACAGGATTGGCAGCATTGCAATGATGACTAATATGGTAAGGATGATCGTTGCCACCCGGTTAAAGCTTTTACTTTCGGTCATATCTCTGCCCCCCTAGAATAATGCGTTTTCAGAATCTACTTTACGTACGATGCCATTTGCGATCAATACAAGAGCAAATCCCACTAATGACTGATAGAGTCCGGCTGCTGCTGACATACCAACATCATTTAATTCCATCAATCCACGGTATACGTAGGTATCAATGGTCTGCGTTACATTAAATAATGCTCCTGAGTTCTGTGGTACCTGATAGAACAGACCAAAGTCAGAGTAGAAAATTCTTCCAATCGACATTAAGGTCAATGTGATAACCGTCGGTTTTAACATTGGCAGCGTAATTCTGAAAATCTGCTGCATTTTGGTTGCACCATCAATCGCTGCGGCTTCATAAATAGATTTATCAATACCTGAAATACTTGCCATATAAACAATTGACTGATATCCCATGTTCTTCCAGAGATTTACGATGATAATAATTGCCGGCCATGCTCCGGTGTAGGAATACCATGATACCGGGTCTAATCCAAGTCCTGCAAGGATTGTTTTATTGATAAATCCGGTATCCGCATTTAAAAATGCATAGGCTATAAATCCAATAACGACCCAGGATAACAGGTTCGGCAAAAGCAATGCTGCCTGGAAAAATTTAACGCGTGTTTTTTTTCCAAGTTCACACATCATCACAGCAATTGCAATTGCAACGATCGTTCCGATAATAATGAAAGCCACATTATATAAAATTGTGTTTCTGGTCATAATCCAAGCATCTTTGGTCTTGAACAAAAACTGGAAATTCTGAAGACCGCACCAGTCACTTCCGAATACACCTTTTCTAAGACTATAATTCTTAAATGCCAGGAAAATACCAAACATTGGTATATAATTATTGATCAGTAAGTAGACGATTCCCGGCAGTGCAATCATAAAGAGCGGCAGATTTTTAAATTTTCTTTTTTTGCTTTTTGCAATTGCCTTTTCCATTCTATTCTCCATTTCTGTAGAACTGCCGCATTTTCATGCGGCAGCCTTTTGATATCTGTGAAACCGTGTCACTCTGTTTTATTTCTGCTGTGCAACCCAAGCATCTAACTGCTCCTGTTTTGCATTTAAAATATCCTGGTATCCGGCATCATCCAATGCTTTTACAAATTTTTCAATTTCTGTATCCGGATCTAAGCTTCCGCAGTTTAATCCCGGCATATACTGTTTGATAACATTGTTTACTGCGGTGTACTGTGTCTTCACACTGCTGGAATCAAAGGTGAAGCCCATTGCAGGAGATGTCTTTGCAATCTTGTTCTGCTCTAATTCCCAGTCAAGAGATGCCGGATCAGATCCTTCTAGGCAGTACATTAAGAAATAATTTCCTAATGTTCCACAGCTTAACTGTGCTGTATATGGTACGGTTGTAGAATCTTCTCCTTCTGGATAAGAAACAGTTCCATCATCGTTTTTCACATAGTCTCTTCCCTCAATACCATAGATCAGTAAGTTGATTACATCCGCATCTGTATAAGTAAGGTTTAAGAACTTCATAGCAGCTTCCGGAACATCTGTTGTGGAAGAGATCATCCAGCTTACCATATTAACATCACCAGTGGAAAGATATGCATCGCCGATCATTTTTGCCCCGATCGGATATCCGCCGCACTGAGCCTCTAAGGATGCTGCTGTGTCAGCTTCCGGATAGCTATATGCTGCGATGTAGCAGAAGTAGTTACCGGAACTCATTGTCTCTGCTGCTGCACTTGTCGTTGTTGCTGCATCCTGCATTACAAGACCATCATTGTACCAGCTTCTTACTAACTCACATCTCTCTTTATAGATATCTGTAGAATATAAATCTGTTACCGTAAGGTCATCACCCATTAACACACCTGTTGGAGAATACATAGAATCTGTCAGGAAATCAACATCTCCCCAAGTAACATCTAAACCGATACGGCCTGGTTCTACTGGTGCAAGCGGGATCATATCCGGATAAGCTTCCTTCACCTGTTTTAAAATATCAGTAACATCTTCAATGGAATTAACAGAACTCATATCCAGTCCAAGCTCATCTGCGATATCCTGTCTGTAGATAACCATTGGTGTTAATGCGATTGGTTTTAAAGTCGGTGTACCGTAAATTGTTCCGTCGGCTGTGCAGGCTGCAAGCCAGTCCTCTCCGATCGCATCTACAATTCCCTGTCCATACTGATCTAATAAATCATTTAACTCATATGTCATATCAGTAGATACATAATTATTAAAATCACCAAGGGATTCATAAATATCGATTTTTTCTCCGCCCTGTAAAGCAAGACTTACTTTGCTCGGATAATCTGCAAATGCGATCGGTTCTAACGTAACCTCCACACCGATCTTCTCTCTTGTGATCTTATTGATTTCCTCTTCTACAACATCTAAGTCTTCCTCTGTCGGGATATTATTAAATGTACTGTATGCATAAGTAACCTGCTCATAATCTCCGTCTGCTTTTGTGCTTCCAGTCTCAGTTCCTGCTGCAGATCCGTTAGAATCTGAGCTTCCTCCACATGCAGTAAGACCTACTGTCATTGCAGCTATTAATAAAGCTGCCAGAACTCTTTTGTTTTTCATCTGAAAAACCCTCCTCTTTTTTTTTGATAGTATCAATTTATCAGATTTATCTCGTTCTTTCTTTCAAAAAAAGGATACATACTTTCAAAAAAAAGAGAACCAAATCTGATTCTCTATTTTTTGCAATATTGATTTGGCGACACGCCTGTATATTTTTTAAATATCGTAGAAAAATAAGTAAAATTGTCAAATCCTACTGTTTCTGCCACATCACTCACACGCTCACCGCGCTCTAACATTCTTTTCGCCTCATCAATCCTGTATTCTGTTATCGTATCTTTGATTGTTCTACCAGTTAATTTCTTATAAGTCTTTGATAAATATTCCGGTGCCAGATAAAACTGTTCTGCAATCTCAGTTCTTCCAATATTTTCTCTGTAATGCTCCCTGATATATTGATCAACCTTCTCGTTGAGACTATAATTCTTTTGGACACTTTCCTCATATTGGAAAGTACAGTCAATCAGATAATTTGTCCACCTTATCATATCCAATACAGATTGCGAAGCTTTCTGACCTAACTGATTTAAGTTATCATCCACAAATAAACCTGATATCTGAATCTCTTTTTTTCCAAAATAAGTATAAACCGCCTGAAGAATTTCCTCTTTCCCTCTGGATAAAACCCGATCACTTAAAGTCTTATCATAAATCCTTTCATGTAGCATTGCTTTCATATAACTTAAAATTTCTAATTTTTTCTTTTCGGATAAAAATTGTTCTATTTTATCAACCTCAAAAACATTTTTAATGTTTTGCTGAATTTCTGCTGCGTCATCCTCCTGAAAATAACTGCCATAAAATGCAACGTTCCTTTCAATCAGATTCTGCTGCCGGTGGAATGTTTTATAAAAATTTTCTATCTTACAAGGCTTTCCTACACACATGGTAATTTCAGATGAAAATATTTTTTTAAAAACTGTGTGTAATAATTTGCAACACTGTTTTAATTCTTCACTGTCTTTTTTCTGGCAAACCGTCGCAACAATATAATAATTATCATAGTCCATTGACACAACCGAGCTATTATCAGGACATCCGCAAAAAATCTCTGAATGAATATTCTCAACTACGAAAAGCATTAGATCCGGGCTCATTTTTGCTCGGTCTTTTTTGATTTCTGTTATCTTGGAAACAATCAGATTATAATCCTGTTCTACGTTAATCTGCAATTTACGGTTTTCGATTTCATTCTTTATAATCTCGTTTTTCCCTGCAATATGTCCCGATAATATTTCACTCCAGAAAGCAACCTGAACATGATTCTGGTTCTCCTTTAACCATTTTCCATACTCACTGTTTTCCTGTAATTTTTGAGTTTCCATGCGTTTTAAAATAATCTTCTTTAAAGCTGCCTCCATAACGTTCACATCAAAAGGCTTTAATAAATACTCACATGCCTGATACTTAATTGCATTGGATGCATAGTCAAAACTCTCATGACAGGTCAAAAGCAGAAAATCTCCCGGAAGCTCTTCTCTCCGAAACCACTCCAGCAAATCGATTCCAGATCCCTGTGGCATCTCAATATCACTGATTACAATATCAATATTATGTTCTTTTAAAATCTCTTTTGCCAGCTGGATATTATAAGCTGTAAATATATCTGAAACACCAAGTTCTTTCCACTTTACTGAATTTTTAATGACATCCACCGTTGCCATATCGTCATCTACAATTAAAACCTGCATTTGCACAATCCTCTTTTGTAATCTTATTAATCCATTTTTATCTGTTTCTGTTCTTTCATTTCCTGTACTGCATGCGCTGGTATCCGGAATGTATTTTTACATCCATGTGGTTCAATATTACTGATTGTAAATAATCCTTCACGCTCATACATAAGTTCCATCATCCGTTTCACACTCTTTAAACCTACACGCTCCCCCGTCTTTGAAATCGTATTTTCCTGATTTTCAAAAAATTGGAGTACTTCTTTAGGATATCCGGCTCCATCATCTTCTACCTCAACATAAAGCATCTCCTCGCCATTTACATCCGCTTTTGATGCTTTGATTAGAATCGTAAGCATCTGATTGATATTTACTGCATACTTATACTCATTTTCTATGATTGTATGGATAATCATCTGTGGAATCTTCCACTCTCTCACTTCCGGATTAATGTCTATATAGTAAAACACGCATCCCGGATATTTCAACTCCTGCATTTCAAAATAATTCTCTACATGTGTTACTTCTTCCTGCAGTGACACTGTATGCAAACCTGCACGGAACATATAGCGTATGTTCTTTGACAGCGCACTGATATAGCTTTCAATTTCTTTATTTTTTCCCTGCTGGCTCAAACTTGAAATTGTGGTCATTGCATTCAGGAAGAAATGTGGTCTTATCTGAAGTTTTATGCATTTAAGCTCTGTTTCCTGCAGATTGATCTGTTTTTCGTAGCTTTGGATTTTTAACTTCATGATCTCATCCATCAGACGGTTAAACGCATCTTTTAATACAATAAATTCATTGCTTTCAAATTCTTTTGTAATACGATATTCTCGATTTCCAGTCTGCATCTGTTCCATGCTTCTCTGCATATGTCCCATTGGTGCAAGCATTTCTCTTCGCAAAAAGTTAATAAAAAACACTGAAAAGCCTGCCAGTATCAGTATTACGAATAATACTAATATCATGTTCCACCGGATTTGTCCAACAACCTGAGACTTACTTACATACGCCGATAACTGCAATTTCCCATCGGCAAGTGTATAATCATTCTTATACACACCGAGACTTTGAGGTGTTGCCTGTAATTCTTTCCCAATTTCACAGGTAAATTCCTGTTTTCCACATCCACCCCATACCTTTTGCTGCTCATCTTTCAATAATATAAAAATTTTCTGCAAATTCTTTTTCGTTACATTGTCCATAAAATGATCAACAGAAATGAAAATACCGGCTGATCTTCCCTGCCATACATACATCTTGGACACATAATTCTGCAATCCAATCCGCACAATCATCCACTCTGCTTTTGCACTACCTTCCTTTGCTCTCTCCAAAGCATATTGACGTAAATCTTCACGTTCCTGATAAGCCATATCGCTATTCTCATAATCCATACAGCTTCCATATGTACTATCTCCAATCACAACGGCATCCACATACTGATCGTAAGTTATCTGCTCCTGTATAAATTTTTTTATCTCTATGGAAGCATAATATCGTTCTGATTCTTTTTCGCTCTGAAGCATATCATAATCATTATTTTTATAAATCAAACGCTCTAACAGCATGTCTGCATTCTCAAGTTTATTCTCAAGTTCTTTTCCATATAACTGAAGCAGATTTCTGCTGCTTGTCTGCATGTTTTCCAAAACTGTGTAATATGAGACACAAATATAGGTAACAATTACAATTCCAAGCAATGCGCTTTGAATTACAAACATATGGATTGTCTGACTAACTAACGATTTATTTTTATTCTTTTTCTTCATATTGTGCCTCATTGCAATCTAATCTTTGTTTTTCTTTTCGAATCCGATTAATTTCAGTTCCTATCATACCTTTTTTTATGTTTTCTGAAAAGAATTTTTTAACTGAACAAACTTCTCCAACCTGCCGATATATAAATTATCGAAACAAGTAGTCAAATTTATTTCACGGAGGAAATAAAGATGAACTTAACCGTAAGCAATTATTTGGGCGGAACGATGAATGGATTCTCCACTGCCACGATCAACACAAGAAACACTGGAATTTCCAAAAGCAGTTCCTTTAGCACAGGGAAGTCAACCAAAAAATCTCTTAATTATAATGCAAAACAAATCTCCTCACAGCTTATCCGCGCCACAAAGTCGCGGACTGCCGCTGCGGTTCTCACCAAGGCAAAAAGTACAGTCAATAATTTACAGCACTGCCTCGGAACCGGGGAATATGATGACAGTGAGGTACAGATTGCCCTCGCACACGCAAAAAGAATGGTAAAATGCGCCCAGTCCAAGGTGTCTAATCTGAAACAGGAAGAAAATTTACAGCGGAAATATGAACGTGAAAAATCAGCAAAAGAAATGCAGCAGAAGTCCGAAGTGAAACGCCGCGTCCACCAGAAAGAAAATGATCTGAAACAAAAGATGGCGACAGAGGAGATTCAGCAGGTACAGAAAGAGAAATCAAGACGTCAGGAAATCATCCGCAAACGCCGTATGCACCGCAATGAAGAGCGCAGCAACATCAACGAAGCGGATATGAAATATCTGCAAAATACTATGGATTACAAACACGGCGGTATTTCCACTGCAGCCGGTGCAGCAACCGTCGATCTGTCTTATGTCGGACTGCAGATGAGTGAATTACAGCAGATGGAAGCACAAACGGAAGCTCAGATGAATGCCGAGTTAAATGCCACCGCCGATGCAGGCACTGTAGATACAGCCACCTGCGACAGTGGCTCATCTGCCGCAGCAGCCTCTTTCAATGGAAGCGTCAGCTCTGGAAGTGTTCTATAATTTCACCATGGGAAAATATTTTTAGAATCCCATCTTCATAGCTCACGAAGAAAATAATATTTGTTTATATCGTTTTTCTTTTCATTTACGCTGTGAATGACTTGTGAGAGAACTCTTATACATGCCCAATCAACGCTGTGAATTGCACCACAAAATCTGCAATTTACGTTATGGAACTTTGGTTGGCTTTGATCTCTGCCGCTTGTAATCTGGATTGACGGATTTGCACAGACTTAAATCATTGCATGCTGCACAGTCTTGGATAAATAAAAAATAGAACTGATTTGTTTTCAGGATTTTGGGAGCGGCCGGTCCTTAGAAAGCAGACATTGCGATTTCAAAAGCCAATGTAATTGGATTTTGAAATCACGATGGATGCTTTCTTAGTACCGCTGCCAGCGACAACAAGCGGAAGCGCTCCTGAAAACAAACAGTTCTATTTTTTATATTTCTATACACTTTGTTGGCATGCAATACAACATAACCTTAGGAAATCCGTAACACCACCTGTAAGCGGCAGTTCATAAGTTAAACTCAGGTTTATATTTGACACAATTGACGGAATGTTCTATACTGAATGCACATCAAAAGTCGCAGACATATGCGGTTGTGATTGTGAAGCTTTTTCATAGTTGCAAACATTCTTATTTCGTTTCTGTCTGCAGATTCCAAACCACGTTTTGTGGTGTAGAATATAATCTCAGATTTCACAGCCGTTTCGGCACGAGATTCCATTTTGATGAAAAATTCAATGCATATGAATTGTAACATGGATTATTACAGCATCCTGTCCTGTATTTTCGATAGGAAAAATAGTTTGTACGCATTGAAAAATACCACACATTCTATTATCATAAAGGGGGAACGTGATTGAACACAAACGATGAGAAAATCCAATGGCATCCTGCATTTGACGCGGCACTGCAGATTGAGTTTGGAGAAGAGGCAGAATATCTGGAATTCGATTCCGAACATCTGCTTTCCAAAAGCCAATGCAGATTGATGTGTTGATCAAAAATGAAAAACATGTAAAGATCCAGAAGAATATTGGCAGGATTTTCCGGCAGTACAATATCATAGAATACAAATCACCGGAAGACAATCTTGACATTGATGACTTTTATAAGGTGTACGCATATGCCTGTATTTACAAGGCTGATACGGAGAAAATTGATCTTATCCCGGCAGCAGAGCTGACAATCACTTTTGTATGCTATCATTATCCGAGAGCCATGCTAGACAAGCTGCAAAGAGACCGGGGCATAATGGCAGAAAAGATAGAAAGCGGCATCTACTATCTGACGGGTGATGCAATTCCGGTGCAGCTTATCATTGTTCCTGCATTATCAAAAAACAATAATTACTGGCTGAATAATCTGCGGAATGATCTGAAGGCAGGCGGAGAGATCAGGAATTTCATAGAACGCTACGGTGAAAATAAAAAATCAAAATTATTCCAGGCGCTTGCAGATACTGTCATGCGTGCGAACTGGCAGGAATTGAAGGAGGAACGTAAAATGTGTGAAGCATTGCGCGAATTATTTGCGGATGATCTCCGCGAATCAAGGGAAGCCGGCATTATGGAGGGGCGAACTGCTGGCAAAATTGAGGGCAGAATTGAAGGTAAACTCGAAGGCAAAATTGAACTCATAATTAAAAAGTACAAAAAAGGCTGTACAGCAGAAGAAACAGCGGATATGCTGGAGGAACCACCGTCACAGATCAGGCAGATCTATGATGCTATCGGACAATGTGCGCCAGATTATAACGTAGAGAAAATTTATAAACGTCTTTCCGATCAAACAGTATAAACTAAATGGAGTAATTCCCTATGAAAAAAGAATTTAAAGAAGCAATCGAAGATTCCCCGATCATTGCAGCTATTAAGGATGATGAAGGGTTAAAAAAATGTCTCACAAGCGAAAGCCGTGTCATTTTTATTTTATATGGTGACATATGCAATATTCCAGACATTGTTGAGACCGTGAAATCCTCTGGAAAAATTGCAATGGTTCATATTGATCTGATCGCAGGCTTAAGTTCCAAAGAGATTGCGGTCGACTTTATCCAAAAATATACCAAAGCAGATGGCATTATCACCACCAAGCCTGCTCTGATCAAACGTGCAAAGGAGTTAGGATTGTATACAATCCTTCGGCTGTTTGTCATTGATTCCATGGCTTATTCCAACATTGAACACCAGCTTCGAACCGCCAAACCTGACCTGATCGAAGTGCTTCCGGCTCTCATGCCAAAAGTACTCGCTAAGGTCTGCAAACTGTCCACTGTTCCTGTCATTGCAGGCGGACTGGTTTCCGATAAAGAAGATGTCATGGCACTGCTTCAGGCTGGCGTGGTCAGCATTTCCTCAACGAATGAGAAGATTTGGTTTTTATAAAATTGTCACTATCATTATTTCATATTCTATACCACAAATATCAGAGCCAGCTATCATAAAAAACTGGCTCTGAACAAATTTTATTAGTTTTTCCTTGTCCAAAACTTATCCAGAACATTAAGTATATTACTACCATTTATTTTATATTCGTTTTGCGAAAGATTCTGTGGTAATACCGCTTCTATCATTTTCTTGCTCTTAAATCTCTTTACCTCATTTACTTTATCTTTATCATTCACCCGCTTTCCAAGGTATACTTCTTCTACGTCTCTGCAAAAAAATACCAGTTCATATGCATGCGTTTCACAATATTTTTTTATATCTTCAAATAATTTTTTTGTTTCATAATTTGTATCATAATCGTCCAAATCTATAAAATAAATTACCGTTGTATCTTCTGGATAAGCTTTGATATATTTCCCTATTTCTCTCTGTTTCTTCGGTGAAGCATACATTGATTTTGACTCTAAAAAAATAGGTTTATAACTGATTTTTGGATCATTCACATAAAATCTATGAATTGTTTCATTAATATATTGGTAATCCGTTCTCGCTTTGGAGTTAGTCTCTACGCAAAGAAGTATCTGCCTACTCATCATCACCTCCAAGTATTCCAAGAAAATCCGAAGCATCTACATTGAATGGTGAATCTTCGATAAAGCCATTTCTATAAGCACGTGCGGGTGTCTGATTTCCATTATTTGCCCAAGTGTGAACCGTATTAATACTTGAAATAAAATTAATAGATTCTTTGTTACGTTTGAGCAAGCTCATCGGTGATAAGTTATGTGCCGTAAAGCAAAGCTGTCCATTTCCATAAAGAATAAAATACTCAATCAATTTATCCAGATATACATCGTTTATATTTGCATCCAATTCATCAATAAATGTAATCTGTCCATCCGCAGACATATCCAGATACTCAAAAAGTTCCATAATCTTTTTTATACCACGGCTCTCAAATTCCTGGTCAAGAGTATAATCTTTATAAATCATTCGTAAATTATACTTATAAAATTGATCATAATCTTTTTTTTCAATGGCAATATCACATAATTCCGGTTTAAAAATCTGAACGAATGCACACATACGTGAGATTTTTTTTTCAAATTTTTCAAACTTATTTTTTAAAATAAGATTCGCACTGATCTGACCACTGTTCCCCCAGTCCGTTAAATGATAATATAATTTATCTTCCCCCTTTCCGGCTTCTGTTAATGCGAGTGTTTTTATTTCTTCACGTAAAAAATAATTCTTATGGTCATCCGCTTCATCAATACTTACATTCAATGACAAACCAAACAAAATCAATAATGAAATATAGTACATTTCATCATTTTGCCTGTATTTTTCTTTTAAATCTTTCATTGTAAAAATACTTACCGCCAATGTCTGCATTCCAAGCAGATTTAAGCTTTTTTCCTTTATCTCATGGAACATTTCATCATTTCCTAATTGCAATAGTACGCCATCCGCCGTCTCAAATACCAGATTATAACTGTTTTTGGTATAATTTCCCTTCTTTTGTTCTAACTTTTCACTCAAAATATGACATCTGTTGTCTATTCCAATTTCAAATGATATGGTATATTTTAAAATATTTTTTTTACCCCCAAAATCTGTATAAACTTCACACTCAATAAATCCTGAATACGTTTTCTTATTGATCGTTTCCATTAATATCTTCTGATTATCACTATCAATCAGATAATTTTTATCCGTCAAAAAGTTCTGCAAAATTTTCACTGCCGTTATAATTGCTGTTTTCCCCGAACCATTTTCCCCATAAATAGCCTTTATTCTATATTTCTCTGGATCAAAATCACTGTTATTAATTGTCTTTTTGTAAAAATTCAATTCAATTGGGACTTCAATGTTTTTTATTCCTGATATTTTCAAACTTAATAAATAAAATAATGGTTTCATTTCTTTGTCACCTCCATGATTTCATCATAACACAGAAAAAGGTAAAAGAAAATACATTTTGTATTTTCTTTTACCTTTTATTATTTCCGCTTGAAAGCTTTCTAGTCAAAAAATTTTATGGTATCTTCTTCAACTCTTATTAGTAAAAAACAAATAGAACTTATTAATGCAACAAACAAATTATCTCCAGAACAATTAGATAATCTTCTTATATTTTTAAATTCCTTAAACGCAAAAAAGCAGTAAATTCCAGCATTCTGGAACTTACTGCTTTCCTTTTCCTGTTTATTTTTCAAACTTTTCTATGATGCATGTATGTTGCTTGGAATCTTTCGCATAATTAATTCCAACAAGTATCAGATTTCCATGATAATCTTTCAATCCATGCTTTCATATATTAATTTAAAACTTCCTTATTCGGAATCGAAACCATTTTATCCATCCAATGATAACTCAGATATCCCAAATAAACAAGAAACAGAATCTTTTCTCTCAATGAAAAAACAGCCCTTGCGGACTGTTTTTTCGAGGAGTTTAGTTATGAAAATGTTAATCTATATAAAGGAAAATTGGCATTTTTAGTAAGCACCATTCTGAATGCTTACATCAACAAGTGCTTGTCTGTTGTTCTCTTGTTGATAATAGTAATATACAAAATAAATGTGTACGAATTATGTCGGTTTTCGAAAACATTTCTAAAATTCCAAATAAATTATTTTATAATTCGTTAATATTTTATTTGTTTCTGTTTAGATTTTTTTGTATGATTATAGTCTGCCCGGTATTTTTCCTTTTATACATAACATTTCCATTTTTTATTTATCACATCTGCCTCTGCTCCAGCAGATATTTGCTCAGTCCGATCATTTTCTGATCTTCTGCACTGTTATAAAATTGTACCGTTCCCGGCGTCACAGCATCCGAAACCATGTCATACTCTTTTAATTTATGAAGCGTCTCTCTGGCAGTTCCTGCACCGCCATCAAAAACCGCTACTCCCTGGCCGAGTACCTTCTGAATGGTTTCCCTCACCAATGGGTAATGCGTACAGCCAAGAACAACTGCATCCACTTTTCTTTCCTGATATGGTGCAAACAGATTTTTTAAGAAATGTTCCAGTGCTTCCCCGGAAAGTTCTCCGCGCTCTACGAATTCCACAAGCCCCGGACATGGCAGTGATATGATCTCTGCCTGATCCTGAAACTTCTGCATAAGGTTATGAAACTTTGTTTCACGCAATGTCATAGGAGTTGCCATGACAAGCACTCTTGGATTCTCTTTTACAGACACCGCCGGTTTTAATGCCGGCTCAATTCCAATGACCGGAATCTCTTTCTGATATTTTTCCCTTAAAATGTGAATCGCTGCGCTTGTCGCCGTGTTGCATGCGACAACCAGTGCTTTTACATTCCGCGACCTTAAGTACTCCGCATCTGCCAGTGTAAGTTTCCGCACTTCCTCTAAGGTCTTTGTTCCATAGGGCGCATTTTTTGAATCCCCATAAAATATAAAATTTTCATTTGGCATCAATGCCACCAATTCCCGAAGTACGCTGATTCCACCAACACCGGAATCAAATACACCAATTGGTCTCTGCATCTCGTCCATATTACGATTTCCTGCTTTCTTCTATTTTTCCCAATATTTCTGATTGCTCATACTTGTCTTGATACACTATGTCCTTACTATTATCTGTCCACTCACACGTAACTTGGCATTATCGATATCTTACTCTGCCCAGACCGCCCTGCTTCCATTATCTGTGCGATTCACCACGAGTTTACGGTCAATCTGTTCTTTCAGTTCCGTCACATGAGAGATGATCCCAACCATGCGGCTGTCACCGGCAAGTTCCGCAAGCACCTCGATCGCCTGCTGTCTTGACTGCGCATCCAGAGAACCAAATCCCTCATCGATAAACATCATATCCGGGTGGATCGCCCCTGCGCTCCGCTCCACGATATCGGACAATCCGAGTGCCATCGCAAGTGCTGCCAGAAAAGATTCCCCGCCGGACAGTGTTTTCACGTCTCGCTCGCTGTCCGTCACAAGACTGTAAACAGAAAGATCCAGTCCCTCGTTTGTCTTTCTTCCCGTGTTCGCCTCTTCCTTTAATTTAAGAATAAACTGATGATTGCTCATCGTCAAGAGCCGCTTGTTTGCTTCATGGATGATCTGTTTAAAATACTGCCTCTGGATATAAGTTTCAAAATCGATTTTCGCAGAACCGGAAAGTCTTCCGTTCGCTGTCTTTGACAGACTTTTGATGACCTGATCTTCGCTCTCCAATTTTTTTCCCTTTTCCAGATAGACGGCACAATTCTGCAGCACCGACCTGTCATTTTCATATGCTGTGTGCAGCTCCATATACGTTTTTTCCGCCTCTTTTAATGCCTGTTTTTCTGCTTTCAGCTGCTCATTTAATTCCGTCGTATCAGTATATGTTTTTCCGCTGACCTGTTTCTCCAAAAGTTTCTGCTCACTCTGCTGTCTTAAGCACTGAGACTCATACTCTTTCTCTTCCCGCTCCAGTTTTGATCTGCTCCGCTCCGGCAGGATTGCAAGGTGGTATGTTTCTTCGGAAACAAACCCGGATTTTTCCAAAAGTTTTGCATATTCTTTTTCCGTTTTTGCTGCAAGCTTTTTTGCCGTTTTCTGATTCTCTTCCTCTGCGAGTTTCTGTCCTTTTAACGTGTTCATCGCTTCTGCCAGCTCCGACACTTTTTGCCGTTTCCTCTCTATCTCCTGCTCTGCCGCCTCCAATGCTTTCTGCATTGCGGCATACTGTTTTTTTGCTTCGGCAAGAGATGGATACACAAGCTTCTCACGGATCTGTTCCGCTATTTTCTGCAGACTGACATAGTTTTGCTCTGCTTCTTTTCTCTGCTGTTTTGCAATCGTCTGTGCCAGTACAAAATCAGCTTCCTCTTTCTCGACTGCCTGCGCAAGCTTCTGTTTTTCTGTTTTCTCTGCCTCAAAAGCAGCATACGCCATATCGCGCTTTTCTTCCGCTGCAGCCCTTGTCTTTTTTGCCTGCTCCACTTCCAGTTCTGTCACCGCATGGTCAGAAAGCTTCGCCGGATCCGGATGAACCGTTGAACCGCAGACCGGGCATGGACAGCCCGCGCTCAGATTTTCTGCCAGGATCCCCGCCTGCTCCTTTAAAAAGGCTTCATACATGTGTTCATAATGCTTTGCCGACTCCGAAGCGCTGAGAGATGTCTGCTCCCAGTTTTTCTTCGTTTGCTCCACGACCTGCTCCTGCTGCTTCTGCTGTTCTTTTAATGCAGCAATCCCAGCCTCTTTCTTATGGAATGACTCCTCTGATGTTTTCCCGAGGTCTTCCCACACCTTTTTGGCCTGCTGCTCCTCTGACCTCGCATTCTGCAGTGCCTCATAAGACGGGAATGACTGCTCTAACGCAAGCATTTTTTTCTGGAGGTCTGCCGCTTCTCTTTTCTTTATTGCCTCTACCTCCTGCAACTGTGTCTTTAATGATTCGAACATCTCCTGATCGTTTGCCAGTGTTTCTGTCATTTTTGCGATTGCCTGTGCCGACTGCTCCACTTCCTGCTGCTGTCTGAGATTCTGCTGCTCTGCCACAAGCACTTTATCTGCTTTCCGTGCATTTTCAATCTGCTGTCTGCGCTCTTTCGATTCCGCCTGCCTTGCTTCCAGCTCTTTTCCAGTCTGTCTGATTTTTTCCAGAGAAACAAAAAGTTTATTGATCTCCTCATACTTTGTGATCTTTTTATTCAGTTCCTCCACATTCGCCCTGCGGAGATTCTGTTCTTTTAACGCATCTTTTAATCGTTCCCGCAATCGCTCCACAAGTTCATCCAGCGGTAATTCTTCACTTTCAGGAAGCGGAATGATCCTGCTTTTCTCCTGCTCAAATGCCCGGTCGTTCTCCTGGATGCGCTCATCCATTTCCATGGATTTTCTTCTAAGATTTTCCTGGATCTTCCAATAGATGTCCGTCCTGAATAATTTGGAAAAGATCATTTTCCGCTCGTCCGACTTTGTATACAAAAGCTTTAAAAAATCTCCCTGTGCGATCATCACAATCTGCGAAAACTGGTCTGCGGTAAGCCCCAGGATTTCAATAATTTTTGCATCGGTAGCATTTTTCTTTTCCGGGAAAACAGTTCCATCCGGCAGGGTGAGTTCGACACTGTGTGGTACTTTCTGCTCCCTGATTTTGCCGTTTTTCAGTGTTTTCGTAATCTTATAGTCCGGGTTTCTGCGCACGCGGTATGTCTGTCCCCGGTATAAAAATTCCAGTTCCACATAGGTTTCCGTCTCCGGCTGGGCATACTGGCTGCGCATCATGTTTCCGTTTCGCTCACCGCCGCTGGTCTGATTGTAAAGTGCGTAAGTGATTGCATCAAAAATGGTCGTTTTTCCTGCTCCGGTATCTCCGGTGATCAGAAAAATCCCCTGCTGCTGCCCGGTAAAATCAATGACATTTTTTCCCGCATACGAACCAAATGCCGACATGGTAAGCTTCAAAGGCTTCATTCTGCCACCTCCTTTTCCCCGTTTATCACAGTGCGGATCACATTGTCCTCATCCTCCGTCATCGCCCTTCCGTTCATCTCCTGAAAAAAGGTCACAAACGCATCATAAGGATCGAGGCTCTCCACTTCCTCTTCCGAAAACTCCAGAATCTTCCTTGTCCGCTCATTGTCTATTTTTATCTCCAGAATATGGTCATAGACCTGTTCTAACTTTTCTTTCGGCTGGTACGCTTCCACCTCATCTGTCAATGTAATGCTCACATAATCGTGACAGTTGTCCTCTGCCGCTGCATTTAAAATTTCATCCAGATGTCCGATCATTTTGCGCACCCTGCGCATCGGCGTAAGCGGCAGTTCTGTGATATGCGGCTCGCTTCCTTTTTCCAAAAGTTCCACCATCGTCACGGTCTTTTCATCGCCTGCCTCGCTCACGGAATACTGTAACGGTGTTCCACAGTAACGGTTCTGTACACGCCCTATTTTCTGTTTTCTGTGAATGTGTCCAAGTGCTGCATAATCAAACGGTTCTAAAACCGCTGTATCCACATTTTCAATCCCTCCAACCATGCGGATCTCGGAGTCCGAAGTCTCCGGCTCCCTGCCCGCAGCAGTATAAAACTGATGGCTTACGAGGATATTGCGCTTTGCAGTGTCGATATTCTCCCGCTCTATGACAAGCCGGACAGCCTCATTATAAGTCGTGATATCGCTATCGTTCAGATTTCTCACATAGGAAGGCTTCACAAAAGGAAGCAGATAAATGCATACCTCGCCGTATGCATCAAAAAAACTCACTTTTCTGATGGTCTCCTCCCGGGTAAGCGGCGGCATTCCTGCGATCATTACCCTGTGTTTTGCCAATATGTCACTCGCAAAATCAATCCGTTTCGCACTGTCGTGATTCCCTGCAATGATGCAGACTGTCACTTCCGGCTCCAGATCGTTCAGTGCTGTCAGAAACTCATCAAACACTGACACTGCCTCCGCAGACGGCACCGGCGTATCATAGATATCCCCTGCAATGAGAACCGCATCCGGCTTCTCGCGTTCTGCCAACGCCACGATTTTCCCTAATATATCCCGCTGTTCTGCGATCATATTGTAATGATGCAGCTGCTTTCCAATATGCAGATCCGACAAATGAAAGAATTTCATGTTCCTCTCCTTTTGCTCTAAGCTGACGTTTCCTATTACAGAAAAAGCCACAACAGACAACTGTTTCCATTGTCTGCCATGGCAGTCTGTTATTTCAAAAATCCGTTGATGATCTGTTCCTCGGCTTCTTTTTCCGTAAGTCCAAGTGTCATAAGTTTGATCAGCTGCTCGCCTGCAATTTTACCGATAGCTGCCTCATGAATGAGGTTTGCGTCAATATTATTGGCGGTAAGCTGTGGGCTTGCTGTCACGCATCCATGATCCATAATGATCGCATCGCACTCACTGTGACCTGCACAGGCTGCGTTTCCGTTCATAATAGAGAAGAATTCCTGTCGGGATTCTCCCTTTGCCACCGAACGTGACACCAGATTACAGCTGCAGTCTTTTCCGTTCATATCGATTGCAAAATCTGTCTTGGCATACTGTTTTCCGTGTGTCATGATCTTCTCATGCACTTCTAAGGAAGCTCCGTCTGCAAGATCTCCTTTGGTGATACGGACTGTGGAGTCGATTCCCTTGATCTGGGTTGTCTCCATCTCCATGTGTGCGCCCTCTTTTAAATGCACGATGGTCTGGGGATTCATGACATTCTCACCATTTCCATCTCCCTCACCGTAGTGGCGTTCAATGTATTTTACTTTTGCATTTTTCTCCAGATAAAATGTGTGGATTCCCTCATGCTTGGAAGTGTCCACGCCACAGTTGTGGATTCCGCATCCCGCAACGATCGTGACATCTGCGCCCTCCCCAATGTAAAAATCATTGTATACACATTCCTGCAATCCGCTCTCGCTCAAAACGACCGGAATATGAACGCTCTCATTGACCGTTCCCGGTTTGATAATGATGTCAATTCCGTCCTTGTCCTCTTTTGTGACAATATCAATATTGGCGGTGGTGTTTCGTGCAGCCTTTTTTCCATTAGCACGGATATTATAGGCACCTTCCGGAACCTCATGAAGTCCCGCCACCTGTTCTAATAAATTTTTCTGTACTAAATCCATGTTTCTTCCTCATTCTCCTGCTGCTGTTTTCTGTCGATCATCATCCTTTCAGCAGCTCTCTCACTACAAATCTGTTCTGCCAGTGCGGCTATGCTTTATCGATCAACGTCTGGCAGGTCTGTGCCGTATTCAGAAGTTCCGGAAGCACTTCCGCTTTGGTTCCGGTCTTGCGCACCTGTCCGTCTGCAATGACGATGATCTTGTCCGCAATGTCAAGGATCCGTTCCTGATGGGATATGATCAGAATCGTTCCGTTGATCTCATCTCTCATTTTTTCAAATACTTTGATCAGGCTGTTAAAACTCCAGAGGTCGATCCCTGCCTCCGGCTCATCAAAAATAGAAAGCTTCGTTCCCCTTGCAGTGATCATTGCGATCTCGATCCTTTTCAGCTCACCGCCGGAAAGACTTCCGTTGATCTCACGGTCAATGTATTCTCTCGCACACAGACCTACCTCCGATAAAATATCGCAGATCTCATTCACACTCATCTCTTTGCCTGCAGCGATCGTGATGAGGTCTTTTACGGTCAGCCCTTTAAAATGAACCGGCTGCTGGAATGCAAAACTGATTCCTTTTCTGGCGCGCTCCGTAATGTTTAAACCGGTGATATCCTCTCCGTCTAAAAGAATCTGCCCACTTGTCGGACGGATGATTCCTGCGATCATCTTGGCAAGTGTGGATTTTCCACCGCCGTTTGGTCCTGTGATCGCCACAAAATGATCGTCAATGGTGACACTGACATTTTTCAAAATCTCTTTATTCTCGTTGTTATCATCTACTTCATAGGTGATATTTCTTAACTCTAACATAAATCCTCCACTGTGCAGCCGATAAGCCACAGTATTTTTCGTAATCGCGATCCTGTTACTTTATAACGCTTCTTGGATATTTTACCATGATGGCATTTAACATGTCCTCATCCGGCTCAAACTCATACCTTGTGATACCATTTTCGCCCTTGCAGACTGCCTCATAAAGTTTTGCACCTGCATTGCCGGACGCAATGTTTTTCACTGTAACCGATCTGTCATTCTCATACTTGTAAATGCTGCGGTCACCCTTCGGGGCAATGGTCAGCACATCATCCATACTAAGATAGGCAATTTTCTTTCTCTTTGCTTTATTCCTGATCTTCGCAAATCTCAGGTCGCCATCATAATATGTATACTCATACTCCACTTCACTGCGAAATGCAAACAGATACCAGATCACACCAAAGATGATCGTCGGCACCAGAAACATAACCGGTGATACAAACATACTAAGTACTAAACAAAGACAGGTTAAAACAAAAAATGCGATCATTCCTGCCTTATGTCCACCCGTTGTTTTTTTCGGAACAATAACTAATTTTTCCTGCATAATCATTTCCTCCAAACAAAATTTCGTAATGATAATTATATACGCTTTTTTCCCTCTGTACAACTTCTTTTTTATCATGTAAAATAAGATAATAGAAATTTTCGTATTTTTTCGTTCAGGAGGAAAAAAAGAATGATCACATATCAGTATACCCAGAAAGACTGGACAACATTCAAAGAAGGGATCAAACGTGAGTGGGCAGTCACCAATGGCATTGGCGGATACGCAGGAAGCTCAATGATCGGCGCACACAGCCGTACACATCAGGGGTACCTGATTGCGAGCCTCCATGCACCAATTGAGCGCTATCTCGTTTTTTCCAAGATCAACGAAACAGTCACTGTCGGAACCAGCACGGTTTCCTTTGAGACTTCCCAGCACCGTGCTTCCGGAAAAACAGTTTACACAGAGGGACAGAAGTTTCTCACTTCCTTTATCTATGACGGAAGCGTGCACTACACCTATGAGACAGACAATTTTTCTTTTGAAAAGCACATCACATTAAAAAGGAACGCCAATGTCTGCGCAGTCGCCTATGAACTGACCGCCGGGGACAGCGACTGTACCTTTACGCTCACACCGCTTTTCAACTACCGCGAGCACAGTGAGAGCAGCACCCCGGACACTTTAAAATTTGAGACATTTACAGAAGACAGGACATTTTATCTTGTTCCGGAAAAAAATAAAGATATTGCCATTCGTTTTCAGACAAGTGAAGGAACTTTTTCCGAACGCGAAACTGTTTATGACATCGACATGCAGTTACAGATCGAAGTGGATCTTGAGACAGATGGGCTTGACTGCCATTACTGTCCGGTTGACCTGTCCATTGCAGTTCCTGCCAACACAACCAAAAAAGTTTCCATCCTGTGCAGTATCGGTGACGTGAACGAGCGTCCTGCCCCTGTGTCTGGTACGGAAGCATTTTCCATTTTAGAGGAAAATGCCCGCTGCCATGCAGAACTTTTTGAAAAAGCCGGATACCACGACTCGTTTGCCAACCAGCTGGTGCTTGCCAGCGACCAGTTTCTGACTTACCGCGAGTCCACGAAAATGATGACCGTTCTCGCCGGACTTCCGTGGTTTACTGACTGGGGCAGAGACACAATGATCGCCTTTACCGGTCTGACGCTCTGCACGAAACGTTTCAAAGAAGCTGAGGAGATCCTTCTGACATTTGCCAGATATATCCGCCACGGAATTGTGCCGAATATGTTCCCGGACGACAATATGCCGCCGCTCTATAACACGGTGGACGCCTCTCTCTGGTACTTTTATGCGGTCTATCAGTACCTTCATTATAACCCGGCTGCCGAGGCGGAAGCTTTTGTAAAAGAACAGATTTTCCCTCATTTAAAAGAGATCATCTCCGCCTATGAAAAAGGAACGGATTTCAGCATTTATATGGAAGACGACGGGCTGATCCACGCCGGAAGCGGACTTGACCAGATCACCTGGATGGATGTCCGCGTCGGTGACTGGGTAGCAACACCGCGCCACGGAAAACCGGTGGAGATCAACGCGCTGTGGTATAACGCTTTACGGATCATGGAATCACTCTGCGAAAAATTTGACGAAGATGCTTCTGCCTACCGCACACGCGCCGAACAGGTAAAAGAATCCTTCAATGCCAAGTTCTGGGATTCCGCCAACCAGTGCCTGTTTGATGTTGTGGATGGTGACGAGCCGGACGACCATATCCGTCCAAACCAGGTTTACGCCGTATCCCTTCCATTTTCCCTGCTCCCGGAGGAACAGGAAAAAGCAGTTGTCGCACTTGTGGAAAAAGAGTTGTTTGTCGGCTGTGGACTTCGCTCCCTCGCACCGGATCATCCGGACTACCATGGCATTTACTGCGGTGCTCTTGCAAAGAGGGACGCCGCTTACCATCAGGGAACTGCCTGGGGCTTTTTGCTCGGTGGATTTTTCAGTGCCTATATGAAAGTGAACCACCACTCCTCCTCTGCTGCCGCAAATGCCGTCCGCATGTTAGAGCCTGTGAGAAAACATCTGACGGATTCCGGCTGTATCGGTTCCATCTCTGAAATCTTTGACGGGGATGCACCTCACAATCCCCGTGGCTGTTATGCTCAGGCCTGGAGTGTCGGAGAGGTACTGCGCTGCTACTGTGAAGATATTCTTCCTTATTTATAATTTTCATTTTTTGCTTGACAACAAAGGTTCCTTCCTTTAAAATAATCTTTGTTGTGAGCAACAAGCCCAGTTAGCTCAGTTGGTAGAGCAAAGGACTGAAAATCCTTGTGTCTCTGGTTCGATTCCGGAACTGGGCATCTGCGGGTGTAGTTCAATGGTAGAACACCAGCCTTCCAAGCTGGATACGTGGGTTCGATTCCCATCACCCGCTTTTTGTGTACAACGAATGTGCTAAGAATGAATCCTTTTCATTCTTAGCATTTTTTATTTTAGATAAACTTTATACTTTTTCCCTTTTAACCTGCTTCTTTCTATGTTATCCTATCATTATCGCGTTAGAAAAACGCACAGAATTACGGAGGTTTTTCCTATGGAAAAGAAAACAGCATTCAAAGACCTTTCCCGCAAAGCAAAGGTGCAATATATCTGGGACTATTACCGCTGGCACATCATTGCTGCCATCTGCCTTGTGGCGTTTGTCATTTCTATGATCGTACATTATGCTGCCTATAGGGAAAGTGTTTTAGATATAGTGATGGTAAATACCCTAAATCCTTATGAAGAAAGCGTTTCTTCCACAGATGAATTTTTTGAACAGGAAGGCTTTACAAAGAAAGAAGAAGTTACCGTAGATACCTCCATCACTTTTTCTGATGACGATAATTACTCCACAAACTACTATAGTAACCAAAAACTGACTTTAAAACTTTCTGTCGGTGATGCCGACGTTCTTTTTGCACCGGAATTTGTGTTCCAGCAATACGCTGATGCCGGAAGTCTTATGCCTCTTACGGATTATTTAACAGCGGATGAATTAGAACAGTACAAAGATATGATCGTCTATGCAACAGATTCCGAAACCGGTGAGACACTCCCTTGCGGTCTGGAACTGAACGACAACCAATGGCTTTCTGACTACGGTTACTACACCGGAACGGTCTGCTTCGGCATTGCATACGCAACTGATAACAAAGGGAATGCTGTTGATTTCTTTCATTATGTTATGAACTGAACACCTATTGATAAAAAAATCGTGCAAACATGATACGTTTCTGTTCGCACGATTTTTTATTTCAATTATGATTTACAATCTCCGTTACTCCAGCTTAAACCGTTTCACCTCAGTATCAAGCAGATCTGCGATCTCATTGTTATGATCAGCCGCTTTCTGGATATCTCCCACACTTCCTGTAAGATCTGTGGACATTTCTGCCACATTTACAATGCCCTTTGCGCTCTCTTCGACAGCAGCACTGACTGCTGTAGTCGATTCTTTGATCTCATCCATGGCTTTCTGCAATTCGCCGGCAGCACTTGTGAAATCTTCCATAATGGCATTCATATCACCTGCATCTTTGCTGTAAAACTCACTCATTTCCACTAACTGCTGATAACCATCCATAGCAGTTATTCCCGCAAATTCGACCATATTTTCTGCCTCTTGTGCCAGACCATTCACAGCCTCAACTACCGCTGCGCTCACTTTTTGTATCTGTTCTGCAGCTTCTGCCGAATTGGCAGCAAGTTTTCCGATTTCATCTGCCACGACTGCAAATCCTTTTCCTGCCTCTCCTGCCCTTGCCGCCTCAATGCTCGCATTTAATGCCAACAGATTGGTCTGATCGGTGATCTCGATAATATTTGCCGTAAGCTGTGCTATCTCCTGCACCGCTTGGGACTGCTCGATCTTCTCATTCAATTTCTGTGCCATGTCGGCCACCTGCGTTGCAACCTCCTGCTGTTTGCTTGAGGCTTCTGTGCGGACACTGTCTGCCCGTCCGTTCATTTCACCGGAAGAATCTTTCCCATGCTCTGCACGTGCTGCCATGTTTTCAATGGATGCATAAACCTGTCCCACTGAGGTGCTGATCTGCTCCAGTGAAGCGTTTGTCTCCTCCATTGCCGCACTCATTTCCTCCATAGTTGCGGAAACGTCTGTGATATTCACCTCTGCTGCTGCAAGGTTTTGTGCAATCTTTTGTGACGAACCATTTAAATGTTCTGAATTGTCGGAGATCTTCAACATGATTCCCCGTATGTATTCCAATAAAGCATTGACATTCCCTGCAATGAGTTCCATCTCATCTCCACTGTGGATGTCCAGCTTCTGCGTCAGATCTCCCTCATTATGCACGATCTCATAAATCTTGTCGTCCACTTTCTGAAGACCTCTCGTGATCGTTGAAATAATGATGCTGAGAGCCGCTACTGCCAGGACAATGCAGACCGCACCAATCTTGACCACTCCCACAAGTGATGCCTCAAGCCGGGCAGTAATATCAGATGCATCATAATCACACCCCAGAACTGCCACCACTTTTCCTGCGCTGTTTGTGATTGGCTTGTAGACTGTGATCAGGTCTCCATCCTCCGTCTCATCAATATAATCCTGCACATATTCCTGTCCTTCAAATACAGATTTTAACTCCTCATAAGAGTCAGCAAAAGGATCCCCGAGATAACTTACATCTTCGGTTGCTTCCACATCTACTCCGTAATAAACATTTGTCCCATCGGTATATAAAGTATACAGATATGCAATCCCACAGCTGTCCTTCATATTTTTTAAGGCTGCCAGGACTCCTTTATATGCATCGCTTTCTTCTGCCCCCGGAACGATCTGCTCCACCTCGTCGCCATCTAACATACGAAGTGTCAGATCTGCCGCCATGTCTGCCTCCTGAACGCCCATCTCAACCATGCCGTCTTGGATATGTTTGTAAGAATTTACTCCCATAACCACACAGACAACGAGTACACATACACATACCGGGATCAGTATTTTAAATTTGATCCCCAGCTTTCTTGTTCTGACTTTCCGCTTCATCTATTGTTCCTCCAGATTTTCTCTTAAACACACGCATTTCCACAACACCTGTATTTTCCGTCTTTGATATTACTATTATATACCAAAAAAGCACAGATTCAAGTAAAAATCCCCGATAGACCGTCTCATACCGGGGATTTCTGTTATCCGGAAAAGTATTCTTTTTTACTCTAAGATCACGACCGAATACGCAGGTATGGTAAGCTGTTCTTCATCCAGAACGGCAGCTTCCGTTCCTGTCAGAAGCTCCCCTGCGATCTGCAATGGATATTTCCTGTCTTCCGTTGCTCCGAGAGCTGATTTCCCAAAATCGACCGTCTGTGCCTTCTCTGAAGTATTGAACACCAGCGTCAATTGTCCCTCATCACAGGTTTTCCGGATCACGCATACCGTATCATCCGAAATCCCCTCATCAAATGCGACCTTTCCTCTGGCGATCACCGGATACTCATTCCGCAATGCGATCGTCTGTTTCACAAAGTTATAAATGGAATTACCATCGTTTTCCTGCTCCTCTAAACTGCCATACTTCATCTTAATATCGTCCATATCCTTTGGTCCGTCACACATACCCGTAGCATCGGCATCCGTCGACCAGTACATCGGAGCACGCTTATTTTCATCTTTTCCGGAGCCTTTCATTCCAAGCTCCTCCCCATAATACAAAAATGCACTTCCCGACATCAGAAGATTCATTGCATTTCCAAGCTTTGTCTGCGCTTCACTATAATCGCCGGAATAATAACCTGCGCTCCGCGCCATATCATGATTGGTGTAAAACGGTGCGTCAATGTAAGTATCACTGTAGCTGCCGTAAAGCTCCTGCGTATTGACAAGACTCTTTCCGTAAGCGGAAGCGCCATTGATTCCCTTTACTGTGTCTGCGATGATACCGTCCTTATCCGCAAAAGTAAAATCAAAGAAACTGTCCATGCCACTCTGATAATATTTCGCATAGACATTGTAATCATTCCATGCCTCTCCGACCAGATATGCATCCTCTTTTTTGGATTTCACCATATCATTAAACCAGGTCAGGACTGCAATATTTTTTTCATCTGCGCCCGAATAGAATTCCTTTACTGCATCCAGACGGAAACCATCCACTCCGAGATCCAGCCAGAACTGTACGATCTGTTCAAACTCTGTCTTTAACATCTCATTATCCCAGTTGAGATCCGGCATCTCGCTCCAGAACTGTGCCTCATAGTACCAGTCTGTTCCCTCCACCGGATAATAACCGCCCAGTTTTTCTTTGGAAAAATTATAATAATCTACATAAGGGCACTCTGACGCATCTGGTTCTGCACCTTTCGGAAGACCCTGCAAATATTGGTATGCAGTCTGAAACCACTCATGCTGTGAAGATGTGTGGTTCATGACAAAATCGATGATCACATTGATTCCACGCTTATGGCATTCATCTACAAGTGTCGTAAAATCGTCCATCGTCCCGTACTCCGGATCAATCGCTTCATAATCCGTCACATCATATTTATGATACGTTGTGGACGGCATGACCGGCATCAGCCAGATACCATTGCATCCCAGATCCGTGTCCGTCGCAGGATCACCGTCATTTATATAATCGAGATTTTCCGTCAGTCCTTTCAGATCACCGATTCCATCTCCGTCACTGTCATAAAAACTGTAAACAAACACTTCATAATAAGTTCGGTAATTGTCATCAATCACATTCTCTTCCGCCGTATTGACCTGCTGCATCAAAGACAATGCAGTAACTTCATTCCCTTCGCTTTCTGTATCTGTCTCCGTCCCACTCTCCGGTACTGACTCTGTGCTATCCACGCTGTCTGCCGGTGTGCCGGCATTATTCCCACAAGCGGCCGTCTGTATCAACATCATTCCTGCTATCAGGGCTGCTATCAAACGCTTTTTCATTCCCATAACCATGCCTTTCTCATATCATTTAAAGCTTCTCTTCTTCGTATTATACAACAAAGTGTGCGCTTGCGCACACTTTCGCACACGAGCGGATAGCGTAGCTATATATTCATCTCCGCGAGTTGTGCATCCTCGCGGAGCGTTTTTATGTTTACATAAAAAGGGACTGCTGTATCAAGATTTTCACTCTCATACAACAGTCCCACACACAGCCAAAACTTATCCGCTGCCCGGGTTAACCCTTTACAGCTCCACTCATTCCATCTACATAGAATTTCTGTGTCAATAAGAACAGAATTGCAATCGGAATGGATACCACAACTGCGCCTGCGGCAAAACAGGTATACCAGCTGTCAATGTATTCTTTTTCAAGCATCTTCCAAAGACCGATAGATACGGTGTAGTACTGTGCATCAGCACGGCAGATAACCTTTGCAAAAATGAAGTCTACCCACGGTCCCATGAAGGATGTCAAAATAGTATAAACAATAATTGGTTTACTGAGTGGCGCGGTAATTTTGGTAAATACCTGCCATCTTGTTGCCCCATCGATGATCGCAGCCTCGTCCAGCGCCTTCGGGATCGTGTCAAAGAAACCTTTTGCAACATAGAATCCAACACCGGATCCTGCTGAGAATACGACGATCAAAGCGATACGGATCATAGATCCCTCTGCCAGTCCAAGAGCCTTTAAAATATAGTAAACAGCGATCATGGACATAAAGGATGGGAACAATCCGAGGATCATTGCGACATTCATAAATGGTTTTCTCATGTTAAAACGCATTCTTGACATTGTATAAGATACTGAAAGTACAAAAATGGTTGAAATGATACATGTAAAAATCGCAATGATAAAAGTATTCACAAACATTTTCGGGAAGTTCAAAATACTTGTATCTGTGAATAATTTCACATAGTTGTTAATCGTATAAGTCTTCGGGAAGAAAGTGGTTACGTAAGAACCTTTCTCACCGCGGAAACTTGTCAGGACTACCCAGAAAATCGGCAGCACCCAGATGAATGACAGGATTGCCAGAAAAATATGGATAATAATATTCACAATTGTTTTCTTTGCTTTTGTGCCAGATGTCACTTGTTTTTTACTCATTACATGAATCCCTCCTCATCTTTGTAGGATGCGGTATTACGATATGTTACCAGCGCAACGATCGCAAGGACAATGAACGTCATAATACCAATTACTGCACCTAAGTTGTAGTAGTTCTTATCAACGGTCAGTTTGTACAGCCATGTAACAAGCAGATCTGTCTTACCGGCTGTTGCATCCACCGGTGTCGGATTACCGCCGGACAGCAGGTAGATAACGTTGAAGTTATTGATATTTCCGGTAAACTGTGTAATGAGGTATGGTGTCATGACAAATAACATATATGGCAATGTGATCTTGAAGAATATCTGGATTGCATTAGCTCCATCAATCTTCGCTGCCTCATATAATTCACCCGGAATGTTCTGTAAAATACCTGTTACCTGAAGTAACGTATATGGGATACCTACCCACAGGTTGATAACGATAACTGTCACTCTGGCCCATGTCGCACTTGAGAAAAATGGAAGCGCCGTATCGATCAGACCATATTTTAATAATAAAGTGTTCACGATACCGGTTGGCTGTAACATACTTCTCATGATCAGCAGGGAAACAAACTGAGGTACTGCGATGGATAATACAAAGCAGAATCTCCAGAATCCCTTAAAATGTGTCTCTTTACGGTTGATCACGATTGCAAGGATCATACCGAAAATATAGTTTAATGCTGTTGCAAAAATCGCCCAGGTGATCGTCCATGTCAGTACGGAATAGAACTGCTTACCGATACTGTCGTTCAAATTTAAGATTTTTGCAAAGTTTGCAAGCCCAACCCAGTCAAATAATACCAGATGATCATTTACCTTGCTGTAATTGGTAAATGCCATGGAAATATTATAGATCAGTGGAAGGATCGTAAAGATCAATACTCCCATGATTGGTGCTGCAAGTAATAATTTATGTAAATTTTGATCAAACAAACTCTTGAAGTCTTCTTTAAAGGTGTTCAGGTGCTTTCCTGATTTTGCAAGCACTTCTGATTTATAAGAGCTTTTTACTGCCTCTCTCCACACAACGATAAACATCAATGTAAGATAAATCGTTGCAACTCCATACAACAGGATCAGGGATGACTGATCACCGGCAGTGTACTCATAGATACTTTTCTTTTCATTCCAGACTTTTTCCTGCTCTCTCCATCCCAATGATGGAAACATGGATAAATTATAAATTCCGGATTGGATCATAAACCATATATATCCAATCTCAACAACCAGAAACATCAGTCCCTTTGCGATCTGTCTGTGTGCGATATTACCCAAGCCCATAATAAGCAGGGAAAGCTTTGTAATGATATTTCCTTTTGTAACCGCACCGGTCACGGTATATGGATCCGCAAACTCTTTTTTTCTTTTTCCAGCCTGTATCACGTTATGGGCCTCCTTAAAATAAAAATGGATTCCTTAGTATCAAACAATCCTCAGAGCGCTCATGCGCCCCGAGGTTTGTATTTTGCATGTAAGAATCTTCTGTATCCTTTTTACTGTGCTGCGTCTGTGTTCATTGCTGTGTTCATATCTGCTGTCTTTTCTGCAGCGTTATCATGTGTGATCTCGCCAGCGACAAGTGCTTTACCCATATTCTCAGCTGGTGACCAGTAGTTACCCATCTCAGGTACTAATGGCTGCATGATAGATGTGTTGATCATTACGTCTGCAACTGCTGCTGCGATCTCATCATCAACTGCAACGTTTGTGTTTGTAGGAAGGATGTTTCTCATATCGTAGTGATCTTTCTGAGCGTCCTCACCTGCAAGGTAAGCTGCCAATGCCATAGCAACCTGCATGTTCTCAGCATTTGGGTTTACACCGATTGCTTTAGATCCGATGAAAGATTTCATCTGGCAGTCTGTTCCGTTTAAGTTAAATGATGGAAGTGCTGCAACACCCATGTTGTCACCAAGTGCTTCTTTTACAGCTTCTGCATTCCATGTACCGGAGAATACAGCGTTTACGCTTCCGTCACGTAAACCTGCAAGACCAGCTCCGTCTGCATCATTGATAAAGTTAGGATTTGCAACTACATCAACTAAGTAATCTGTAACAGCTGCTGCCTTTTCTCCATCGAAGTCGATACCTGCTGCTGCGTCTGTACCATCTCCGAATAATGAACAGCCATTTCCAACATAGAATGCCTGAATGTACCAGGAATCAGATAATGGGAAGGCAACTTTTCCTTTCTCCAACATTGTGTCAAAGCTCTTGATATCCTCATCAGAGAATACACTCTTATCATAGTACATGAACCATGTATTAGATGTAAATGGGAATGCTACTACTGCATCATTGTATGTAACAGATGCTGTAATGGAATCGGAGTTTGTGCTTGTTACATAATCAAGATAAGATCCGCCGAGCTCAGCAAGTGCGTTTGCTGCTACTAAATCAGGGATGTTATCGTTTGCCAGCATATAGACATCTGCAGATCCCTCAACGTCTGTTGTGACAGTAGCTTTTGCATCACCCTCTGCACATACACCATACTCAAATGTGACATCCCAGTTTGGATGAGCCGCATTGAATGCGTCACATTCTTTCTGTAACCAGCCTGTATCCTGATCTTCCTGTGGGCTCCATACAGTCAATGTACCGCTCCATGCTTCCTCTTCTTCTGTTGCTGCATCATCAGATGCTGCTGCTTCTGTAGAAGGTGCCGCATCGTTTCCTGCAGTTGTGTTGTCTGCTGCTTCCTGTTTGTCGCCGCAGCCTGCTGTCATTGTAGCTGTCATAGCTGCAACAAGTAATAATGAGATTGCTTTCTTTTTCATTTGATTCCTCTCCTTTTTTAGAATAAGACTTCTATATAAAATGCTTATGCATCTTATAGCGTATTTGTTATCTGCGATATACGGTTGCCAGAGTCCGTATCCATGCTCTCCGTTCTTCGCTCAAAGTATCTTTTCCGATACGCCAGCGCCAGTTGCGTCCCACCGTGGAAGGTGCGTTCATTCTGGCTTCATTTCCAAGCTTCATCAGATCCTGCATCTGGATAATGGCCACATCTGCGATACTTGCATAGGCTGCCCGGATCAGTGCATCCGGTATTTCTTCTTTATAATGAATGTTCAGATACTCATACAGATATGCCAGTTCGTAATCTGACTTATCCCGGAAATAACCAACGATCGTTTCGTTGTCGTGAGTTCCTGCATATACGACCATGTTCGTGTCCTGATAGTTATGTGGGAGATGCTCATTCGCGGTGTCATCATCAAAGGCAAACATTAAAATCTTAATGCCCGGCCATCCGGTTTTTGTCTTTAACTTTTTCACTCCCGGAAGCCCGCCCTTTGGTCCGATGTCTTCCACGATCACCCGCATATCACCCAGAACCTCTGTCATGGCATCTGTCAGTTTCCTGCCCGGTCCTTTGCTCCACTTGCCATTTCTTCCGTCTTCTGCATCTGCAGAAACGGTGTAATAACGCACCAGACCGGAAAAATGGTCTAACCGGATCACATCAAATAATTCCATGTTCTCAAGCATTCTTGCCTTCCACCATGCAAAGCCATCCTCTTCCATGACGTTCCAGTCATATACCGGACTGCCCCATACCTGACCGCTCTCGGAAAATGCATCGGGTGCTGCCCCTGCGACCACATTCGGTCTTCCATCCGGTTCAAGTAAAAACATCTCACGGTGCGCCCATACATCCACGCTGTCTGACGCCACGTACAATGGCATATCACCGATGATCTGGACTCCACGGCTATTTGCGTACTGCTTCAGTTGCATCCACTGCTTAAAAAACTCGTACTGGCAAAATTTGCAAAACATGATGTCATTATGTAATATTTCCTGATACTCTTTCACTGCCTCCTGATCTCTGTCCCTGAGCGGCACGTCCCAGCTCTGCCATTCTATATCTCCAAAATGCCGTTTCAATGCGGTATAAAGAGAATAATCAGACAGCCATCTGTCGCTTTTTTCTGTAAAAACAAGGAAGTCTTCACTCTTCGCAGAAAATCTCGAAAAAGCCATTCGCAAAATCTTGTAACGGTTCTCATAGATGGTTGCATAATCAATATCTGCATCATCCGTTCCCCAGTTAAAACTGCGGATCTCCGTCTCCTGTAACAATCCATCCTTCACCAGATCATCCAGATCAATGAGATATGGGTTTCCGGCAAATGCGGAGTAGGACTGATACGGACTGTTTCCAAAACTGGTAGGACCGATTGGAAGCACCTGCCAGTACCTCTGCTTGAGATCGACAAGTAGATCAACAAATTGGAATGCAGCTTCCCCTAATGTTCCTATTCCATATGAAGATGGTAAGCTTGTGATTGCCAGCAGGACTCCTGCTCCCCTGGTCAATTCTTTTGATCCCAATTCATTTCCTCCCGTTCTGTTGGAATGATCCCGCATTCAAAACCTATACGAATTGTTTCGTGAATTTTCGTATCTGAGGTAATTTTAGTTTATTGAAACGTTTTTGTCAACGAATTTGCAAATATTAATATCGATTTTGCTATTTTTCACGTTTTTATATTTGTTTTTTTGTGTAAAATGACAAGTTTTTCTCGTTTTGTTTCGAAACTTTTTTGAAATCTCTGAGCAGACTGCTTGAAAACAGAAATTCGATTCTATATAATAAGGGAAGTATCGAATAATTATAACAAAGAGGATAAAGACTTGGCTACGATCAAAGATATAGCAAATCGTCTGGGTGTATCCGTCAGCACTGTCTCCAAAGGTTTGAACGGAGCAAGCGATATCAGTGATGAATTAAGACAGATGGTCTTAGATACCGCAGTGGAAATGGGATATGCGACCAAACGATCAAAAAAAGTAGAAAACCGCAAGCTTGCGATTTTCATTGAAAATATGGACTATGAAGCTGCCACACAGTTTGGTTATGAAATTGTCCTGGGATTCAAACAGAATGCGTTCCGCCACAACTGGGATGTGACAGTCATTCCGGTCACACCGGCATTCCAGCTCGCAGAAAAATATGACACCTATATGTTAAAGAATGGTTTCTGTGGAGCCTTTCTCGTCGGCTTCGCCCTTCACGACGAATGGATGAAACAGTTAGAACAAACCACCATGCCGACTGTTCTCTTCGACAATTATATTAAGAAGAATCCGAATGTTGCTTACATTGGAACGGACAACTATGAGGGAATCGATGCGGCAGTTGACCATCTCTACACACTCGGTCACAAAAAAATTGCCTTTTTAAATGGTTCCCTGCACTCCATGGTATCCGAGCAGCGTCAGGAAGCCTACTATAACAGCATGAAAGCACATGGTCTTGAGATCAATGAAGACCTGACCGTTTACGGCTATTATGTGGCAGACAGTGCAAAGTATCACGTTCCTACTTTTTTGGGTGCGGGTGCTACTGCGATCATCTGCGGCAATGACCTGATCGCATCCGGTGTTATCACGGAATGCAAGCTCCGCGGTTTCCGCGTGCCGGAAGATATCAGCGTGGTCGGATTCGATGACATTCCGATCTCCTCCATGCTAGAGCCACCGCTTACCACTATCCGGCAGGAACGCAGTGAACTCGGAAAATGTGCTTATGTCATTTTAAACTCCCTGGTACATCACATTCCAATCTGCCGCACACAGCTCCGCGCAGCACTGATCGAACGTGAATCAACCGCAAGATATCAGGCTCCGGTGAAGAAAGCATAGAATTAGTCGAAATTCAAATTTAAGTTATGAAAATTGTGGAAACTTAACAAAATTTTCGAAGACACGCTCTCGCTACGTGTCACACGCAGCGGTACTAAGAAATCAACAGTCGCATTTCTTATCTGATAAATCAGAACGAAATACAACTGTTGATTTCTAAGAACCGGCGGTTCCCCAGTGTCTTCTCAAGCTTTTGTCAAGTTTCCACAATTTGCGCTATTTTATCTATAAATTTCAAACTTTTTCTATAAATCAAAAATCCTAAAGTAATTTCTGACAAAATAAAAAGCCCCAGATGCTGAACGAACTTCAACACTTGAGACCTCTTAATGCCGGCGACCGGAATCGAACCGGTACTGTATCGCTACAACAGGATTTTAAGTCCTGCGCGTCTGCCAGTTCCGCCACGCCGGCATATATGATAATGGGCAGAGGTGGATTCGAACCACCGAAGCAAGTTGCAGCAGATTTACAGTCTGTCCCCTTTGGCCACTCGGGAATCTGCCCATTCTTGTCAGCACAAATGTCCTGACAAGGATTGATTATAACATATCATTTTTCATTGTGCAAGATAAGATTTTATATTTTTTACACTTTATATTTCAGCACCGCAGCCGAATGAGGCAGCAGCGTGACGGTGATCCTTCCATCTTCCACTTCATATTCTTTCGGCATGAGCGAATAGCCAGCCTCCGTGGTGATGATCAGACGCTCCATCTTACAATTTTTTGGAATACCGATACTCCATACTTCCTTTGTGATCTCCTTCTTCTCATCGCTATTATTCAGGATCACAACAAATTGCTGTGTCCGGTTAAACCTGCCGTAACACAATATGTCCTTTTCTCCTTGCAAAAGCTTTAAGGAACCGGTGCGTAAGGCTTCATTTTCCTTATGAATGCGGATCATATCCCGGTGAAAATCCACAAGCACCACATCTTCTTTTCCCCATGGATAGGTTCGGCGGTTATCAGGATCGGTGAATCCACACACGCCTGCCTCATCCCCATAATAAACCGTCGGTGCGCCCGGCCATGTCATCTGAACAACAACTGCTTCCCGGAAAATCCCAAAGTTGACACCATAATCTGCGGCTTCCGATCCATGGGTTTCCACACGTCCTGCTGTTCCGTTGGTTCTTGTCAGGAATCTCGAATGATCGTGGTTGGATAATTCATTCATCGCACACTGTAACTGGGATGTCTGGAAACTTGCCATAAAGTGGCGCATAGCTCCCTCAAAATCATCCACCTTTCCCTTTTTCTCCGGGATATACTCATCACTGTGTTTTTCCATTCCTGTCAGAAACCATGTCAAAGGTTCCATAAAGGCATCATAATTCATGACCGTATCCCACTGGTCACCTTTTTCTAACCAGTCTTTTGGGTCGCCATAATGCTCCGCCAGAATAAGTGCTTCCGGGTTGGCTGTCTTAACTGCTTTTCGAAAATCCCTCCAAAATTTATGATTGAACTCTGAAGAATGACCTAAATCCGCCGCAACATCCAGACGCCAGCCATCTACATAATATGGTGCTGACACCCATTTTGCTGCGATGCCAAGAATGTAATCGTACAACTCTTCCGAGCCTTCATAATTTAATTTTGGCAGCGTGTCATAATCCCACCACCCCTCATAAGAGGTGTTATCCGGCCAGCCGTTTTCATCCCGGAAACCGAAGAAACTGCGGTAAGGGCTCTCTTTCGACAAAAATGCACCGTCCTCGTAACCTCCGTTTGCGTGATAGATTTTTTCCCTGTCTAACCATTTATTGAACGAACCGCAGTGGTTAAACACACCGTCTAAAATAACTTTCATTCCTCTGGCGTGGATCTCTCTGACCAGCTCCGCAAAAAAAGCATTACTTGCCTCTAAATTTTTTAAATTCGTCACACGGTTTACATAACGTGTTGCCTTGCTGTTATCCGTTGTCCCGGATTGCAAAAGCTCCCCCTCATCGACCACAATTTTTCCATAATGTGGATCGATATGGTCATAGTCCTGAATATCATATTTGTGATTGGATGGTGACACAAAAAGCGGGTTAAAGTAAATGACTTCCACGCCAAGATTCTGTAAGTAATTTAACTTCTGTCTCACGCCCTCTAAATCTCCGCCGTAAAACTCTCCAACAGAAAAATCGGACGGACACTGATTCCAGTCCTCCATTTTTTTACTCGGTGTCTGGATATAATAGTACTCATCCGTCAGCACATCGTTAGCCGGATCACCATTGTAAAAACGATCCACAAGGATCTGGTACATGACGGCTCCCTTTGACCACTCCGGTGTGGAAAATCCCGGAATGATGCAGAACCGGTAAGCATCCCGTCGCTCCTTGCTCACACCATAACGGTCAAAAAAGACATGCAGCAGACCGGAAGCCACCTCGAAATAATAGTAAAACGGCTCCTCTCCCATTGTCAGCTCTACCGCATAATAGTCAAATTCACAGTCACTTTCTGTTTTTTTCATTTTATAATGTTCGCAATCTGTGCAAAGCCAGACGATATCCACGTTATTCCTTCCGGTGCGGAAACGGATCGTCACCTTTTCTCCTGCCTCCGGTTCCGTCGGATCGCGGTAATCTTTTGTTCCATCCGAAAACAGCGCCTCCTTCTTCAAAACCGGACGCATCTGCATAATGTATTGTTGAATACGGTTTAATTCGTATACAGAATATTCTTTTGCCATGGTATTTGGCTCCCTTCAAAAAATCCTTATGATTATAACACAAAAGTATCTTTGCCGATGATTTTCCGCTAATTTTTTCGTTTTTTTTCGTATTTTTTTAAATTATAGCTAAAATATATTTATTTATTTTTTTAATTATGTTACACTTTCACCAAAACCAGTTCATGTTATAAAAATATGCCAATCGAAACCAAACGTTATATGATTTTATTTGAAGGGAATGAGTATCCAATTATTATGCCAAATATTTATTCTACAGAAAAATTTGAAAAAGAATTTACTTACTCCGGCAGTGACTTAGGTGCCACTTATACACCGGAAAATTTTTAGGTCTTACCGAAACAGAAACAACAACTGCTTCCGGCATTCCAACCGGCTTAGACCACATGAAGGATCTTGGCATCACCCATCTGCATCTGCTCCCGGTTTATGATTACGCCTCTGTCGACGAGACAAAGTCAGACAAACCGCAGTTCAACTGGGGTTATGACCCGGAAAATTATAATGTCCCGGAAGGTTCCTATTCCACCGATCCTTACAACGGTGCCGTCCGTGTTTCCGAGATGAAACAGATGGTAAAAACACTTCACGACAACCAGATCAGTGTGATCATGGACGTGGTTTACAATCATGTATACAATGCGTCAGATTTCTGTGTAAATCAGATCGTACCGGGCTATTTTTCCCGTGTGGATGCGGATGGAAAATACTCCAACGGCTCCGACTGTGGAAATGACACCGCCTCCGAGCGTTCCATGGTGAGAAAATATATTGTAGACTCAGTCAAATACTGGGCAGATGAATACCACATCGACGGTTTCCGTTTTGACCTTGTCGGACTGATCGACACCGAAACGATCAACGAGGTCGTCACAGAAGTTCACAAAACCCACCCGGATGTCATTTTCTATGGAGAGGGATGGACCATGGATACTGCTGTGACCAAAGACGGCTATAAAATGACCACGCAGCCAAATTCCACCGATGTTCCGGGATTTGCATTTTTCAGTGATACGCTCCGCGATGCTTTGAAAGGCCACGTCTTTTACACCACAAGGAAAGGTTATGTCTCGGGAGCCGCTGATCTTGCCGATACCGTCAAAGGCTGCTTTTTAGGTCAGGCAGATGACTGGTGCACCACACCGTCACAGAGCATTAACTACGCTTCCTGCCACGACAATATGACACTGTTAGACCGTATCACAAAATCAACGCCAGGCGCCTCCAAAGAAGACCACATCCGCATGAACAATCTCTCTGCCGCCATTTACATGACTGCGCAGGGCATTCCATTCCTGCAGGCAGGCGAAGAAATGCTCCGCGCCAAAATTGATGCCTCCGGTGATTTTGTGGAAAACAGCTACAATTCCCCGGATTCTGTCAACAGTATCAAATGGGATACGTTAGAGGATGAGACGTATCAGAATGTTTATCATTATTACAAAGGACTGATCGCCTTCCGCAAAGCCCATGCGGCGCTTCGCCTTACCAATGCAGCTGATGTCAACGCAAACATCACTTCCGTGGACGGTCTCGACGAAAATGTGCTTGCATTCCGGATCAACGGCGGCGTGAATGGGGAAACGTCCGACGGCATTTTTGTGATCTTCAATCCAAACAGTACAGAGACATCTGTCACACTGCCAGATGGTGCATGGGATGTATGTGTCAACGCTGATCATGCCGGAACCGAAGCACTGACAACCGTTTCCGGTTCTGTTTCCGTGGAACCAATTTCTGCCATGGTACTCGTAAAAAAGGAATCATAAAAAAATAGACAATTGCGATTCTATAAGTTTCGCAATTGTCTATTTTGTCTTTACTCCGTAATCTCGATCTGGTTATCTTCCGGTCCTAACACAGTGCTCTCGTAATAGCCATCCCCGGTAATACGCGGACCACTTAAAACTTCGTAACCTGCCTCATACAGTTTTTCGGTGATGGCATCCACTTTCTCTCTGCTTCCCACTGAAATTGCGATATGGATATAGCCCATCCGCACCAGCACTTTCTTCTGATCCTGCATTTCCGGCAGATTCATCAGTTCCAGCCTTGTTCCCTCATCAAACGACAGAAAATAGCTTTTCAGTCCTGTTTTTGGATTATGATATAACTCTCCCGCTTTTGCCCCAAAAAAGCGGATGTAAAACTCCTTTACCACTTCCAGATCTCGTACATACATTGCAATATGTGATATTCTCATGTCCTTTTCCCCCTTCCGGCGTTACTGTTTCTCATACCCCGTTCCAGTAACAATAAGCTTCCTTGATTCCTTCTCCTGCCCGGATACCTGATTTTACTCTGCCCGGACTGCCCAGCGCATCTTCGTAGATCTCGCTCTTCCGTTCTGTGCACATTCCTCTGCGGATGGTCTCACAACATCATTTGCGATTTCAGAATAAATACCTTCCTTGTATCCCTGTTTTAACGCTTTTTTTACCAGTTTATCTTCCCCGGAGTGAAATGTTAAAATTGCTGCTCTTCCACCTGGTTTCAAGGCACCCGGTAATTTTTCCATAAATTCGTATAACACTTCAAACTCGTTGTTCACGTCAATGCGGAGCGCCTGAAATGTTCTCTGACAGGTTTTCTTAACCGTATCCTTTTTCTCCTTCTCCGGAAGAAAACTTAAGGTCTCCTCGATCACCTCACGAAGCCTCGTTGTTGTGTCGATCGGCTTTCCGTGCTTCCGCTCATTCACAATCGCATGTGCCAGTTCCTCTGCATATGGTTCATCGGAATTTTCCCAGAGCATGCCTGCAAGTTCGTCCTCTTCGATCTGTGCCAGACGTTCCGCTGCACTGATTCCCTTTTCCGGATTCAGCCTGAGATCCAATGGTCCATCCACTTTAAATGAAAATCCGCGGTCCGGGTTATCAATCTGCATGGACGACACTCCGAGATCAGCCAGCACAAAATCAAATCCTCCGGCTTCTTTTGCGATCTCATCGATCGTGCAGAAATTCTGCAGCCTGATAGTCAGAACGTCTTCCCCAAACCCGGCATCCGCCAGACGCTTTTTTGTCTTTGCAGACTCGATGGGATCAACATCTGTCGCATACATATGTCCCTGCCCTTTTAAGCATTCCAGCATCGCTTTTGTGTGTCCGCCATAACCTAATGTCGCGTCAAACCCGGTCTGCCCCGGTTTGATCTGCAGAAAATCGATGATCTCCCTCACCATAATGGATATATGCATTCCCGCCGGTGTACTGCCTTTCCGGATCACTTTCTCGATCGTATCCTGATACTTCTCCGGGTTCAGTTCTTTATATTTTTCCTTATAATTTCTCGGATACTTTCCCTTGTACCGCACACGTCTCTTGTGCAGTTCTTCCTGTACATTCTGGTTTTCCTGACTCATAGCTTCTCCTGTTATCATTTATGCAACATTTGCGAAACTCAATTTTACATTATGAATATTACGAAAAGTTTCGCGATTGTCTGAATTTTTATCCAACAACCAATGCAAGATATCCCCAATCCCATACCAGCTCCTCAAAACTGTTCTCCAGATATTCGTAGATATCTTCCTCATCATAGCCCGTCATACGGCAGATAATAACAATATAATCTCTGACCGTCTCATATGCAATCTCTTTTTGTCCATCCAACAGCCAGCGCAGAAAAATGCTGTGTCTGATCACACCGTACTCCATGGCGATCCACTGATATTGCACCAGCAGACTCTCCAGATCTCCATCCGGAATCAAAAGGTCTGCGTTGAACTCATTGATAAGGAATTTTCGCATCAGTGGGTTGTATGCCTGAAATTCACTTTCAAATGCATGCATCCTGTCTGCCATTTCAGTTTCCAGATCTGCATTCTGTTCTGCCGCATCTGCCGGATTTCCTATATTTTCAAACAAACCCGAAAGTTCTTCCGCTTTCTCAATGACCGGGTTCAGATAATTCCGGTATAATCCCTCTTTCCGGTAATTAACGGCAAGATCCTGTAACAGCTCATTCCGTTCCTCCATCGTTGCAAATGGATCATGCTCTATCTCCGCAATTGCCCTCCTAAGCTGCTGCTGATTTTCTGTGGAAAAATAATCTTCGGCAAGCTCTGATAATTTTTCATCCTGCCCACACTTATCGAAAAGTTCCCTTATGATATAAAATCCACAGAGCAGGGATTCCTCCACACGATAGTCCTCATCCAGAAATAACTCTGTCAGCTTTTCCCGGATATAAAAGCGTGCGTGCTCTCGCAAGAATGGATTTTCTGTCTGCTCCGATTTCTGTTCGATTTTCCTGGCATAAATTCTCTGCGGTTCTTCTTCCCGCAACAGATCAATGACTGCCGGACAGCAGGGCATTAATGTCTCTTCCTCATGCGTCTTAAAACGGTGTACTTCCCTCGGAAATACTGCGCAGGTTTCCGATAACACGTTATCTCCATATGCGGTCACAAGTTTACATAACTTGTTTTCATTTAAAAAAGGACATTTGTGTTCTTCGGTCAGTTCAATCACCCGTCCGCCGTCTTTTTTCGTTGTATAGGCACTCAGATTCTTTTTCTGTGGTGAGACATCCTCTGGTGGAAAAATCTTTTTCCATTTCCGGTTTGTATCTGCGTCTACGCCGATCTTCCACTCCTGACAGCAGGTGATGGAACACTGATCTGCGATGCATGCAAATTTATCGTAATAATCCGGGCGAATTCTTTTCATAATATGTAACTCCTAAATCATTGTATTACCGATCCAATACGATCCACTCTTACATTCTTTTCCTTAAAATTTCTGCATACATTCAATATACCACTTTACACATTTAAAGTGTCTTAATATTTCATTAACTTCCATTTTTGCATAGTAAAAAGGACAGCCTGTCGATCAGCTGTCCTCTTAGGAGAAGGTATTTTTACTATGGGGTATAGCAAAAACTATATATAATGTATTGGGGGGTTTTTACGGTTATTATAGTATCATGATTGTGCGGATAAGTGTGCACAAAGTTCACAAAAATCGCATGCTGTTTTTGTGCAATTTTACATTAGTATTTTTTCGCAGCTTGTAAAATAAAGAAAATCCTGCACAAAAGATAGTTTCTTTTCGTGCAGGGTTTTGTTTTTCCATCATTTACTGTTAAATCCTTGTATCAACAAAATTTCTTGCAAATGCTTTTATAAAACAAAATGATCCATTTCAAAGAGCGCTTCAAACTCTTTCTGGCTGATTTTTTCTTTTTCCAGCAGAAGTTTGGCACAGGCATCTAAAACACTGCGGTTTTCTGTAATGATCTGTCTTGCCTTGGCATAACACTCATCAATGATACGTTTTACTTCCTGGTCGATCGCAGTTGCCACACCTTCCCCATAGCCTCTGGTGTGTGCCAGATCTCTTCCGATGAACACTTCATCATCATCATTATCATAGCAGATCAGTCCGACATTCTCCGACATACCATAGCGTGTCACCATCGCTTTTGCCATCTTGGTTGCCTGTTTGATATCCTGGGAAGCACCGGTTGTGATATCGTCAAAGACAAGTTCCTCCGCCACTCGTCCTCCGAGTGAAACGGTGATATCCTGTAACATCTTGCCCTTGGTGTTAAACATCTCATCTTTTTCCGGGAGTGGCATGGTATATCCCGCTGCACCTGCTCCGGTAGGGATAATGGATACAGAATACACAGGTCCTACATCCGGCAGTACATGGAATAAGATTGCATGGCCAGCTTCATGGAATGCAGTGATCCGTTTTTCCTTGTCGGAAATAATACGGCTCTTCTTCTCTGCTCCGATCCCGACTTTTACAAAGGATTTCTTAATATCATTCTGTGTGATGTATGCACGGTTTTCTTTTGCAGCGATGATCGCCGCCTCATTCAGAAGATTTTCCAGATCAGCTCCGGTAAACCCGGCGGTTGTCTGTGCGATCTGTTTTAAGTCCACATCATCACCAAGCGGTTTATTCTTAGCATGCACGGCAAGGATCTCCTCTCTGCCGCCGATATCCGGACGACCGACATACACTTTGCGGTCAAAACGTCCCGGACGCATGATAGCCGGGTCTAAAATATCCACACGGTTCGTTGCCGCCATGACAATAATGCCCTCATTGACGCCAAAACCGTCCATCTCAACAAGCATCTGGTTTAATGTCTGCTCACGCTCATCATGTCCACCGCCCATACCGGTTCCGCGGCGTCTTGCCACCGCATCGATCTCATCGATAAAGACGATACATGGTGCGTTTTTCTTTGCTTCCTCAAAAAGATCACGGACACGGGATGCACCGACACCGACAAACATCTCCACGAAATCAGATCCAGAAATGCTGAAAAACGGTACGCCCGCTTCCCCTGCAATTGCTTTTGCAAGCAATGTTTTACCGGTTCCAGGAGGTCCGACTAAAAGGACACCCTTCGGGATTCTTGCACCGAGTGCGGTATATTTCTGCGGTGCACGAAGGAAATCCACGATCTCCTCCAACTCCTCTTTTTCCTCTTTCAAACCTGCGACATTGGCAAATGTCACTTTTTTGGCATCCGGCTGCATCAGCTTTGCACGGCTCTTACCAAAATTCATCATCTTGCTGCTGCCGCCGCCCGCGTTTGCCGCTGCCTGATTGGTCATGATCATGAAGAAAATAAACATTGCCCCGAATATGATCAGATATGGAAGCAGTGTCATGATCCAGCTCTCCGCCGGAACATTCTCCATCGTATAATAAGTGATATCCTGATCCTGCAGATAAGATACGATCTCATTTACATCTGACACGATCAGCACCTTCTGTGTGGAATCCGAGAATGTAAGATTCACACTTCCGGTCGGAATCTCACGATTCTGCACAATATCAATGGCTGTTACATCCCCTGACTGGATGTCTTTCTCAAAAGCTGCTCTTGTATAAGAATTTGTGGTTGTATTTCCATCCAGGAAATACCAGACACCAACTACGATCAGAATGAGCACCAGATAAAACCCAAAGCCTCTGTAACTATTATTCCTACTATTCAAAGCTGCTCTCCTTTATTCTTCGTCCTCAAGTTCCACACATCCAATGTATGGCAAATTTCTGTACTGCTGGTCAAGGTCTAATCCAAAACCTACTACAAACTCATCCGGGATCTCAAAACCGACATAATCCACCTTCACATCACACACGCGCCGGTCCGGTTTATCTAACAGTGTGCATAACTTCAGGCTCTTTGGATTTCTTGTTTTCAGGTTCTGGAGCAGATAACTCAATGTTCTTCCGGAATCAATGATATCTTCGACAACAAGGACATTCTTTCCTTCAATTGTAGTATCAAGATCTTTCCCAATCTTGACAACACCACTGGAGCTTGTGCCGGCACCATAACTGGAAACAGACATAAAATCGATCTCTACCGGAGATGCGATCCGCTTAGCAAGTTCACAGGTAAAGAAAATCGATCCCTTTAAAATGCAGATCAGATATACGGTCTCACCGCCGTAATCTCTGCTGATCTGTTCTCCCATTGCTTTTACGCGCTCTGTGATCTGTTCTTCTGTCAGATACTTTCTAATATTCTTTACTTTCATGATAATTTCCTCCAAAAAAATGTACTTCTAATATCTTTTTTGTATTTTCATCGATTTTATAATCTGCACTGATCCGCTGTCCGACCGCCCATATAACATGAGAGTCTTCCGTCAGGAGCAGCATGGTATCCCGCATCTCTTTTGGGACTTTCTCATTAATAAAATACTCTTTCAGTTTCTTTGTGTGTCCCCTGTCATCCACCGTAAGATAATCTCCTGCGGTTCTGGTTCTGATTTGCAGTCCAACTTTGATTTTATCATAATTCAGCCATTTCGTATATGATTTTTTATCAATTTCCCCGATTTTCCCCTCCGGGCCAAGTCCGCAAAACCTTACTCTGCCTCCCGGCACTTCCAGTTCCAGTGTCTCTCCATCAAAAACTTTTTGCAGGCTCTCCTTTGGTATTTCTATCAAAAAGGTGTTATCCGCCCTCTTTTTTTCCGTCTCTTTTCTCAGCAAAATACCATGATAATTGCGCTCTGCCAGCACCTGATATGGCAGTTCCACATATCGCCCAACCTGTGAAAAATAAAGGTTTCTCACGCTCTCTATATGTTTTCTTGTGATATCTTTTTTTGATCCTGCCACCTTTCCGACCGCCTTATGGAGAACCTCCCGCTGCACGACTTCGTGGCACTCCTCCCACACGCCCGGATAAAGCTGTATGCCATCGCTTTTTTCAACCACATACATTTCCCGGATATGCTCTGCCTCCTCATTGAGAAAATCTCTCATTTCCTGCAGAAGCGCCGCACTCTGGTTGATATGTGCCACCGCCTGCCCATTGATCTGCTTTAGTTCCGGCAGCACCTGATGCCGGATACGGTTTCTGCTGTATTCTGTATCCAGATTTGTCTCATCCATACAATAGGACTGCCCACATTCTTTTAAAAATGCCTCGATCTCTTCCCGCGGCTGCGCAAGCAGAGGACGGATCAATTCGTAAATCCCCTCATCCCTGCGGCGGCTCATGCCACACAGCCCATCCAGTCCGCTTCCGCGCACCATCTGAAACAAAACCGTTTCTGCGTTATCCTCCGCATGATGTGCCAGCGCAAGTTTAATCTTCTTTTCCGGAAATTCCTTTTTTACGCTTTCTGCCGCTTTCTTATAACAGTCATATCTTAAAATGCGCGCTGCTTCCTCCAGCCCAAGACCATGTTTCTCCGCAAATACAGGAACTTCCACTGAAAATATATGACATCTGATCCCATGATCCTGACACAGGTTTTTCACAAACGCAGCGTCTTTCCGGCTCTCTTCCCCACGGATGCCATGCTCCACATGGACTGCTTCCAATAAAAAATCTGTTTTTTTCTGTAACTGCTCCAGCATCAACAGGAGGCAGACGGAATCAGCACCGCCGGATACCCCTGCGAGCACTATGTCCCCGTCTTCCACTATTTTTTCTTTTTTCCATTCGTTTAAAAGTTCATTTGTCATCTATTTCTCCCAGATGCAGGTCGCAAGAATGGTCATATCATCCGAAACCTTTCCCCCTGTAAAAAGAAGCACCCGCTCCAAAATCTTTTTCGCCAGAATGCCCGGATGATTGGTGTTGATACTCTCGATGATCTCCTGCATTGTTTCTTCCGGATTTGGTACATGCAGATATTCTAACACACCATCCGTGACCATGACAACAAAATCGCCGTTTTTCAGGGTTATCTTTTTATGCTCGATCTCGGGGTTTGTCCCGACGCCGACCGGCAGGGAATCCGGGGCAAAACTTGTCACCTCCTGCCCGTGCCTGATAAAGCTTCCCGCTGCTCCGATCTTGTAAAAATCCGCCGCCCCATCATAGAGGTTTACCATGCACAGGTCAACGGTCGAATACAGATCGCTCTCCCCTTTCATCACCATCGCCGAGTTCATCATACGGATCGCTGTCTCCACTGAAAAACCGGCTTCCAAAAAGCGTTCCACAAGATCTAACACCATCTCACTCTCTTTGCATGCGGCACTGCCGGAGCCCATGCCATCCGAAAGTCCGAGCAGAAGATCACCGCGCTCCAGCTCCAGAAACGAGAAATTGTCCCCAGAAATCTGTGCACCGTCTTTTTTCAGCCGTGCGATTCCCTGCACACTGCGGTATTTTGTATCCTCGTAAAACAAAAAATCGGTGCGTTCCTTTGAGATAAATGAACGGCAGTCTGCGGCAGCACGGATATCTTTTCCAAGTGCATGGCTGACCGCTGCGAGAAATGATTTCACAGAAACACAGCCGCCCATTTTACTGCGTAGTCCCGCTGTCAGCCGCAGACGTCCCTCCTGATTCTCATACAAATGCATTTCCTCAATGACAATCCCGCTCTCTTTTGCCCGGTAGCGTATCTCTGCCAACGCCTTTTTCTCCTGCGTATCCAGCAGTTTTTCCTCCTTCGCACAGTCTTTCATAATGTACGCCATCGCATCGAGCTGTTCTGCGATCGTCTGACGGTTTTCCAACAGACGGTTGTACCACGCACGGTTTAAGCTTGCCTTCTCAAACACACGCACTGCCTCCTCCACCATATCTTTGCTGTGTTTGCAGTAGTGGCTTAGTTCCTCCTCACTTTCTTTTGCCGGAATCCCCACATTCAGGATCGACGTGATCATGTTAGACAAAATCCCATACAACGGTGTAGATTCCTGCTCCCAGCATATCGCACAGCAGTCACAATTTGCACAGAGCCGCCCGGTCAGCTCATTTTGCATTTGTCCGAGTTCCTCCGCCGTGTACTGCTCCTTTTTTTTACTCATATTCATAAAAATCTGTGACAATCCCTGAAATGATTCCGCATACCCCGAAAGGCGTTCCTCCTTGCCTCTGTCCACGGGTTCCTGCTCTATCCTGCTTCCGCGCCCCTGCCACTCCATAAATATATGAATGACACGGTTTAAAAGGATCACCGCTCCGAATACAAAGATTCCTTCCAGAAACACTGCCAGTACCTCCGGCTGGTCTTTCCATTCCAGCAGTCCGCCACAGAAAGACAAAATCATCGTCGTGATTGCTGTCAGGATTGCCGCCAGAAATGCGGGGCAGCCCTCGTTCGCCCACTCTACCAGTTTGATCGCACCTGCGGTCACAAGAAGCGCCACTGCGTATTTTACCGTTGCCGTCAGTGGCATAAAATAAAGCATTCCTATGTACATTGCGGCTGTCAGCCACACACCGCTTACTCCCTCCAAAAACGCTGCCGCAAAATACGCCGGGGCAAGTGGATAGCAGCCCATCATTTGTATACTGCATGCAAGAATGCCTCCCGCAATCGTTATCATCTGTTTGCCTGCACTTTTTTTCATGACATAATCTCCTTTTATTGTTTCTGTGTCCATAGATAATTGCGAAACTCTCCCTAGTCTATTGCAAATTGTTCAAAATTGACAAAAACATTCAAGACACGCTCTCGCTACGTGTCGCTCGCAACGGTACTAAGAAGCCAGCCACAACTTACCGTTGTACCTGCCTTCTAAGTGCCGGCGGCTCCCCAGTGTCTTTCATGTCTTTTGTCAATTTTTCACAATTCATTTTAGGCTTTTATGAGTTTCGCAATTATCTATTTCTGTACGCCGGACAACTTTGAAGTTTTCATGTATCTATGTTTTGCAGTTGTCCTGCAACCGTGTCCACGATTATAGGAGTTGTCCATGAAAATGTTTGTCAAAGGAACGTCGTGGCAAAAAAAAGTTTTCGCCAAAAATTCCGCTCAAATGTCTGTTTGTGGTGCTTGAAGGGAGTTCGGGTTTTTTAGGAGGCTAAGGTACTAAATCATTCAAAATAAGTTACAGAAACGAAATTTTGACACTGTACACCAGCACCTACGTGAAGTAAAATACTTATAAGCCATCCGGTAATTGAAAAACTCATTCATAGCGTAAATTGAATGATTTTCACATTACCGGACACACCCCATTTTGAAAGGAGATTTTATAATGTATATTGCAGATGAAAAAAGATATGACACGATGGTTTACAACCGCTGCGGCAACAGTGGTTTAAAGCTTCCATTAGTATCTTTAGGCTTATGGCATAATTTTGGAGACACGGGTGTTTACGAAAACATGAAGCAGATGTGTTTCACCGCATTTGATCACGGAATCACACATTTTGATCTCGCCAATAATTATGGTCCTGCTTACGGAAGCGCAGAGCGCAACTTCGGAAAGATCATGAAGGAGGAACTTCATCCTTACCGTGATGAACTTCTCATCAGCACAAAGGCCGGTTTTGATATGTGGAAAGGTCCTTACGGCAACTGGGGAAGCCGCAAATATCTGATCGCAAGTCTTGACCAGAGTTTGAAACGTCTCGGTTTGGATTATGTTGATATTTTCTATCATCACAGAATGGATCCGGAGACACCACTGGAAGAGACGATGGGCGCCTTAGATTCTATCGTAAAGAGCGGAAAGGCACTTTATGTCGGTCTTTCCAATTATGATGGTCCGACTTTAAGAAAAGCAACTGCAATCTTAAGTGACTTAAAGTGTCCATTTATCATTAACCAGAATCGTTACTCTATTTTTGACCGCACCATTGAAAATAATGCATTAAAAGATACCGCTTATGAACTTAAGAAGGGAATTATCGCATTCTCTCCTCTGGCTCAGGGACTTCTGACAAACCGTTACTTAAATGGTATCCCAACCGACAGCCGCATTGCCACAGACGGACGTTTCTTAAAGGAATCCGCCCTGACTCCTGAAAAGCTTGCACAGATCCAGGCTTTAAATGTACTTGCCGGAGAACGTGACCAGACCCTTGCTGAGATGGCTTTAAGCTGGATCTTAAGGGATGATAAAGTAACCAGCGTTTTAATTGGCGCTTCCAAACCGGAACAGATTTTAGACAACATTAAGATCATCGGACACACAGACTTCACAGAAGAAGAATTACAAAAGATAGAGACGATTGTTCAAGGTTGACATTGAAATACAAAAATGGGACTGTACAAAAAACAGTCCCATTTGTTATCTATCACGCTCACGATCCAACGAATGCGATCGTTACTTTTGTTCTTTAAATACAACCTCATTATCATAAAGCAGCCCCAGTTTGCTCTTGGCGACATCTTCGACATACTGCTGTGATTTTGTATAAGTCTCGTATGCTTCTAACTCTTTTTGTCTGTCCTGTTCTGCGGAAAGCTGCTGTTCTAAGTCCGCCTGTTTGGCAATATATTCCTGATCCTTCTGGTATACCTTAATGATCTGTGTTGACATAACAATTGCAAACACAAATACAATACAGGTAATGCACATTCTTCCAGCTCTGTTTCCGTTTTTTCTACGTCTTCTTTTCGCGTTTGCCATGATGAACCCCTCTAAATCTACGCATTAAAGCTTACATAAACTCATTTTAATCATTTTTATCCATTTTTTCAACTGTTTACATAAAAAACTTATGATTTTCCTGCCAATCTTTCGAAAAGGTTTTGTCACAAAACCGGTTATCCTTCCCGCAATGCCAAGTATTTTCTTCAAAATACACACATTGATCTTTACAACAAATCTGCTGAGGAGGAAAAAATACAGTATCATGCCAAAAATAACACCACCAATGGCAAATCCCCGGATCATACCGTCATTCTCCTGATACAGCATCAGAAAAACCGCAGCAGTGCATAGTAACCAATAACAGAAGTCTTCCACTCCAATCCAGATTGCGCCATGTGGCACGATTCTTCGGAAAATACGAAAAATATCGTACAGCAGGAATAGTCCCATCCCCACCAGAACCGAGATTCCGAGAAAAACTGCCTCTGTGAAAATCCCCTCGCTCACCCTGCTTCCGGTCTCCTGCACCTGCCAAAACAGGATTCCTTCCGCCAGCCGCACAAATCCAGACATTATTTAAAAAGCCTTCCAAGAAGAGATTCCGTCTGTTTTGCAACATTTTTCGGCTCTGAATAGGTCAGGGAATCGATCCGTCCCTCAATATCGATTTCTCCCTTTTCCAGTGAAAGGCGGTTTACATGAAGGTCATGTCCTTTTATTAGAAGCATCCCAAGCTCCGTCTCCAGCAATATCTCTGCCACATCAAAAGACAGTACATCCACCACACCGCTGAATGCGCCATTTTTCCGGTTTGCCAAAAGTACTTTGTGGGATTTTGTCACATTATTCTTCTCGTCCATAAATCTCCTCCTCATATATACAGGTAATTGCGAACCTCCTACTTACGTTTTGAATGTTTTCTATGAGTTCCGCACTTGTCTATATTCTATATATGAGAAGGTTCCCTGATTTATGCCCTCAAAAATAACTGCCCTGGCTAATGTGTGTATAGAATATATTTAGGATACATATTCAAACAGGTCTTTTGCTTCCTCTTTCTTCGTTGTATCCTGAAGATCAAGCACACGCACTTTCACACTTTTTGTTCCAAATGCGATCTCGATCACATCCCCGACTTTCACATTGACGGAAGCCTTTGCCGGTTTTCCGTTCACCATCACACGTCCTGCATCACACGCTTCATTCGCAACCGTTCTTCTCTTGATGAGTCGTGACACTTTCAAGAATTTATCTAATCTCATTGTTTTTATTTTCCCCTCTTGCTTTTTATTCCGCGGGTTACACATCCCTGCGGCATGTTTTTTATCCAACAGAAACGATGTCTCCTGCTGCACAAAAAACGAGCCCGGAAAATCCGAGCCCGCTAAACATTCATATTTAAAAAAGAATTATGCGTTAACCATATCTTTTAAAGCTTTTCCTGCTTTGAATTTAGGAGCTTTAGAAGCTGGGATAACCATCTCTTTACCGCTCTGTGGGTTACGTCCTGTTCTCTCTGCTCTCTCAGAAACTTCGAATGTTCCGAATCCAACTAACTGGATTTTCTCACCTTTTTTTAATTCTTCTGCAACAACATCTGTGAATGCTTTTAATGCTGCTTCTGCGTCTTTTTTGCTTAATTCAGCTTTCTCAGCCATAGCTGCAACTAATTCTGCTTTGTTCATGTTAAAAATTCCTCCTCTGGATTTTCACTTTATGATATATGAGGTTTTTTCTTTTCCAAAATACCTACATCCATATTTATACTTGTTTTCTATGTCTTTGTCAAGAAATTTTCCCATTTTGGGGCATTTTTAGGCATTTTCCATATGTTATAACATTTTTCCGATCATTGCATGGACAGCTTCGGACAATGCCTTGGATTTTGCATCTGCATCCTCTAAAGACGTTCCCTTTACACCGAGATAGAATTTTACTTTCGGCTCTGTTCCGGAAGGTCTTACACATACCCATGCATCATCCTCCAACTCATAATATAAAACATTGGAAGCCGGAAGACCGGTCGGTTTTACAGCGCCTGTTGCAGTATCTGTAATGATGTCCTTCTTATAATCACGCACTGCCGTTACTTTGTAACCGCCAATCTCTGCCGGAGCATTCTCTCTCAGTGTATTCATGATCTCCTGGATCTTGGCAAGTCCCTCGATACCTTTTAAAGTGATAGCAGTCACATCATCTTTGTAGTATCCGTAACGCTCATACATTGCAAGCATAGCATCCCAGAGTGTCATATTCTTCGTCTTATAGTAAGCTGCTGCCTCGCACAGTGTCATGGAAGCATCGACAGCATCTTTATCTCTTGCATATGTTCCGGTCAGACAGCCATAGCTTTCCTCCATACCAAAGAGGTAGGTTCCTTTTCCGGTGTTTTCAAACTCGAGGATCTTCTGTCCGATAAATTTGAATCCTGTTAAAACTTCTACAAGCTGGATTCCATAATATTTTGCAATTGCATCTGCCATATTGGTGGAAACGATTGAGCGGATAAATGCTCCATCTTCCGGCAGTCCGTACAAGGCTTTTCTCTGACCGATCACATAATCGCCGATCAGGCATCCGGACATGTTACCTGTCAGACTGTGGTACTCCCCGGTCTTGGAATCTTTTACATAAACGCCAAGTCTGTCTGCATCCGGGTCTGTTGCAAGGATGAGATCAGCATCCACTTTTTTGCCTAAAGCAAGTCCTAATTCAAATGCTTCTGCTGCCTCCGGGTTTGGATAGCTTACGGTTGGGAAATCTCCATCCGGGAGTTCCTGCTCCGGAACGACATATACATTTTTGAATCCAAGTTCTTTTAACACACGGCGCACCGGGATATTTCCGGTTCCGTGAAGTGGAGAGTACACGATTTTTAACTCTCCTGCCACTTTGTCAATACAATCCTGATGAAGGATCAGTTTTTTCAGTTCTTCTATGTATGGATCATCGATATCTGCTCCGATCACCTGATAAAGACCTGCTGCAACTGCGGCAGCTTTGTCCATCGTCTTAACGGCTGCATAATCCGTTACTTTCTTCACCTCTGCCATAATTCCGGTATCGTGAGGCGGAGTGATCTGTGCGCCATCCTCCCAATATACCTTGTATCCATTATATTCCGGTGGGTTATGGCTGGCTGTGATATTGATTCCTGCGGTGCATCCTAATCTGCGGACTGCATAGGAAAGTTCCGGTGTCGGACGGAGCGACTCGAACACATACGCCTTAATTCCGTTTGCAGCAAGGCATAAAGCCGCAACATCTGCAAATTCCGGCGACATATGTCTGGAATCATATGCAATTGCTACCCCTTTCTCCTGTGCATGCACATTGTTGATATAATTTGCAAGTCCCTGTGTTGCCTTGCGGACTGTATAGACATTCATACGGTTTGTTCCGGCACCGATCACGCCGCGGAGACCTGCCGTACCAAACTCAAGATCCATATAAAAACGGTCTTCGATCTCTTTTTCGTTCCCCTCGATCGCTTTTAATTCTGCTTTTGTTGCATCGTCAAAGTATGGATTGTTTAACCATTCTTCATACATTTCTTTGTATCCCATAATTATTTCCTCCCTATATTGATCTCGTTTATAGTTTAGCTTTGTCAGCCGCTATTTTCAAGTTATTTTTTTGTAACTATTCAGAGCCAGGGCAGTTTTCAAAAATTTGCGAATCATGCTTGCATGAATGAGCATAATTTTGAAAATTTCTTTGGCGAGGTAACCACAATGAGCAAATAACAAGCATGCTTGTTATTCAAGGAAAGCTCTGAAAGAGCGATTTTGCGAATGAGGTTCTGAATAGTTACATCTTCTTACTTATTCAACGATGTGATGAGATCGGAAAGTGTTGACAGATAATCGGATGTCACATCTTTGTCCGTGGACTTGTCTGACGTCTCCGTGTCTTTCTCTGTGCTCTTTGTCTCATCCTTACTTCCTGTTGTCTCCGTCTCAGCAGTTTCAGTCTCCTCCACAGACTCCGTACCCTCTGTCACGTCATTATCTGACGCAGTGCTTTCACCGGTAAGAGAGATGTCGATATTTGCCGCAGCAGAATTAACAAAAAGTTTTTTATCAAAATCGTCGTATCCGTCTGCCTCTGCATGCAGTTCATGCACACCATAGGTGAGTACCACAGGTGCACTGTAATCCACGGTATCCCCGTCAATGGAAAGTGTTGCTCCCTCCACATCTATATAGAACGTGATGCTTCCGGTCTTAGGTCCCTCACCTTTCAATTCATCCAGATCAAGCGTACAGACCTCCCCTCTTGCAATCTCAACCTCCGTGCTGCCGCCGTATCCTTCATTGGCAACGGTGACCGTATAAGTACCTTCCGGGATCTCCAGCTTCATATTGTGTGTGATCTGTGCAAAGATCTTACTTCCAACCTGAATAAAACTTCCCTCAAATACGGATGTATTTCTTAATTCCAAAATGCCCTGTCCGGTGGTGACGGACACGGATAATATTTTTGTCCCGATTCCAACGACGCGGATCTTATCTTTTTCGTTCAGGTCGGACAGACGGATTTTTTCTCCATTCGATTCCACGAACAAATCTGCGTCATACGAATACTTGGAATCCGCAATTTTGAAAATCCCACGCTCTGTATCTACCGAATATTTTGTGATATCCGAATATTCCCAGACTTCATCCGCGATCTGTGCCTGCAAGAGCCGTCCTTCGCCATCTTTTTTTCCAATATGGATCACCCTGCCCGGCTCAAAATCCACCGTCGTTGCGCTGTTGCCATATTTATCCTGAAAATCTGTGGACAACGAGTAAACATACAGATACTGCTTTCCTGATACAAGCTGCTTTAAATTCAACTGTTCATTGGTCATGTCATTGCCAATGATCAGATAGAGATCGGTTCCGATCGATGTCTCCGCCCCTGCACCCTCTGCCTCCTCTGTATCTGCCACTGTCTCTTTCGCCGGATTATAATACTGTGCAGTCGAGACCGGTCTTGTCTGCTGTCCGCAGCCCGCCATCATAATCATACTAAAAACAACAATTAATACTTTGTATATCAACTTCTTCAATATATCACCTCTTATGTGTCATATAAATCATGTAAATTGCGAAACTCATCAAAGCGTAAATAGAATTGTGAAAAAAAAGTTTCGCTATTACCTAATTATATCCTATTTTCTACTTTCCCTGCAAGCGTCTGCAAAAAATGCTCTCTTGCCCCTTCCTGTGCGACCACTTTACTGAGTTTTTCTGTGTTTCTGCCGGAAAGCCATGCTTTGTGGGAATGACTATAATGATTTGCAATTTTCCAGAATTTCTCGGGGTATGCAAGGTAAAAATACAGATAGGACAATTCCTGTGGTTTTAGTTTCCGCACGGAATCATATGCCCCGATCAGCTCCATTCCAAGCGATGTGTTCCAGTTATTTTTTTCCATCATCTTCCGGACAAAATTCGAGAGGTCACTCACCCGGATCTGATAGGAAAAATTGAGGAAATTGACGACCGCCACGCCCTCTCTGGAAAAAACGACATTGTGCTGATTATAGTCGCCATGACAGAATCCGGTCAGTTCTTCACAGATCTCCATATTTTGCAGCTGCTCTGTGACAGCCTGTGCCTTTTCAAAAAACCTGCAAACTGGCGCATGAACATTTCTTCAAACTCATTTTTCTGTTTTCTGCCACGGATATAATTGCGCACCTGCCGCAATTCACGGTTATGTTTTTCATAAAGCAAAAGCAGGGCGTTAGGATTCATTTTTACAAACTCAGGTACCTCGTCCGGATACTGTTCAGTTGCATTATGTAAACCAGCGAGCAGTCTTACCGCATACACCATGTCCTCCCTGCTCTTCGTATCGCACTCGGCTCCACGGAAAACTGACAATAGCAGATAATTCTGTTCCTCTTCGTCCCTGGCAAAAATTTCCCCTTCTTTTGTATAAAAGATCTGCTCTGCCACAATATTCTGCTCTTTCAGGAAATCAAGCATTCCAGCCAGAAATTCTGCACGCTCCACAGAGCCCCTATACTCCTTCAGTGCGCGCATTCCGAGATCTGTTTCACACAAAAAACAGTCCCTTCCCTTCGAAATAGACTTTACCTCCATCTCATATTGTTCTGCTATCTGTTCCGGCCTGATATACATGAAAATCCCCTCCATACGATGAATCTGCGATAAGAGAGCAAAATGCTCTCCTGCCGTGTCAATTCATCATATGTGAGGGGATGCGATATTATGAACCTGTTCCATTAATTTTTCTTTGGTGTTGTCCTCCGGGTGTTCCAGCACATGCTCCAAAAGCTGTTTCAGCGTCTCGCCGATCGCCTTTCCCGGCTGCATTCCTTCTTCGATCAGATCCGTTCCCGTAACTGCAAGTTCCTTTATGGAAAGACACTGTTTCTTCGCCATGATCTGCTCATATATTTCTTCGTATTCCTTTAAATACTCTGCTTTTTCCTCCCGCCTGTATGCACTCTGCGCCAGCATGTCCGCTCTTTTTACTGCAAAAAGCCGCGGATACTGATCCACACCGTTCCGGTAGATTGCCCTGCGGACCGTCCGCTCCTGCAAAGGCGGATTATCGTCGTGGCATAAGATCAGTCTGCATACCCGGTCGGTCGTGTCATTGTCAAACTTCAGCCGCCGTAAAATCTTCTTTGCCACAAGACTTCCTTCCTGCGGGTGTCCATAAAAGTGATCCACGCCATGTTCGTCCGTGGTTCTGCACATCGGTTTTGCCACATCATGTAACAGCATTGTGATACGCGCCACTTTATCCGGCTGTATCTCCATCAGGGCATGCAGCGTGTGCTCCCCCACAGAATAGCAGTGATGCGGATTATTCTGCGGTGTTTTCATCATCTCGTCAAATTCCGGCAGAAAAACTGCGGTGAGTCCTGTCTCATACGCCGCTCGCAACTGTTCCGGGTGTCTGGACGTGAGAAGTTTTACCATCTCAATCTGAATACGTTCTGCACTCACTTTTGCAATGTTTGGTGCCAGGGAAACAATCGCCTCCCTTGTCCGGTCTTCAATCGTAAATCCCAGCTGCGATGCAAAACGAACTGCACGAAGCATACGAAGTGCATCCTCTGCAAACCGCTCCACAGCAGCTCCCACGCACCGGATCACACCGCGCTCTAAATCTCCCACGCCATCAAACGCATCGACCAGCCCATCCTTATCATTGTAAGCCATAGCATTGATCGTAAAATCGCGGCGCTTCAGATCTTCTAACAGATTGGAAGTAAACTGTACCTCCTTAGGATGCCTTGCATCCTCATATTCTCCGTCAATACGGTATGTGGTCACCTCGAATCCCTCATGTTCAAGCATCACGGTAACCGTTCCATGCTGGATTCCTGTATCTATGGTATGACGGAATAACGCTTTTACCTGTTCCGGTTTTGCTGATGTCGTGATGTCCCAGTCCATGGGAATCCTCCCTAACATCGTATCACGGACGCACCCACCTACAGCATAGGCCTCGAAGCCATGCTGTGTCAGTGTGTCAATAATATAAGTTACTTTCTCAGGTAAAACGATTTTCATATACGATAGGTTCCTTTTGTCGTTGTTTTGATCGAATATAACAGGTCATCCGCCTTCTTGATCATCTCTGTCATATCATTTTCCGTACAGATATGGTCTCCGGCTGCAATACCGATGGAGCAGGAGATCTGATGCTGTTTATCGATTGAGAATGACTGTCCGAGTTTTTCACTGATCTCCGCCGAAAATCCGTCTGCCTCATCAATAATCTGATAAATACGCTCTGCCTTTTCTTTGAAAATATCCCTATCATCTGTATAAAGGAAGATCAGGAACTCATCCCCGCCATAACGGCACACAAAACCATCTTTTCCACAGACTTCCGTAAAAATATCAGCCATTTTGATCAGAACGAAATCGCCCACATCATGTCCGTACGTATCATTATAGTGTTTGAAATTGTCCAGGTCAATAAACATCACTCCCAGCTTTGGTTTTCTTTTTTCCCCTGCGATCTCTTTCAGAAGTGCGTCTAATTTGCGGTAGAACCCTTCACGGTTATAGCATCCTGTCAGCTGGTCTGTAACTGCCGACATATACAGTTTTGTATTCATCTCATAAATCTTGTCATAGGCATCAAGCCTGTTCAATGCGTAACGCACCTCACGGAACAGAAGCTGATAAAAGTTCAGATCGTCCTCATCAAGCATATAACGGTTCACCGAGGAATGCCAGTTATCCTTCATCAGCACATAGGTGATGACAATATTCTCGATTTTTGCGTTGTTAAAAAATGGGATCGCCACCATGGAACACACATCTTCATCACCAAAAATCGATGTGATATCCTGATGTTCAGAATAATTGCTGCTGATCTTGGAGATCACAAATCCACCCGCATTTTTCCGCATGGATTTTTCCATGATCTTCATGATCTCCGGCGTCATCTCTTTCTCTGTGTCATTGTAAAGTACCTGCGGCACCCTCTCGCTATAGCGGATATAGACTGCCCGGTCGACGTCAAAATGATTTAAAAATGTCTTCATGACCATATTGAGCATCTCTTTTGCAGTGATACCATTTACATCGATCAGTTTCTGCCAGATAGAAATAAAGTCGAGCTGTTCTTTCTTACTCTTATATGCCCGCTCCACGCTCTCCTGCTTTAACAGATCCTCGATTTCCCTGGTTGATAATTCCTCACAGTCGTCATCTACCGGTGGCAGAAGATCTTTCATATCCTCCGCGTACTCATGGAACATGATACGATGTGTCTCTTCATACTGTTTTAAAATAAACTCTTCCTGCTCATAAAGGATCTCTTTTCCTGCATTCCTGAAGCATTCCATCCTGTTCCTTCGGAACAGCACATAACAGAAAAACTGGTTTCCCTCTGCTCTCTTTAAATAAATATCTGCCTGCTCATATAATTTTAGCGCCTCCTCGTTGTCTCCGTCATGCTGTGCTAATAATGCCTTGGAAAACGTATAGAGGAACATATCATCATCTGCCTTTGCGTAGTCATGCACAGTGGCGAGGTTGTTTTCTGTCTTTTCCTTCTCGAAAATATAATTCAAAAACTGGCGGCAGCTATACAGATACCTCTCACAGTTAAAACGGTTTCCCTGTAAAATGGAAACCAGAGCAAACAATCCATACAGTTTGGACAGGTTGCAGACACGCAGACTGTTCAGATGCAGCTTTTCGATCGCTTTCATACACTGTGTCAGGTATTCCTGCGCCTTGTCATACTGCCCCAGCATAACGCAGTTCAATGACATATTATAGTGTACTTCTGCAATATCCTCTGGTTTTCTCAGTTTACATAATATTTTAATCGCCTTGTTGTAATAGCTCTGGGCTCTCTCATTTTCTCCCATTGCGCATAAATTATACGCAATACCGGAATAGATCCTTCCGCCCTCCACGCTGTCAACATCCTTCATCGCCTCATAAGTACGGATCGAATATAACAGGGAAACTTCGTACTCGCCATTTGTGGATGCTATCATGATATTTTTCCGGTATGCAATGCTGATAAGCTGCTCATTGCCAATCTCTTTTGCCAGCGCAACGCCCTTGGAAAAATAAATCAAAAATGCTTCCGACCGGTACGCTTTTGCCACGATCTCCGGTTTATTGTCGTATGCATAAATATAAATATGCGCCAGATGATTTTTGTAATGGTACGCATTCAGCTTCTCGATCAGTTTATCGCTGATCTCAATATCCTGGGCACAGAAGAAAATATTGCACCAGCCGGACATCTGGTTCTGCGCTTTTAAAAGTTCTGCACGGAACACTAAAAAATCATCCCCAAGCGCTTCTCCGCACTCCTTTGCCTTCTGTACATAAATCATGGCTTCCTCTAACTTGCCAAGATACATGTAAGAAGTTGCCATCCAGAAATTATAATAAAATGCTCCCTCTTTCTCCTGATCCTGCAGTTTTTCCAGATCTTCGCAGGATTCCAGAGCCTTCGCAATATCTCTTTGCAGCACCGACACCATAATCTGTAACAGCAAAAGCTGATAATGCTTTTTCTCAGAAATCGTAAAGTTATCAAACTTGATCCGGCGCTCAATCTTGCTCAGATGATGGTCTGCCTGGTCAAAATCCAGAAAGTATACCAGATTATTCAGTTTCCGATAGCCATCGTCACTCTCATAATCAGAGTAATAGTCCATGACATCCGGTTCCATGTTCCTGCCTGCATTTCCGATATGGTACACCATGTTCCGGTCATCCATACTCTCACAGATCGCATCCCACTCTTCATGTGCAAATTCCGGAATCGACTGCACATCATTGACTCCCAAGACAATGCCGATATTTTTATTCTTTGTCTGAAGCAGTCTGTTGGTAAGCTGCATGGTGCTTTTCGAAGCCAGCTGAAAGCGGTTCAACACAATGACGATTGGACAGATCTCCGATAATTTCTGAAGCATGGTCACGATCGAACTGTGCATGCGCTCCTGCTCATACTCTACCTCATCGATCAGAATCTGTTCCGTTCTCTCGCAAAATCCCTTTTCAAAATAACTTTCAAACACAGGTCTCTGAAGCTTGTAGACATCACATTCTTCCATAAACTCTTCCAATGTGCCGCTGCAATACTTATGGAACATCTGCCGGATCAGTCCCAGATATGGTTCATAAGCCTCTGCGATCTTGTTATAAGAAAACTCATGACAGGTAAAAAAGATATCTGTCTGGTCCTTATAATGATTGACACTCTCTAAATCCCATATAGAAAAATCATTGCTATACCGCACAAGGATACTGTTATGTTCTACATTTCCGATTCCTCCTGCGACCTGTTCGATAACCCCATTATAATACTTTTCTATCATACGATCCCCTTTTGCTCCAAAAAAACGCTTGCTGTTTTGTCACATTCTATATCCATTACCGGTTATACAATAAAACGTTCCACATTTTTCTGTAGTTTTTCAGCAGAATGATAGGTTGTCTCTGCCTTCTGTTTAATTGCCTCTGCCTCCTGCACAACGTTTCCTACTTTTTCAGCAATATCCGTTGTTCCGGTAGCTCCCTCTGTCGCAGTCTTGCTGACATCGGAGATAGCATCCATCACTCCGTTAATGGATGCGAGCAGCTGCTCCGATGACGCTGAGAAATCTGTTACAAGGGAATCTACATTGGCAGCATCACTATTATAGGAATTTGCCATTTCTGCAAATCCTCCAAGACTCTCCACAACATCATTTCCGACAAACTCCAGCAGCCTCTCTGCATCATTTGCAAGATTCTCAACGGCTGCGGTCACATTGCCAGTCACTTCCTGAATATGGGCAACTGCTGCTTTGGACTGCTCTGCCAATACTCGGATTTCATCCGCAACAACCGCAAATCCTTTTCCTGCCTCTCCCGCCCTGGCAGCCTCAATGGATGCGTTCAAAGCCAGAAGGTTCGTCTGTCCGGTAATATCCATGATTGATTTGGCAAGAACATTGATCTGATCCACAACCTTAATATCTTCGAGTGCTTTGGTCAGGCTCTCATTAATCTCCTCATGAATCGATCTGGTACGTCTGTCATTTTCGTCTGTATCTTTTTTGATTTTCACAGCACGTTCCCTGATCTCATCTGCCTCGTTAGCGCCATCCTGAGATCTCTCTGCAATACTCTTCGCAGCGCTCTCAATCTCATGTGACATTGCATTTATCTCTTCCGAAGATGCCGCTGTCTCCTCCATACCTGCCGCAAGCTCCTCCGTTGTCGCAGATACATTTTCAATCTGATCATCTAATGCCCGAATACTTGTATCAATCTCCTGCACCATGCCGGTGATCTCTAATGCTTCTGATTTCACCTCTCCAATCAGTTCCTTCATCTCAGAGCGCATTTTCTCAAGTGAATCTGCCAGTTGTCCAAAATCATCTTTTCTCTTTAACAGATCCTGTTCAAATTCTTTTGAAAAATCGCCCTGCGCTATCTCGTCAATATGGGTAAGACTCTTTTTCAATGGCTTCACAATGCTGACTGTGATCAGTGTCAGAACTAAAATTAAAATTACTTCCATGACAACAGCGATTCCGATGATCGCCATTCTGCTGTTGGATTCATAGGAAGAAAATTCATTTTTCACACCCAATACGTCCTCATCAATATCGTCCGTGTAGTTTCCGGTTCCAAGTACCCAGCCAAATGGCTCAAATGCCTTGCTGTAAGCACGTTTTGGAGAAGGTTCCGTCTCACCCTCTCTCGGGAATACATAATCCGTAAAACCGCCGTTTTCCTGCCTTCCTGCACTGATGATTGCCTGCATATACGCAAATCCATTGGTATCCACTGCATCCATACGATTTGTTCCCTCTGTGTCGTTGCCGAAAAGGACTACGTTTGTTCCATCATAAGTATCTACCCAGAAATATCCATTATTACCATAACGCAGATCACGAATCTGGTCTGCTGCAAGTTTTTCTGCCTCGTCTAAGGTATATTCACCTTTTTCATACCGATTGTAAATGCTCTGGCAAAGAGATATTACATTATCTACCTGTGCCTTGATCTGTTCATCATACGAGGAACGCATATCATTCTCGATAATGTCTAACGCATTATTTCCAAGTCCTGACAGACTTGTGTTGGAAATGACGGCGCATAGTGCCAGTGCGATCAGTGCAATCACCATTACAATAACTAATTTTGTTCTCACCTTAATATTGTTCATACCCATACCTCCTACTACATCTTTTTTATTTTATGAACCCAATTTTAAATCCTATTTGTATTTTAGCACATTATGCTTATTTTACCACTCTATTTTCGACATTTTTCGTGATTTTATTCTATTTTTCGTTACTGTTCACTCATACTTCGTTCCAGTAACGATTCGCTGACTCATTTCAGTTTTTGCTTCACAAAAGGAGTCTGCTCACTCCTGAATCACTTTCTTACGCAGCAAAACAGCAAGTGTTTTACTGCTGAGTGAACAGTAACTATTTTTATAGCAAAAACGCAGAAGTTATTTGTAACTCCTGCGTTTCTGTCTCAGATGAGAAATGGATTCCTGATTTCGAACTCCATTTTTTTATGTGTCTTTGGATGTTTAAATCCGATTTTATAAGAGCAGAGTAAAAGACCGTTTCCACTCCGTGTCATTGTCTCTTTAAAATTATACTTCGCATCCCCAACGATCGGGATCCCGGCATTTGCTAACTGTACCCGGATCTGATGATGCCTTCCGGTGTCTAACCGGATCCGGAGAATGGCGTTCGTTTTATTCTGTGCGGTCACTTCATAGTCCAGCCTTGCTGACTTTGCGCCCTCCGTACTTTTAGATACCACTTTTGAAGTGTTTGTTTTTCCATCCCGGAGCAGGTAATCTTCCAATGTACCTTTTTTCTGTTCCGGCACACCGTCTGTCACTGCATAATAGAATTTATCTGCCATTTTTGTCTGTACCTGACGGCTCAAATCTGCCGCAGCCTCTTTCGTCTTTGCAAAAACCATGACGCCACGCACAGGCTGATCTAATCTGTGTACCACACCGATATAAGGCGGCTCACCCTTGGCTGCCCGGTAATTTTTCAGAAGGCTTTCCATGTCCGCCTGTCCTAACCGTCTTGTCTGCGCCGCAACCCCCGCCGGTTTTTCACAGACAATAACCTCCTCATCCTCGTATAAAATATTTATGTCCATGGCTGATGATCTCCTTTGTTATTTATGTGACATTCCCCTTGCTGTTTTTATCTGCTTTGGTTCATTGTAGCATGATTCTTTTGTTTAGGCTACTGTTGTGGAGATATGAATGAATGCTTTTATTCATTTTTTTAGTACTCATAATATTTAAAATTTTACTATTTTCTCCATTGCATTTTCTGATGTTGGTATGATACAATATTTCAAAGCATATTTTACAAAATCTTTGTGGCTTAAGAGTCATCTGTAATCTAGAAAGCTTTCGGTCAACCGACAATGACCGGGGCAGTTCATTTCGTATCTATGCTTTTATTACCCATTAACCAATTTAAAAGCAGGAGACGGATGAAAACTATTTTTACAATGCTCTATTCTCCTGCCGGAGGCATGATGCATTTATACGCATCTGCCGTCCACCGTGATAAGGAGGAAAGCCTATGGCAATGCGGCCACAAGATCGTTACAAATCAACTACCGCAGGAGCAGTTTCTGCAAATCGCAACTACAAAGATACTGTTTTCCGGATGTTATTTTCAGACAAAAAGAATCTGCTCTCGCTTTACAATGCAGTAAACAGCAGAGATTATACGAATCCTGATGATTTAGAGATTGTTACTTTGGAAAACGCTATCTATATGGGAATAAAAAACGATCTGGCATTTATTATCGATACCAATTTGTATCTGTATGAACATCAGTCAACTTATAACCCAAATATGCCTCTTCGTGATTTATTTTACATTAGCAGTGAATATCAAAAAATGCTGGATCAAAAATCTTTATACTCGTCCAGCCTGCAAAAGATACCTGCCCCTAATTTCATTGAGTTTTATAATGGTTCTGATCCGGTTTGCGATGTTTTTGAACACAGACTTTCCTCTGCTTTTGAACATCTGTCGGGTGAGCCAAAACTGGAGCTGATCGTAACTGTCTTAAATATCAATGAAGGTCACAATGCCCTTCTTATGGAGCATTGCAAAACGCTAAGGGAATATGCGCAATATGTTGCAAAAGTGCGAAAATACACAGCCGACCTGTCTCTGAACGAGGCGGTGGAACGTGCTGTTGATGAATGTATCAAAGAAAATATTCTTGCGGATTTTCTTCGAAAGAACCGCGCGGAGGTTATCAGTATGAGTATATTTGAGTATGACAAGGAAGAAGAAGAAAAGAAACTTCGGAAAGCGGAGTATGAAGCTGGCGTTGAAGCTGGTGAAAAAAGTGGAATTCAAAAGGGCGTCCTTAACACTGCGCGTCATCTATTGGAACTTAATCTGCTGTCTTTAGAGAATATTTCTCGTGCTACCGGTCTGTCAATCGATGAATTGAAGGAGCTCCAACAGTAGCTTAGTGGATATAAAAAAAGATTCTTCTTGCAGATTTTAATTTAAAAACCATGTGGGAGATTATCAGAATGAGTATATTCGAATATAACAAGGAAGAGGAAGAAAAGAAACTTCGGAAAGCGGAGTATGAAGCTGGCGAAAAAAGTGGCATTCGAAATACTGCACGTCATCTATTGGAACTTAACCTACTGTCTTTAGAGAATATTTCTCGTGCTACCGGTCTGTCAATCGATGAATTAAAAAAGCTACAGCAATAGCTTAGTAAAAGAAGCCCGCAAAACTGCGAGCTTCTTTTTTGTACAATTTTACACAAATTACTGTAACAGAGAAAGCACTCCCTGAGTAGACTGATTAGCCTGTGCAAGCATAGACTGTCCAGCCTGAGCAAGAATGTTGTTCTTGCTGTAGTTAACCATCTCTTCAGCCATATCTGTATCACGGATACGGGATTCTGCTGCTGTTGTGTTCTCTACAACGTTGTCTAAGTTGTCGATGGTATGCTCGAGTCTGTTCTGAACTGCACCGAGAGCGGAACGCTGAGAAGAAACTTTCTGGATTGCTGCTGCAATTGTATCAATTGCTACTGTAGCATCGTCTTCTGTACTCACTTTCAAATCTTTAACACCAATTCCCAATGAACTCATAGTCTCAATGCTGACACCGATTTTATTATCCGCTTCTGAATCTGCACCAACATGAAGATTAAATGATAATTCACCATTTACAGTATTTGTTGTAAGATAAGCAGTCTTGGTTTTAACCTTTACGGTATGCTCTTTATTGGCAAATAAATCACCAGTGGCTTTTTTAGCTTCTTCTGCTGACAATTCCTTACCGGTATTATCGTAAATCTTAGTAAGATAAGCGTAATCAGTACCTTTTTTGGCCAACTTATCATCCGCTTGTTTTTGACCTGCCGCTTTTGCTGCTTCTGTATAAAGTTTTTTTCCAGAAGCAACTGCATCTGCAATATCCTTTTTGTCTATGGCAGTCGTGGATCCTTCAAGGAATAAGTCCATATCATCATTTGTTACATATCCTGATTTATAGAATGTAACATCTTTTGTAGTTTTACTATCACCTTTGAGCAAATAAATCTCATTAAATTTTGTCGTTTCAGATACACGGTCAATTTCAGTTGTCAACTGTGTAATTTCTGCCTGAATCGCATCTCTGTCAGACTGTGCATTCGTTCCATTTGCAGACTGAACTGCCAACTCATTCATTCTCTGTAACATGGAGTGAACTTCTGTCAAAGCACCCTCAGCTGTCTGAACTGCAGATACACCATCCTGTGCGTTTGTGGATGCCTGATCAAGACCACGGATCTGTTTTCTCATTTTTTCAGAAATTGTTAATCCTGCCGCATCATCTGCTGCACGGTTGATTCTGTAACCGGAAGATAACTTCTCTGTGGACTTTGCCTGCTGTCCTGTTGTTACATTTAACATTCTGTTCGCGTTCATTGCCTGTAAATTGTGTTGTACTACCATAATATAATCCTCCTTGTCTCATCCTTATGATGAGTTATTATGTTTTTGACCGGACTTCCTTTTCCGGCATTATTTATAACAAACAAAGCATCCCGGGTTGTGCCTTGTCTATTACCAGATGATTGTGCGATGTTTTTAATGAGCTTAATGGCTCATTCTTTCTGCATCTTTTTTTGTTTCCGCTTTCATGCGTTCATTCCATAAAATCTTCTTGATCTCGTCCTGCGCTTCTTTTGAGATCGCAGGTTCCGGATAATAAGTATCTTTCCTGCGCTCCGGATTTTGTTCCACGGTGCTCCTTGCGATTTTGACCTCTTTTGGCGCATCGATCATAAGCCTTCCATGATTTCCTGTTCCACCCACATAAACTACGCGGATGTTATCTCCGATATTTACATACTGACCTTGTTTCAGTGAAATCTTTAACATAATCCTCCTTGTTTTTCATCGCAATTCCATTTGCTACGTTTTGTATCATTTATATCGTCTTTTCGCTACAATTTGTTAACATCTGTTTTTATATTTTGCTACACTTTGTTACATTTTTACAATCAACAATCTATTTTTCCAGTGAATAAATGTTGTTATTTTGTGCATAATTAATAGTAACTTTATTTTTTCCGCAACATTTTGTTACAATTGCAATGTCAATCAACGTTAACATTTTAACTTTTGTTGTCTGATATGCTACACCTTGCTACATCTAAGGCACAAATAAAAATATACTAATAGCAAAGGTGGTATTTATATGAAAAACAAACTACTTCCACAGAAGTTAAAAGAATTGCGCAAAGTCAATAACTACACACAGGATTATGTTGCGGAGGTATTGGGTGTTGTACGGCAGACATACAGCCATTATGAAACCGGGAAACGCACACCGGATGCGGAAGCCTTTTACAAATTAGCAGGGCTTTATAATATTTCCGTTGATGATCTGCTGCATCTGACAATCGATATTGACAGGGAGGAATCTTACGATGCGCCTGCGCCAACACAGGCAAGCACCGATTTATCAGAATTTCTTGAATTTTTTAATGATCCTTCTAATAAGAAAAAATATATGTTTAACACAAATTTGGAACGGGAATTACTTTTCTATTTTGATAAAATATCTGATGAAGACAAAAAAGAAATTATAGAATTTACGAAAATCAAGGCGAGAAAGCCTTTATAAAACAAGAAGCAATGTGTCACAAAACACATTGCTTCTTGTTTTATAATTTAAATCTGTACCCAACCCCCCAGATTGTTTCTATATACTGCGGTTTGTTGGTATTCATCTCGATCTTTTCGCGGATCTTCTTGATATGCACGGTAACTGTTGCAATATCTCCGACGGATTCCATATCCCAGATTTCCCGGAACAATTCTTCCTTTGTAAACACATGGTTTGGATTTTCTGCCAAAAAGGTAAGAAGATCAAATTCTTTTGTTGTAAACTGTTTTTCCTCATCGTTCACCCAGACACGGCGTGCTGTCTTGTCAATGCGGATACCACGGATCTCAATGATATCATTTTTTGCCTCACTGCTTCCGATCAGGCGCTCATATCTGGCGAGATGTGCTTTCACCCGCGCTACCAGCTCACTTGGAGAAAATGGTTTTGTGATGTAATCGTCCGCACCAAGTCCAAGACCTCTGATCTTGTCAATATCATCTTTTTTGGCTGAAACCATAAGAATTGGTGTATTTTTTTCCTCACGGATCTTTTTGCAGATTTCAAATCCATCCGTTCCCGGAAGCATAAGATCTAAAATGAACATGTCAAATTCCTCGGACAATGCTCTTTTCAATCCTGCTGTTCCGTTATTCTCGATCTCTACGGTAAATCCGCTCAATTCCAGATAATCTTTTTCAAGATCTGCGATCGCTTCTTCATCTTCAACTATTAATACTCTGCTCATTTGGCACCTCCTGATATTTTCTGATTACAAAATACATAACGGTTCCGATGGACTCCTTGCTGGTCGCCCATATTTTACCACCGTGGTCTTCGATAATTTTTTTCACAATTGACAATCCGATTCCACTGCCACCGGTTGCGGAATTTCTCGAAGCGTCCGCCCGGTAGAAACGATCAAAAATGTATGGCAGATCCGCCGCTGCAATTCCTCTGCCGTTATCCTCGATCTCCACCTGGATAAAATCACCCACATCCTTGATACGGATGTTGATAAGTCCTCTCTGCTTGTCCAGATATTTAATGGAATTTCCAATAATATTGTGGATCACTCTGCGAAGCTGTTCCGGATCCGCAATGATCTGTGTCGATCCATCCGTATAATTAAAGTATGCCAGTCCGATATTTTTTGACTCAAGATCCAGTCCGATCTCCTCAATGCAGTCATTGAAGTATTCACCAACATTGATTTTGGCAAAATTGTACGGTATACGGTTCGTATCGATCTTCGCATAGAGCGTCAGCTCATTGATAAGCGTATCCATCTCATTTGCTTTATTATAAATTGTCCGGATATACTTATCCCGTTTTTCCGGGGTATCCGCAACACCGTCCATCAATCCTTCCGCATATCCTTTTACCGCAGTGATCGGCGTTTTCAGATCGTGTGCAATGTTGCTGATCAACATTTTATTTTCTTTCTCGCTATTGATTTTCTCTTCGGCATTGTCTTTCAGCCTCTGCCGCATCTCTTCAAAACTTGTGCAGAGTTCCCCGATCTCATCCCTGCTCTCTGCCTCGATCGTAAAATCAAGATTGCCCTCCTTAATATTCTGTGCGGCAGCCTGCAATTTTTTGATTGGATTGATCAGGCTGGTATAAATCCATACCGTCAGCATACATGCTGTCAGAACAAGGATCAGCACAATGGAAACCATAATATCGATCAGAAGACTTTTTAATTCAGGAACCATCTCCTCTAATCTGGTCACGATAAAAATGCTGCCCTTTGCACCATCCGGATAAACAAAATCAATCTGTTTTACCAGTGCCTGCTCCTCACCATCCATGTATGTCCCGGAATCCGCATTGCCATCGGCACTTCCATACTCCGGAAGCTCCGTCAAAAGCGATGTCCCTGCGCTTTTTCCTATATATACCAGCTCCTGTCCTTTCCGAACGATGAGATAGGACGCTTTTTCTTCCAACTGCTGGTTGATCTTCTCAAGGTATGCTCCATCCTCCAATTTCTCCGGCTGGTTGTCTGCCACCTTGTATACTTCCCTATAGATTTCTCTTGTAAACCGGCTCAGAAGCTGGACAGAATTGGAAAAATAACTGTATCCGTCCCCTTCGACACCATAGGTCTGCTCGATTGCCCGCATCTGAATGTGCTGCATACTGAACAAAACCAGTGTTGCAAGGAAAATCGGTACAAATATAATGATGCAGAATGAAATAATAATCTTATTCTTAAACTTCATACGCTTTCCTTCTATGAATGTTTATGTTTCTACCCTTGTTCACCCACTTTTGTATCCATAGAAACAAAATAGGCCACAAGGATAAACCCTATGACCTATTATAGCATGAACCGTCCGAAATCCTATGACATTTTCCGAAAAAGATTCTAAACTTTTCATAAATTAATCTGCTCAACGCTGATTATAAATATTTCTTTAATGCTTCCGCCTTATCTGTTGCTTCCCACGGAAGATTTAAGTCTGTACGTCCGAAATGTCCGTAAGCTGCTGTTCCACGGTAAATTGGTCTTCTTAAGTCAAGCATTTTGATGATTCCTGCCGGGCGGAGATCAAAGTTCTCACGAACGATCTCAACCAGTTTTTCATCAGAAAGTTTTCCTGTTCCAAAAGTATCTACCATGATAGAGGTTGGCTGTGCAACACCGATTGCGTAAGACAACTGAATCTCACATTTTTCTGCAAGACCTGCTGCTACAATGTTCTTTGCAACGTAACGTGCTGCGTAAGCTGCGGAACGGTCAACCTTTGTACAGTCTTTTCCTGAGAAAGCTCCGCCGCCGTGACGGGCATATCCACCGTAGGTATCTACGATAATTTTACGTCCGGTAAGACCTGCATCACCGTGTGGTCCACCGATCACGAAACGGCCGGTTGGGTTGATGAAGAATTTTGTCTCTGCATCTACTAATTCTATTGGAAGGATTGGATCAAATACATATTTTTTGATATCCTCATGGACCTGTTCCTGTGTTACATCCTCGTCATGCTGAGTGGATAATACAACTGCCTCTAATCTCTTTGGCTTGCCATTCTCATCATACTCTACAGAAACCTGTGTTTTTCCGTCTGGTCTTAAATATTTTAATGTGCCGTCTTTGCGCACTTTTGTAAGCTGTAAAGCAAGTTTGTGTGCAAGGGAGATCGGATATGGCATTAACTCCGGTGTCTCATTTGTTGCATAACCAAACATCATACCCTGATCACCGGCACCAATTGCCTCTAACTGCTCGTCAGACATTTTGTTTTCTTTTGCTTCCAATGCTTTGTCAACACCCATAGCGATATCCGGAGACTGCTGGTCAAGCGCTACCATCACTGCACATGTATGTCCGTCAAAACCTGTTTTTGCGTCGTTGTATCCGATCTCGTTGACTGTTTTACGAACGATGGAAGGAATATCTAACTGTGCTTTTGTTGTAATCTCACCTGTTACAAGCACAAATCCTGTACAGCTTGCTGTCTCACATGCTACACGGCTCATTGGATCCTGTTCCATACATGCATCAAGGATGGCATCAGAGATGGCATCACACATTTTGTCCGGATGTCCTTCTGTAACGGACTCGGATGTAAATAATAATTTTTCCATTTGTTCTTTCCTTTCTTCTGGCTGTTCATTTGGTAACTAAAAAACTCCGCTGTCACAAACAAGCGGAGTTAATAAATCATCAGATTATCAAATCCTCTTATTGTTCGAACTATAAAATATAGTCTTGGATAAATCATCCAAATATTTGCTCGCTCAGGTAGGCACCTTCCGTAGAGGGGTTGCCGTGACTTCATAGATCCTATGTATCTCCATCACTCTGAATAAGAAAATTTTCCGTAATTAAAAATCTCTTTCTAATTACATCTTATACAATATTGAATTTTCAAATCTGTTTACACAGACTGAAACATAAACTGTTTCAAATCTCACGTGCTATACAATACTATCTAACCGCCTCTCTGTCAAGAGTTTTTTCAAAATGATATACAAACCATGTGGAATGTATACTACTATTTGTTCTTTCTAAAAAACTATATTTTATGGGAATTTCTGCCAGCAGTATCTATTGACTTTCATTTTGTGCAATCTTATACTATTTTATAATAAAATGTATAGATTGGGGTATGCAAATGACAAAATATTATCCAACGGATGAATTAGTACCAGGGATGGTAACTGCTGGAGAAGTCCGTACCAAAGGCGGTCAGTTGATCGTTGAAAATGGAGTTTCTCTCACGGATCGTCTCATTTCCCGCATTAAATTTTATGCGATCCCGCAGGTATCGGTCACAGAAGATCCAATTCCTGCCACAAAAAAAGAGGAACAAGTCGAAGTTCCTTCCCATGTTGTAAAACCGGAAGCCCAGGCACCTTCTTATTCGCAGAAGGTTGTCTGCTCTAAAGAATTCCAGAATTTTCAGATTTCCTATTCCAGAGTAATCGCCACTTACCGCACGGTTCTGGAAGATTGTGTCATCTATCATAAGTCTTTAAATTATGAACAGCTTCTGTCTGATACGAAGGAATTATATTATTCCTGCAAAACATCCTTAGAACTTTTTGATATGCTTCACAATATGCGCTCCGTAGAGGATTCGGTCTATGCACATTCACTGAATGTCTCACTGATCAGCCGCAGACTTGGACGCTGGTTAAAGTTTTCACCGGAAGAATTAGACACACTGACCTTAGCAGGTGCCTTACATGATATTGGAAAATTAAAAATTCCTACTAAGGTTCTCAATAAGCCGGGAAAATATACGGATGAGGAATTTGCCCTTGTAAAACAGCATCCAAAATTTGGTTATGACATATTAAAATCACTCCCATTAGACTCTCACGTGAAAAAAGCCGTTCTCTGCCATCACGAGAGAAGTGACGGCAGTGGTTATCCAACCGGTTTATCTCAATCCGATATTGATGAATATGCGGCAATCGTTTCCATCGCAGACGTATACGATGCCATGACCGCTGCGCGCTCTTACCGCGCACCGCTCTGTGTCTTCCAGGTAATTAACAATTTTGAACATGATGGTCTTTCCAAATATAATCCTAAATTTATTTTGACCTTCCTGTCCCATGTCGCAAGTACCTATCAGAATAACCGTGTACTTCTCAATGATGGACGTGTTGCAAATATCGTCATGTTAAACAAAAACCGTTTGTCAAAACCAATCATCCAGCTGATGGATGGAAGCTGCATTGATCTTTCGACTCAGCCTGACCTTCACATTCAATCAGTGTTATAACCGGAGTTTAACTTACCATAGAGCAGCAGATTTTGTGGTGCTTTTATAGGCTGTGATTGGGCAGATATAAGCGTCCTCTCGCAAGTCGTGATTTTATCGGTTTATGAAAAGAAAAACGGTACAGACGAAATATGATGTTCCTGTTCGCCGGGCATTCCGATAAGCCTCTAAAGAGTCTTATCTCCATGGCTCACAAAGGAAATCATATTTGTCTGTACCGTTTTTCTTTCATTTACGCTGTGAATGACTTATGAGAGGACGCTTATATTTGCCCAATCAACATCATGAATCGCACCACAAAATCTGCAATTTACGTTATGGAACTCACGGTTATGGGATGAGTGCCTATGAGATAACGGCAAAATTCAGTCAGCTTCAAGTGATATAGTTTCTACAACAATCGCATAAATCTCCACTTCTTATTTGATTGTAATATAATTTGGTTTTCTCAAGATTCAAAGCGTTCACCTCTTCAAACTTGAAGCTGTTGTTCCGCCAAGCGGAATCATCGTGAGCTTTCAATCTTGTCATCAATTAACATCCTTAGTTCAAAATATATCTGTCCATACTAATATTTTTTTATAAATAATCTTCTTTAAATTCATCTTCATGTTTTTTGAAGAAATTATAAAAGTATCGCACATTATCCAAATCACTCCATTTTGTAACATCATACTCTTCCGTATCAAGATTATATATTTTGGCATTTAAAGTTCCAAGCATAAATGGTGAATGCGTTGCAATAATAAACTGGCATTCTAACAACCTTGCCATTTTATTAATTTCCTCTGCTAATATAACCTGATTCGCAGGTGAAAGTGAAACCTCCGGTTCATCTAATAAATATAATGCATCGGGTTGTAAATACTCCTCAAAATATTGCATTGATGTCTCTCCGTTAGAATATTTTTCCTGTGCAAATTTTATATATTCTTCCTGCTTACACCCTTCTTTAGATGCTAAAAATTTCTTTGCTTCAAGTAAAGACATGCCTCTCTTAACATAATCATACTCCATGCCATCTGATAATATCTGCTTTTGTTGTATCTTCTTAATCTCATACAATATATCTTCACTTTTAATATACCGGCTGTTTTCCGGTAATTTTTTTATTGTATTTCCATAGTCGTCTTCCCCCAAAGTATACAAACATTCGCTGGAAAACAAACCACAGTAATCAACGCTTCCAAATGAATTACTTGTTGCATATTCTTTCCCTTCTAATTGTAAGCAATTGGCTATAATATTTAAGAGTGTTGATTTACCTGAGCCGTTGTTACCATAAAGTACAGTGATGGGTCTAAAAACAAATGGTTCAATATACTTATCTCGGAATACATTGTAGGGATAAATATTAGGATTATTCACTTTTCTTTTACTTAATCTAAAACTACTTAAATATATCATAACTTTTCAGTTCTCTTTCCACGTCAAGAGTTTTTGCAATTTTTGTCAATGATTGCAGAGATATTTCTCCGCTTTGCTCAAATTAGTCTTACAAATCTCGATTGTCAAAATCATTAATAGCATAATTCTACCATAATCACATATACAATTCTATTTTATTCCGTTAAAATTCATTTAAAGAAATCCTAATTCACTTATTTCAAAAATGCTGATTGAGTTTTGGTATTATCCTATAGGCACTCATCCCATAACCGTGAGTTCCATAACGTAAATTGGCAGATTCTGTGGTGCGGTTCACAGTGTAAATTTGGCATGTATAAGCGTCCTCTCACAAGTCATTCGTGTAGAGTAGGCGGATGAAAATTTCATCCGCCCCTCATCAAACCGTGCATGAGGT